>Ga0074045_10001495_pt1 | contig 22478 bp, 19 predicted proteins | sample BogForMeECP23OM2_FD_94442 | JGI IMG/M metagenome (GOLD analysis project Ga0074045, IMG submission 94442) | Bog forest soil microbial communities from Calvert Island, British Columbia, Canada - Bog Forest MetaG ECP23OM2 | ecosystem: Environmental > Terrestrial > Soil > Wetlands ... | reverse complement strand
TAGGGTGCACACCGAAACAGTTTACTCGGGCCGTCGCGAGGCCGGCGTCGTTATGACATCAAACTGTTTCGAGTTGCTTCAGATCGAACTCGAGAAGTTGACCAATGCGGACCTTACGCCGGCTCTGATCGATGTAGCGAACTTGTTCAACTAGCGCGAATCCAGGTTCGCCTTGGGAAACGACTCGAACCCATGTCGGAAAGACTTTTTTGAACTTTGCCAAGTCAACGTTCAGGCCACTTATTATCGGCACAACGATTAAGCCGTCAGCCTGACTGTCATTAAATTCGGCGGTCGAGATCACAACACAGGGAGGCGAACCATGTCGTTCAACCCCGTCCCGGTAATGCACTATTCCATCCGCAGTCTCGGTAACGAGTTGTTTTGGCAGTTCGCAAAGATAGATGCCGCCTCGTTTATACTGATCAGGCTTCCTTGGAATGCGTTTCGATGACATGGTTCACAAGATTATCGGCCGGAAGAAATAGTCAATGCCCGACCTGCGCGATTCCCTGGCCGTTCATGGTTTAAGGTCAAGAGGGCGGCCCTTGCGAACCGCCCTAGCTTAGCTATAGCTAGCCAGGCTAGGTTAAGAATTGGACTACTGGCCTTCGTGGGTTCTTGATGGCTTTTTCGATTCATGTCACGACTCTTGGTTCGCGGCGGCCTATCGGATTGGTACGAAGGACAACCGTCGCACTTGCGCTATTGAGGAGATTGCGTTCGAGTTTGTCGCCGGTCAACGCCCTGGGCCGGGTCGTACAGCGACGACCACCCAGGGCGAATCGAACTACACGGCTAGTCCGCCGAGCCTATGACTTTCACTAGTTTCTTGATATCCATCAAGGGCAACGGATTGTTTGGATGCTGTAAATCCGGGCTCGTGTCGTTGGACGCACCGCCAGGGAAGCGCTTCATGTTCGGGAAATCCACGATGGAGTTGTCGAACTCCCCGATCGGCACTCCGATCAGCGAAAGCACCCACCCATTGTCATACCCGGCATAACGGCCCGGCGACGTGGTAGGTAGCCGCGTACTCACGGCGCCGTTAAACTACGGATGGAGGGCCCGGCTTGCACATAGCAGTGCCCAGACGGAATTCCGCGTCGAGGTCGCCAGCATGACGAGGGAAGAGAAGAGAATCAGGGATGTGAGGTGCCACTGGATGTTGGTAGGAGGTTGTGATAGGTTACATGTAACCGGTTTTGGAGGTTGATGTGGCAGCACGCACTCGATCCAAGACATCTCGGGATAAGGTCAGGGCGCATCGCAAGAGACTGCGCCAGCAAGGATTGCGGCCTATTCAGATCTGGGTACCTGATATGCGATCACCCGCTTTTGCGGCAGAAGCGCACCGCCAGTCCCTCGCTGTCGCTAGGAGCCCTCGCGCCAAGGCGGATCAGGACTTTATCGATATTGTCTCTGACTGGGGCGCGAGTTGAAGCGCGGGGAAATTTGGATTGTTGCAGGTGGTAACGACTACGCCGGAAAGCCACGTCCCGCTGTGATTCTGCAAGACAACCGTTTCGACATGACGGACTCTCTCACGGTATGCGCATTCACCACTGACCCAACCGACGCTCCACTGTTTCGACTGCCCATCGAGCCGAGCCAAGGCAACGGGCTGCGCGCTGTCTGCCGATTAATGGTGGATAAGATCACGACCGTTCCAAAGGCAAAGATCGGCGCGCGTGTCGGCCGCCTCGCTGACGAGGATATGGTGCGGCTGAATCGCGCCGTTTTAGTCTTCTTGGGCATTGCCGCTCCAGCCAGCGGCGAGCAACTGGAGTAGTCGCACAGCGAGGTGGAGAAGGTTCTCGCCTATGTTGGGTCCGCCAACTCGTCACGTTTGTTCCACGGCTCAACGTATTGCCGATCATGCTGGCCATTCGACTTCCGCAGCCCATCGAAAAGCGCCTCGAGGGGCTGGAACGGCGAACCGGGTGCCCATCAAAAGTGCACCCTGAAGCTTCTTACGAGCGAGTCGCCAAACTGGGAGATCCGCGCGACGTTAGAGGAGCCCTATACGGGTGACAAATTGGAGAGTTCTGGAGGTACAGTATTGGAGATTGCCGACTTGATCTGCGAGATCGAACACCACCGCTTGCTTGTGCTGGTCCTACGCGTTGGACATCGCAAGGAAACCAGTGCCCTCGCGATGGAAGTGTTTCTTTCGGGTGATGTGGAAACCCTCGAGCTGAGTCTCGTTCTCGGAAATATGCTCTGTCCGTCGGCTTGCCATCCGTGAGCCAATAAGGATTCCGTTGCATTCCGTATCGTTCCTTTTCAACGCCTTATTATTAGCGCTCCCCCCATTTCTTCTAAGTCCTTGAAATTCCACTCGGCGTTGCTTCGACTTCCACGCTCCGTGAAGCCAGTTGGCGGGCGACGGCTGTGCAAAGGCGCGTGCCGACGCCATCTATGGGTCTTCTGTTGTCATTGGGACAAAACTTGGGACAATCAGAAAGGCTGAAACGGGGAGCAAAAGTAGGCTAAGTCTCGCCGAATCATTGAAGTTCTGGTGAGCTACTCGCCCACGAGTACGGCAAGCCGGAGTTTCGGCGCTGCAATTACCGCAGCGACAGAAGATAGATAAGAAGCAGCCAAAACAGCACGTCTCGGATAAGCAGGCCCTTTAGCAACATCGCCGAAAGTGTGCCGAGCCTTTGCTCACAGCAGGGCACCACATGTAGAGCGACCCGTCCGATGTGACAGGGGCAAGTGCAGACGGGCGTTCTTTTGGCATTCGGCTGGGACCAATCGAGGCTCGGGTTAGTTGCGATCACTAGCCTTAGAACGAAGGCAGAAGAAAATCTTGCAGAGTCGCCCGCACAGAAAATTGAGCATAAAGCAAAACGGGCGCCGTGGGGCGCCCGTCTGGTGATTCCTGCTTTGAACCGGGAATTAGGGCTGGTCGGAGCCGGCGCCACTGCGCTGCGCTACAACCTTGCGAGCGTTCTCGTACAGGGCGCGGGCCTGAGGCAGCGCCTCGACAGCTTTCTGGACTTGCGGATCGGCTTCGAGAAGGACCTTGAAGCCTTCCTGGGTGCCGAAGGCGGACATGAAGACTTCCTGCTTGATCTTGCGCTTGATCCAGTCTGAATTGTCGGCTATTTCTGGCTCGGTGTAGCGGACATTGTGCTTGTTGAGGTACTCGCGGAATTCGTGCATCACGTTGTCGTCGACTTCGAAGCTGTGCGTGATGCTGGGCTTGGTGCCGAGGTAGTAGCGCGTGAAGTCGCCAACGCCCTGCTCGGAGGGAACAAACACAGAGTCGCGGAAAAGCGCTTCCTGGAATTTGTCGAGCTTCGGCGCGTCAACAACGATATCCGGCGTGATGCCGCCGCCGCCAGTAACCTGGCGGCCGCTATCGGTCTGGCGAATCTCAGACGGGTGATCGGGCACTTTGCGTTCGTAGTGATATTCGTAGAGGGACATGGCCTTGTAGTCGCGCTGAATCAGGCGGCCGGAAGGCGTGTAGTAACGTGCAGTCGTGAGTGCCAGGCCGGTGTTTTCAGAAAGCGGCGTGACGGTCTGGACGAGGCCCTTGCCGAACGTGGTTTCGCCAACAACCAAGCCGCGGTCATGGTCCTGCACCGCGCCGGTAACGATTTCGGCGGCGGAGGCGGAGTTATTGTTCACAAGAATTACGAGCGGCACGGTCATGCCCTGATTGCCGCGGATGGCGACGAAGCGGCGCTCCGGGGCATTGCGTCCGTGATAAGAGACGATGAGCTGGCCCTTGTCGAGGAACATGTCGCCGACAGCGACGGCTTCATTGAGGAGGCCGCCAGGATTGCCGCGCATATCCAGAACAACGCCATCGAGAGAATTCGCGCCAAGCTGCTTCAAAGCGTCGGCGATTTCGCGGTCGGTAGTCTCGTTGAATTGAGAGAGCTTGATGTAGCCGATGCCGGGCTTCATCAGGAAAGCGATGTCGACGGAGTGCCGCGGAATCTCGTCGCGCGTGACAGTAAACACCAGCGGATCGGTATAGCCTTCACGGGTAACCGTAATCTTCACGACGGTGCCCTTGGGGCCTTTCAGCATGTCGGCGACTTCCGTGGTGGACAAGCCGTCGGTCACTTTGTCATCGACCTTGGTGATGACGTCTCCTGGACGCAGCCCCGCGTTGTAGGCAGGCGCTCCGACGTAAGGAGAGACCACGACGGTGCGATTGTCGCGGGGAGCCACGACCATGCCAACGCCATAGTATTTGCCGCGCTGATCTTCGCGCAGGAGCGCGAATTGGCGTTGATCAAAGAAATTCGAGTGGGGATCGAGCATACGAAGCATGCCGGGGATAGCGCCCTGGTACACGGTCTTGTCCACATCGACCGGCTCGGCATAGTTGCTCTGGACCACATCCAGAACTTTGGTGAAATCGCGGACGGCGGTTTGCGTGTCGTCAGCGGACGAACTGGTGGCTCGCACGGACGGTCCATAGATGCCGCCAAGGATGGCCGAAATGGCCAGGACGGCGATAACTACTAAGAGGCCGCGACGTTCTGGATTCATGGATACCCCTCAAGTGACCTAAAAGCTGATTGTAACATGACATTTCACAAGTGTCGTTTGACACCGTTGGCTACCCTTTCTATGATGCAGACAGGGCGTAATTGGATCGTTTCGAACTATGTTGAGCATTCCGCACATGATTGTGGTCTTTCTGGTTGTCCTGGTGGTATTTGGACCCCAGAAATTGCCCGAACTGGCTCGCAGCCTGGGCAAACTGATGGCGGAATTCCGCAAAGCCTCCGGGGACTTCCGGAGCGCTTTTGAAGATGAAATGCGGGATCTGGAGCGCCAGGCCCGGGTGGCGGAGCTGCGCAAGCAGGCAGCCGAAGCTGCTGCGGCCGTCAATGACATTGGAAAGAGCCAACCCGCTGCCACGCTGGGATCTCCTGCGGGAACGGAAGCACTGCCGGAGCCGTTCCTCGAAACACGAATGACCGAAGCACCTGTAATCAAGCCGGAGACTGAAGCTGTCGCCCGATTAGACGCAGCAAGCGCTGAAACCGCACCTGGAAATGGAGCCGGTAGCGCCGATTTGAAACCACCCGAATCCGCTTCCGGCGATTCCACCCCCTCTCATGACCAACAGCAGCCAGCCTGACCATTCACTAACAGCTCGCCTGGAAGAGTCCGGCGGGCAAATGACGTTTTTTGAGCACCTGACAGAGTTGCGGAAGCGGATCATCAATTCGCTGTACGCGATCGGCATCGGCGCCTTTATTGGCGTGTACATTTCACCGAAGGTCATCCGATTCATCAACGAGCCGATGCTGAAGGCGCTGAAGGATGCGCATTTTGAATCGAAGCTGTATTACAACCACCCCGCGGGCGCGCTGAACCTGGTCATCACGCTTGGCGTGTACATCGGAGTGGTGTTGGCTTCGCCGTTCGTGCTGTATCAGATCTGGTTGTTTGTGGCGCCGGCGCTGTATAAACACGAGCGGAGTGCTGTGACCGGCTTTCTGTTTTCCACGGTATTTTTATTTTTGGCGGGAATTGCTTTCGGATATTTCGTGACCCTGCCATACATGTTGAGGTTTCTGGTGGGCTTCCAGCAATTTGGCGGATCGGTGGCCCCGCTGCTAAGCATCAACGAGTACTTTGACTTGATTCTGATCGTCTTGCTCGGGTTGGGGTTGGTGTTTGAGTTGCCCATCCTGATTTTCTTTCTGACGCTGTTTGGAATCGTGACGCCGAAATTCCTGTGGAGCAATTTCCGCTATGCCATCGCAATCATCGCGATTGTCGCGGCAATCATCACGCCGACGCCCGATGCGCAGACCATGCTGATCTTCATGGCCCCGATGGTGGGACTCTATTTTGCAGGCATCGCCGTATCCGCTGTAGTGCTGCGCAATAAGAAGAAGCGGTTGGCGGCAGAAAGCGCTGGCACTTCCGCATGAAATTCTGGATGCATTGGACTCGTCCCGTGACGGGTACGCTCATCGTTTGTGCTTGCTTGGCGCTTGTGCTGGGCTGCAAATCCAGCGGATCGACTGCGGCGAAACCTGCAGCTGAGCCACCGTTCATGAGTGCGGTGGCGGGAACGCCGCCCGTGCAGGCGGGCCAGGAAGCTCCCTCCGCAGACAAAACCGGCGGATTCGACGGCAAGCGAGCGTACGACCAGGTTGCCAAGCAGGTGAGCTATGGTCCGCGGCCGGCTGGTTCGCCCGCGCTCGCGAAACTGCAGGATTACCTGGAAGCGGAACTGAAGTCGTATGGCTGCACCGCGGAAACGGATTCGTTTTCCGCGGACACGCCGGCGGGCCGCTTGCCGATGAAAAATTTTCTGGTGAAGATTCCTGGCGAGAAGCCGGGGATCATTTTGCTGGGCACGCACTACGACACAAAGCGGCTGGACAATTTTGTGGGGGCGGACGATGCCGGGTCGTCCACCGGAGTGATGATGGAATTGGCCAGCCTGCTTTGTAAGCAGCCGCCGCAAAGGTATGCGGTGTGGATCGCGTTCTTCGATGGCGAAGAGGCGGTCAATCCGCAATGGAAGGACCCCGACAATCGTTATGGCAGCCGGCAAATGGCGGCGAAACTGGCGGCTAGCGGAGATTTGAAGAACGTCAGGGCGTTCATATTGGCGGACCTGGTGGGAGCCAATAACCTGTTGGTGAAGCCGGAAGAAAACTCAACCAAATCGCTGAATGAACTGGTGTGGAAAATTGCGGCGCGATTGGGCTATCAGAATATTTTCGTGAACGAGGAGATACTGGGCGTCTCTGACGATCACTTGTCATTCTTGAGCCGCAAGGTACCGTCGGTGGATCTGATCAATCTGAACACCTCCACGGGCTATTGGCACACGCCACAGGACACAATGGACAAGATCAGTCCCAAGAGCCTGGCTATTGTTGGGAATGTCATCCTGGAAACGGTCAAGCAGCTACAACAGCAGTAAGAGCGACGCACCTTTACTCGCCTCTCCGCAGAGTACATTGAGATCCTTCAGGCGCAAACGGCGCGCCTTCAGGATGACGTGGTCACGGAAGCCATCAACAACTTGGATTATTTCGGGAAACTGACGTCGCGGTCCTTGGAAATCACGGAGTGTTCTTGGAAATCGTCGTCATTGCGGTAGGGAAAGTCGGAGCGGTAGTGACTGCCGCGGCTTTCTTCGCGCGCCAGCGCTGAGCGGGCGATCAACGAGCCCAGCGCGTGCAGATTTTTCAGCTCGTGATCGACGCGGCCGTTTTTTGTCGATTGCGGTACCGGCATTGTCTTCAGGGTTTCGAGGACAGCTTTCAGATCCTTACCATTCCGCAAAATACCAACGCGCTTCCATATCACGTCGCGAAGATTCTGCAGGGCTTCGGAAGCGACAGGCTTGTTCTTCGCCGCTGCGGATTTTCCCTCCGCCTGGTTCCAAGTCTTGGGCGCGAGGCTGCCGGGAAGATGACCCGCATTTTTCTTTGATCCGGGCGCGTCTTTCATCATGGCGTCGCCTGCACGCGCGCCGAACACCAAGCCTTCGAGCAGGGAATTGCTTGCCAGGCGATTGGCCCCATGAACGCCGGTGGCAGCCGTTTCGCCGGCTGCGTACAGGCCCGACACGCTGGTGCGTCCCCAAAGATCAGTTTTGACGCCGCCCATCATAAAGTGCGCAGCGGGACTGACCGGAGCCAGATCGCTGGCAAGATCGAGACCATATCCGGCACAGGTAGCGAAGATACGCGGGAAACGCTTTTCGAGAAATTCCTTGGACTTGGCGGTCATGTCTAAATAGACGTGCTGACTGTCGGTCTTGATCATTTCCGTAGTAATCGCTCGCGCAACAACGTCGCGCGGAGCAAGTTCCTGCGCCTCGTGATAGCGCTTCATGAAGCGTTCCAGATTGACGTTGCGCAGAATCCCGCCTTCTCCGCGCAGCGCTTCACTCAACAGAAATCGTGGCGCACCTTTGATCGCAAGCGCGGTGGGATGGAACTGCACGAACTCCATGTCAGAGAGAACGGCGCCCGCCTCGTAGGCAATAGCCATGCCGTCACCAGTTGCCACTTCCGGATTGGTGGTCTCGCGAAAAAGTTGACCAAGACCGCCGGTGGCCAACAGAACAGCGCCGGCGCGCAGCTCGTGCAGCGAACCATCGTTTTCATCAATGAAGCGCACGCCAACGGCTCGGCCATTGTCCAGGATAAGTTCGGTGGTGAAAGCGTGCGGGCGCAGATGCAAATGGGGAATGGTGTGCGCGCGAGCCAGCAGCGCGCGGCTGATTTCTCGTCCCGTGGAATCGCCGTGAGCGTGGAGAATGCGCGAGCGGCTATGCGCGGCTTCGCGTGTAAAAGCGAGCTTGGTTCCGGAGCGATCGAATTCCGTGCCCCATTCGATGAGTTGGGTGATGTACTTGGGACCTTCCTCGACGAGAAGAGCGACGGCGTCGGCATTACATAGGCCGTCTCCAGCGTTGATGGTGTCCTGCTCGTGAAGCCCGATTTCGTCTTCGTCGCTGAGGGCCACGGCGATGCCGCCCTGCGCGTAAGCGGTTGCCGACTCGCTGAGATCCGATTTGGCGAGGACCAGAACAGAGCCGGCCTGGCTCAATTCAATGGCCGCGCGAACGCCTGCGACACCGGAGCCAACAACGGCGTAATCGACGTGATAAATCTTTTGGGAAAGCGTCATCAGGTGCCTTCAGCAGGCACCCGTATGGTAGCACGAAGGATTTCGTCCCAACATTTTCAGTTTGCTGCGGCGGCGGATTGCGTGGGCGGCCGGGGTTTAACGCTTTGCCGGGACCTGTGCGGCGGCTTTGCTGGCGGCCTGGAGGAATTCCTCGTAGGTGCCGCGGAAGTCCTCGATCTTGCCATCTTTGAAATGCCAGATGCGGGTGGCCACTTCGTCGAGTACGTCCTCGTCGTGCGTGACGAGCAGAAGGGTGCCTTCGTATTTCTGAAGCGCGATGTTGAGAGCGTTGATGGCTTCCAAGTCCAGGTTGTTGGTGGGTTCGTCGAGCACGAGGAAATTCGGTTTCTGAATCATCAGGCGGCAGAAAATCAGGCGCGCGCATTCACCACCGGAAAGGGCCGCCGTAGGCTTCAGCGCGTCTTCGCCGCTGAAAAGCATCTGGCCGAGGTAGCCGCGGATTTCTTCCTGTGTGGCTTGGGGCCAAAACTGCCAGAGCCATTCCAGCGCCGTAATGCCCTTGCTCTTGTCGATGGTGTAGCCAAAGTCCTGAGGGAAATATGCCACCGTGACTTCGTGGCCCCAGACTATGCTGCCGGAATCGACGGGAAACTCGCGCTCCGCGGAGCCGATGAAGTCACCGGCGTTGTGCAGCAGCGACTTCAACATGGTGGATTTACCGGCGCCGTTCCGTCCGGTAAGAGCGATCTTCTCGCCACGAGTGATACCGGCGGAAAAGTGATTGATCACTTTCAGGCCGTCGTAGGACTTGGTCAGGCGCTTGACCTCCAGCGGAAGCCGGCCAGAGGGGCGCTCGGTGCCGAAGCGAATGTAGGGGCGCTGAATGTTGGATCGCGCGAGCTCCGACGTCTGCAAGCGTTCTACTTCCTTTTTGCGCGAAGTGGCCTGGGCAGAACGCGTGCCGGCGGAAAAGCGGGCGATGAACTCATTCAGCTGGGCGATCTTTTTTTCGCGGACGGCGTTGTCCGCCTCCATGCGCGCACGAATCTGGGTTTTTGCCAGCACCATGTCGTCGTAGCCGCCGGGATACATGATGATGGTTTCGTAGTCGATGTCGGCGGTGTGGGTACAAACGCTATTCAGGAAATGGCGATCGTGAGAGATGACAATCAGCACGCCGTGATACTCGCAGAGGTATTCCTTGAGCCAGTGAACGGAATCGAGGTCGAGGTTGTTGGTGGGTTCGTCGAGCAGCAGTGCCGAGGGATTGCCGAAGAGTGCTTGCGCCAGCAGGACGCGGACTTTTTGGCCGCCTTGCAGCTCGCCCATCTGCCGCTCGTGGAGTGCAGCGTCGATACCCAGTCCGTCAAGAAGCACGCCAGCGTCGGCTTCAGCGGTATAGCCGCCTTCTTCGCCGACGATGCCTTCCAGTTCGCCGAGGCGCATGCCGTCTTCGTTGGTCAGGTCGTCGTGAGGCTTGGCGTAAAGGGCGTCGCGCTCCTCCAGGGCCTTCCAGAGCACGGCATTGCCCATGATGACGGTGTCGATGACGCGGAATTTGTCGAAGGCAAACTGGTCCTGGCGCAGGACGCCCATTTTCTTCGGGCGCGTGATATCACCCTTGGTTGGATCGATCTCGCCGGTCAGAATTTTCATGAAAGTGGATTTGCCGGCGCCGTTGGGGCCGGAGATGGCATAGCGTCGGCCAGCCATAAAAGTGGTGGTCACGTCCTCAAAGAGGATGCGTGAGCCGAAGCGCATGGTGACTTCGTTCACAGCGATCATAAGATATTGATTTTACCGCAGTACCCATGGGATCTGGCAAATGACGAAATTTGCATGCTGATGTGCCATTCTGTGGAACGGAACGATCGTGAGCGATCCTGCGCTAATGGACAAGCTGAGACGAGTCATCGTGCTACTATCTCTTTTATACTCTTTTCATTTCAATTAGCCGGCTGTGCCTCAAACGCGCCGGCTTCTGGAGCGCCTTGGATGCGAATCACGCGCAGTTTTTTCAGTCTGGTCGCCAGTGTGGCGGCAAGTTGCGTTCTGGCTCTCTGGATACGTCCTGCCAGCGCGCAGGACGCCGCAAAGCAGGAGACGCACGGCATCGCCGTCGACCATATGGACACCTCGGTGAAGCCTGGCGATGACTTCTATCTGTACACCAATGGCGCGTGGATCAAGCGAACTGAAATTCCGCCGGACCGCGCGAGCATCGGGGTATTTTCAGCCCTTGCCGACTTGAGCAACAAACGCACCGCTGACCTGATTGCGGAAGCCGCCAAAAGCGCACCACCGGCCGGTTCTAACGCCCGCAAAATCGCCGATCTTTACAACTCGTATATGGACGAGTCTACGATTGAAGCGAAGGGAATTGAGCCGCTCCGCTCACAGCTCGCAGCGATTGCCGCAATCCATGACCAGCGTGAATTGGCGCGCGCCCTCGGCGAAACCCTCCGAGCGGACGTCGACGCCCTGAACAATACGAATTTTCATACGCACAATCTTTTTGGATTGTGGGTCGCACCCGGCTTCAATGACTCCGAACACTACGCCGCCTATTTGTTGCAGGGTGGACTGCAACTTCCCGACCGCGAGTATTACCTGGCGGACAACGAGCGCATGCGCCAGATTCGCAGCAAGTATCAGTCGCACGTCGCTGCGATGCTCAAGTTGGCGGGATTCACGGATGCGGATGCTCGCGCGAAACGCATCGTGGATCTAGAGCACGCCATTGCCGAAAAACATCTGAGCCTTGCCGACAACGAGGACATTCACAAGGCTAACAACACCTGGAAACAGGCCGATTTTTCTGCCAAGGCGCCGGGACTCGATTGGGGCGAATATTTTCGAGCCGCAGGTCTTAGCGGACAGTCCAGCTTCATTGTGTGGCAGCCCAGTGCCTTTACCGGTGAGGCCGCCCTGGCAGCTTCAACTCCCCTCGAAGTTTGGAAAGACTGGCTAGCCTACCACCTGATCGAGGCGTACGGCGGTGTGCTACCGAAAGCGTTTGCGGATGAACGCTTTGCTTTCTTTGGCCAGACGCTTACGGGAACGCCACAACAGCGTCCTCGCTGGCAGCGCGCGGTGGCTGCAGTTAACGCACTGCTTGGAGACGCGGTCGGGCAAATCTATGCGCAACGATACTTCTCACCGGAAGCCAAGGCGCAAGCGCAGGCAATGGTGGCAAACATCACCGCCGCATTTCGCAAGCGGATTGAAGCGCTCTCGTGGATGGATCCCGCAACCAAGGCGGAAGCTCAGGCCAAGTTGACCACGCTGTATGTGGGAATCGGATACCCGGAAACGTGGCAGGACTACTCTGGGTATGAGGTAACCGCGGACGATATTTTTGGCAATATCTGGCGCGGTGGTCTTTTTGATTATCACCGCGAAGTGGGCCGCCTAGGCAAACAAGTGGATCGCAAGGAATGGTCCATGACCCCGCAAACAGTAAACGCGGTGAACCTGCCGCTGCAAAACGCGCTGAACTTCCCGGCGGCTATTCTGCAGCCGCCATTTTTCGATCCGCAGGCCCCGGCGGCGTTCAATTACGGCGCCATTGGCTCGGTGATCGGACACGAGATCAGTCACACTTTCGACACGGAAGGTAGCGCGTTCGACTCCAAAGGCAGGGTGCGCGATTGGTGGAAGCCGGCGGACTTCGCCCATTTCGAGGCCGCCGACGCAAAACTTGTCGCGCAGTACGACACTTACAAACCCTTTCCGGATATCAGCGTAAACGGGAAACAAACCATCGCTGAAAACATCGCCGACCTCGCAGGGCTTTCCGCGGCGTACGACGGCTACCACGCTTCACTCGCGGGCAAAGCCGCTCCTACACAGGACGGCTTCACCGGGGATCAGCAATTCTTCATTGCTTTTGGCCAAAACTGGACATCCAAAACGCGTGAGGCTGCGCTCCGCCAGCAAGTTCTGACGGATCCGCACGCCCCTGCGCAATATCGGGCAGATACGGTGCGCAATCTCGATTCCTGGTACGCCTCTTTCCCGGTTCAAGCGGGAGACAAGCTTTACCTCGCCCTGCCAGACCGCGTAGTCATCTGGTAGAAGCACGGTGAAGCTCCAGGCTCGCCGGTGCGAACTTCGCCTCTCCCGGCGATCGATGCCGGACGAACCGCGAGCGTTGCGGAAATGTCGCGCGCTTTTCGAGGGCTCGCGCGTCTGTGCTACATTGGATCTAACCATTCACTGCAATGAAATCGCCACGCTCGATTCGCGTCCGTTCTGCCGCGGGAGATTATTCCGTGCAATGCGAGCGCGGGCTGCTGCGCCGCGCCGCTGTAGAAATCGCGGAACTGGAGAAATTTTCCAGCCTGCATGTCATTACCTCACCTACCGTGTGGAAATGCCTGGCAGCATCACTTCGCCGTGGTTTCCCGGGACGCAGGAAGCTACACATCCATTTGATGGACGACGGCGAATCGGCAAAGAATCTGAGCACTGTGGAGAAACTGGCGCGGTCACTGATAAAGGCGGGTGCGGACCGCCAATCGCTGCTGATTGCGGCAGGCGGGGGAGTCACCGGAGACGTCGCCGGATTTGTGGCTGCCTCGTATCTTCGAGGCGTTGCGCTCGTGCACATACCGACGACGGTTGTGGCGCAGGTAGATAGTTCGATTGGCGGGAAAACCGGTGTGAACCTGCCCGAGGGCAAGAACCTGCTGGGCGCGTTCTATCCCCCGAGGCTCGTCCTGGTTGATCCCGAGGTGCTGCGGACGCTTCCGGAACGCGAGTTTCGCGGGGGCCTGGCCGAAGTGATCAAGTATGGAGTAATTGCCGACGCAAAACTATTTGCGTTTCTCGAAAAAAACATGGACGCAATTCTGAAGCGCGATGCGGCAGCGCTGGCGTACATCATCCGGCGCTCGATTGAAATCAAGGCGCGGGTGGTGAGTCGCGACGAGAAGGAATCCGGCTTACGTGAGACGCTGAATTTTGGCCACACCTTCGGCCACGCGCTCGAATCGGCTACGCAGTACAAACGGTTTCAGCATGGCGAGGCAGTTGCCTGGGGCATGATGTGCGCGGCTTTGCTGGGGCACGAAACAATCGATACTCCGCCGGATGCGATGTCGCGAATCGTGGCGCTGACGCGGCGCATGGGCCCTTTACCGGAGTGGCCGAGAATTCTGCCGCAACGGCTTCTGGAATTCATGCGTTCCGATAAGAAAGTCCGGGCAGGGAAGCTGCGATTCGTGCTGGCGCCGCGGATTGGCCGGGCAGGATCGTATGACGGCATCGAGGAAAAAGTGGTGCTGTGCATCCTGCGTTGCGCGCCGCAGTGCCTGCGTGGGTCGGCCAGCGAGCTTGCGAAACGTCATGGTTGAGCAGGCGTCGCTGCCGACGGGCACGAAACCGGAAGGAGCGACCTCAGAGCAAGATGCTTCCCGCAAAGTACGCGAAATGTTTACGCGCATTGCTCCGCGATATGACCTGCTGAATCACCTTCTATCGGTGCAGATGGACAAACGTTGGCGCGCGCGAACTTCCCGCGAGTTACGGCCGATTCTCGACCGGGCGGATGCAGTTGTGCTGGACCTGTGCTGCGGAACGGGCGATCTGGCATTTGCGCTGTCGCGAGACGCGAAAGCGCGCATCGTGGGTGCGGACTTCTCGCACACGATGCTGGTTCTAGCAAACCAGAAAAACGCGCTGCAGGGAACGCAGAAGCGCCACATTTCGTTTCTCGAGGCGGATGCGCTCAGCCTGCCTTTGGCCGATGGTTCTTTCGACCTGGTGACCGCCGCTTTTGGCTTTCGCAACCTGGCCAACTACGAAGCCGGATTACGCGAAATTTTCCGTATTTTGAAACCCGGGGGAACGTTGGGAATTCTGGAATTCACGGAGCCCGCCCCCGGCGTGGTCGGGCACCTGTACCGGTTCTATTGCCAGAGAATTCTGCCGAAGATCGGAGGGGTCATTTCCGGTGACGCCGCCGCCTACGCTTACTTGCCAAAGTCTGTGGCGCGTTTTTTTCGCCCCGATGAGCTTGCCTGGCTGATGCGGCAGGTGGGATATTCGCCGGTTCGCTACCATCTGATGACACTAGATTCCGTAGCTCTCCACGTAGCCGTGCGACCCTAGTTCGTTTTGCGGGTGATTCGCCGGAGTGACGCCCGACGCCGGCGGCGCAGTCAGGTTGGACCCTGCATCATTTTTTGGACTTTCGCGGCTTTTACGGAAAGCTTGAGGAGTTCTTCCAACCGTTCCGGAGTGAGTCGCTGGGATTGCGAAGTGAGGGTTTCGGTTTCGCTGACAAGTTCGGCAAGAAATCGTTGAACATCTGGCGACAGCGTGCGGTCCGGCGTGTCGTCAGACAACAGGCCAAGAAGAGCGGAGAGCCGACGCTGTGCCACGAGATAGAAGTGGCGAGAACAGAGGGGGCGTTCGGCAATCTCTGCCTCAGAAAGCTCAACACACCCAACCCACGCGCACTTTCCCCTGCTCGATTCAGACATACGAAAAACTCCGATGAAATCAGATCTGACTGAGAAGGACGCGGCGGCGCTGCGCGTCTCCGGTGGGCCTATCTAGTATTCGTCTTTTGGCGGCGAAGTCAATCGAAAATGACGAGCTGTCTTGCCGAATGAATACAGCCCCGGCGAAAACGATCGTCCCGGAATCTCTTTGCGGTATGATGCGCTCGTGGAAGATTTTCTTCATGTTTTTTCCAGCAGGATTTATAAGGTTGGCTTGATCCGGTACGTGGACGTTCCAGCGGAAGTTACGCGGAAGATGTCGGCACGCGAGGCGCACGTGCCAGTACGCGGCACGGTTGAGGGGATTGCATTGCGGACCACCATGGTTTCACGAGGGAGAGGGTGTCACCGGGTAGCCATCCACGGCGACATTCGGAAGAAACTGCGAATCGATGCCGGGGCTTTCGTAGAGATAGCCATCGAGCGCGATGATGAGCCACGCGAACCGATCCTGCCACCTTTCCTGGTTCTGTCCTTGCGAAACGCACCGAAGGCGCAGGCGGCTTTTCGAAGCATGACCACGGCCTTGCGAAGGCAGATCGTGCGCTATCTGACGGCGGTGAAACAGCAAGCCACGCTGGAGCGCCGGGTAACGAAATTTGTTCGGCAGCTAGAGGAAAGGGCGTGGCGGGAGCGGCCCAAGCGCAAGACAAATCCAAAAACGAAGAGACGTTTATGAAGGAACAATTTGGGGAGCGTTTGCGTCTCTCCATCAGGAGAACTCTGCGTGGACTCAAGAGCGAGAAATGTGTCAATCGGATGGGTAATTGGCGCCATCGTCTGCTCGTCGCTCGCCTTATTCTTCGGAACCGGCTTGCATCCGCACTGGTGGCTCACGTGGCTGATGCCGATTCCCGTGCTGTTCGTCGCGGCGCGCTCGTCAGCCCCCAGGGCCTTCTTTGCTGCCTTGGCCGCGTGGTTCCTGGGCAGCCTGAACATGTGGGGAGTGTTCCGAAATGTACTGCAGGTGCCGCTGGTAGCGGTGCTGGCATTCCTGATTCTCCCGGGGTGCTTCTTTGGTTTAGGCGTGCTGCTGTTCCGGCGATGGGTGAGAGCAGGAAGAGTGGCAGCGGCTTCGGTGGGCTTCGCGGCGTTCTGGGTCTCTTACGAGTACGTGCTGGCGATGAGCTCGATTCACAGCACGTTTGGCAATCTCGGTTATAGCCAGATGAATTTTCTTCCCATACTGCAGATCGCGTCGTTGACAGGCATCTGGGGAATGAGCTTTTGCATGATGCTGGTCGCCGCGACCGTGGCAGCGCTTTCCTCGGGATACGGCACCAGCCGCGAAAAAGGCAGGTTAGCGGCGGGAGTTGCGATTTTTCTTTTGGCGGTGATCGGCTTCGGGGAATGGCGTTTGCATGCGCCGCAAAAAGCTGAGTGGGTCTCCGTGGGATTGCTGGCTTCTGATTTGCCACAAAATATAATGCCCTCGAAGCCGGAAGACGCGCAGCGCTTGATGTCTGAGTATGCCGCGCAGGTGCAAACGCTGTTGAAGGAGGGCGCGCAAGTAGTCGTGGCTCCAGAGAAGATTGTTGTGGTGCAGGACGAAAATATCAAAGCGGTGGACGATCTCTTCGCCACCGCGGCGTCCGCTTTCGGCAGCGAGGTAGTAGTCGGCGTCGCTCGCCACGCGCCCAAGGAATGGCTGAACGAGGCGCGCGTCTACACACCGGGGACTGCCTCCCCGCTCATCTACGAAAAGCACCACATGCTGCCCCCGTTCGAATCGAAATTCACGGTTGGGAGCTCGCGAACGGTGCTGCAACAACCCAGCGGTCTATGGGGCGTCACCATCTGCAAAGACATGGATTTCCCCGGACTGAGCCGGGAATATGGCCGCGACGGAGTGGGCCTGCTTTTGGTTCCGGCTTGGGATTTTGACGCCGATGGATGGCTGCACGGGCGCATGGCGATTTTGCGCGGTGTCGAAGACGGGTTCAGCATCGCGCGCGCTCCCAGACACGGCATTCTGAGCGTCAGCGACAGCCGAGGGCGCGTGCTAGCCGAACGGAGCACAGCTGCGGCACCTTTCTCTACAATTCTCACGCCAGTGCCGGTGAGGCATGAGGTCACGTTTTATTCGCGATCCGGGAACTGGTTTGCGTGGTGCTGCATCGCGCTCTTGCTGGGTTTGGTGGTGTTCGCGCGACCGCGCCCAATGAGCGCGGCCGTTTAAAGTGAAGGAAAGTGTACGAATCAGATGAGAGGACCCGACTGAGATCTACGAAGTGTTTGAGGCATTGGGTGCCTCGCTTCGGGGGTAATTGGGGTTCGGCCGGATCCTCTCTTTGGGTTACTTGAGGCGAGATTAGGGGTTAGTTGCGGCAAAGGGAACTGGCAAAAGTACCAGTCAACAAACATTCACACATGGCACCTCGAGGGGGCTCCGCCGGGCCGGAAGGCTGTCTGGCAAGCCTCGTCTTGGCAGCGTGGCCGGTTGGGCGTGCCGCAGGTGTATAGGGTGCCCGAATAGCGCGCCTGTGGATTGTGCGTTGGGATGTATTGACTAATACGACCGGACTATTGTGGCGCGGCGCGGAGCTCAGTAGTCTCTCCCTACCGGGAACCACGCCGGGTGGGGGCCAGAAATGAAGACCGCGACGAGTTCCACAAAGGGTACGGGAAGCAGGACTGGTACGCGCGCAGCGATCGCCACGCAAGAACTGAAAGTGCGCATCCGGGCTAGCCGGCTGGGCGATGTACTGGCAGGGATGGCTTGCGACCTCTGCCTGGAGCAGGTCCCGGTGGAAGAAGCCCTCCAAATGATTCAGGAGTGCGCCATCGAGCGCATGGTGGCAATGCTGGATACGGCAATTCTTTCGGACGAAACTGCGATGCAGAGCTGCCTGGATATCGTGGCCAAGGAATCGGAACACGTGGCGCTGCAAGCGCTGGAGAAAGGCACCGATGCGCTGCGCGAAGGCCTGGAAATTTACGATGAGTTGGAATCGGCCGAGTGCACGGGGCCGGTCAATTGAGGCAGTTGCCAGTTTTTGGTTATCAGTTCGGTCAAGCGGGATCCGTCTTGGCGTTGTCGCAATCCGATATCAGGTATCAGTGATCAGGAAACGAAACCCCCTTAGGTCATCGTCTCTGTTACAACGCAATTCCGAAACCCAGGCCTGCCAAAGCGCCAATCCAACGCCGCTCAATGGATTTTCTGTTGTTTACTGAAAACGGAAAAACCCTGCCAGCTTGGCAGCCCTATCGCTTCGAATTGCGTCGAAACCAGGGATGATAGATTTGCGAGGTTCGGGCCCTGATTTGCTGGTATCTGATCACTGCTAGCGCGGGCGCCGCCAGGCTTCGACTGATTGTCTTTACTTAAAACCGCAAACTGCGTTATCTCGCCCAGCCGGGGTCGCCGCCGGCCTTGCGGAGTTCATCTTCCATGTCGCTCAGTTGCTTTTTCAAATCGTCGATCTCTTTTTTCTTCGCATCGACCTTGGCGGTTCTGTCGTTGATGTCTTTGCGATCGTACTGCTGCATCAGGGCCTTCTGAGGGTCGCTGTAGTATTGCACTTGATCCTTGTTGAGTTCGCGTTGGAGGACATCCAGTTCCTTTTCGGAGCTAGCGATTTTGTCGCGAACAGATTGAAAGCGCTTGCGCCAGTACGCTTCGCTCTTGGGATCGTCTGTTGCTGACGCGCTCGTTGCGGCCGTAGCATCCGTGGCTGCCTGCGTGGCCGAGGCTTGGTCGCCGCCCGTACTGACAGCAGGCGCCGCCGGGGCAGTCTTTTTGGAGGCGAAATCGTCGTCTGTATAGACCTTTTTGGGCTTGGCCGCGGCTTGCTTCTCGGCGCGCGCTTTGCGCGCTGCATCGGCTACAGGATCAGACGATTGTTGGTCGGGAGACTGCTGTGCTTGGGCGACGAAGGCCGCGAAAGCAGCGAGGGCCAAAAGTGAGGCCATCCGTAAGAGTGAGTGTCGACGCATGTTGAGTTACCTCCACCGGAGCAGGCCCCCGGGTTGAACATTGGGGGCAGGCAGGGGGCTCCCAGGACAAATTGAACGCCTGCAGGCATTGTACCGCTTTAGAAAGCGGGACGGGACGAGGCGGTGCGAAAGAATTAACGCGGGAAGCGTTATTCGAAGATACGGCGAAGGATCCACGGCATGGCATAGACCACGAGAAAGGCCGCGATTCCCAGGAAGGTGCCAAGGGGCAAGTGGTACTGCGAGGCAAGGGTCCAGCGGAGGGCCCTCAGATGACCCAGGCCACGACGATGCGCCCGCGCCGCAAGTTTCTTCTTCCAGCCCAACACATAGAGTGCGGCGACGAGCGCAATTCCCGCGACGCTGCCGAGCAAGGTTCCGAAGAAAATGGTAAGAAATGTGTCTCGCACTCCAAGGAAAGCGCCCACCATAGCCATCATTTTGACGTCGCCCATGCCCATGCCTTCCCGTTTGCGCACCAGTTTGTAGAGCGCCGCAGCTCCGAGAAGCAGCAGGCTCCCGAAGGCCGCGCCGAGAAGAGCGTCGAGAACATTGAAAAGAGTGTTGAGATCAACTCGTGCCGCTGGGTGCGTGTGAAAATAGCCGAGGTCGAAAGAATCCTGAAGCCGGACGAGCAACGCCATGCCGGTGGGATCGTCAGGAGGTACGCGTGTTGCAAAGGCCAAGCCGATGCCGAAGCCGGGCCAGTTGATGACGTCGGGCAGAATGCGTACGCGCAGGTCGGTGACGATCAGAATGATCAGAAGGCAACCGAAGATCAGGAACTTAAAGGTGGAAAGGGTCAAGCCGAAATTGTAGTAGGTGAGGACAAAGAACGCGCCCGTCAGAAACTCGATGATGGGATACATCGGCGAAATCGGCAGGCGGCAATTACGGCATTTGCCGCGAAGCCAGAGCCAGCCAAGAATCGGAACATTGTCGTAGGGCTTAATCGGATTCGAGCAGCGGGGGCAACGAGAACCGGGCGAAACAACGGAAAGGCCCTCCGGAATGCGGGAGATACAGACATTCAGGAAGCTGCCGATCGAAATGCCGAACAGGAAGAAGAAAAAGGGAATCACAGCATTGAATGTGCCACAGGCGAGGGGGAGCCTCAATGCGCGCGCGCGACACGCGTGTCCCATGGCTAACGTGAAATCAAAGCCTAAGGTCCTGTGGCTCAGGCCTTCAAGGGGTGAGCTACAGGATTGCGCAGGGACGCAACGGGATGCGGGTGACGGCACGGTTCGCTACACTGTTTACCTATGGCAATGAGCTGGTATGAGCACGCGATCCGCCGGTACGAGCACCGGCGATGGACCACCGACGACAACCGCATGGTTCGGCCGTTCGAGTGGGGCTTGGAGCACATCAACGGTAGCTTCGCGCACGACGATCCGCGCTCATTTGTGCGTCAGTATGCGCAAGAGGCGATCGCGAAGAGCGATGAGTGGTACGCCACGCGCCAGGTGCGCGACTATCGCTTGGACGAAAATAATGTGCTGACGTTCACCAGCACGGTCGAATCGCCCTGGCCGGAAAACAACACCGTGCATGCGCAGTTCTTTCCTGGCAAAAAGATTGGGCCGGCCGTGCTGATCCTTCCGAACTGGAACGCCAAGTGGCTCGGCCAGGTGGCGCTTTGCCACTGGTTGCAACGCATGGGCATCTCGGCGATGAAGATGAGCCTGCCGTATCACGACCGCCGCATGGCCAAGGGACACGAGCGCGCCGATCAACTGGTGGGACCGAACATAGGTCTGACGCTGCACGCGAACCGCCAAGCCGTGCAGGATGCGCGCGCATGCTTAAGTTGGCTGGAGCAGCGCGGATATCACCGGCTGGGGATTTTGGGCACCAGCATCGGCTCGTCGGTGGGATACATAACGCTGGTACACGATAAACGCGTGCGAGCTGGCGGCTTCTTCCACGTGTCCACGTATTTTGCCGATGTGGTCAGCCAGGGTATGACGACGAATCATGTGTGGGAAGCGCTTCGCCACGAAGTAAGCGTGGAAGAGTTGCGAGACTTTTGGGCGCCCATCAGCCCGATGCCGTACGTCGAACGCGGCCGCGGCGCGGGAAGGAACACGTTCATGGTCTATGGGAAGTACGACCCTACGTTTTTGCCGGAATTGACGCACGAAATGCTTTCTTCGCTGCGGCGGCATGGTGCCGAACCGCGTACGCTGGAATTGCCGGTGGGGCACTATTCGCTGGAATTGGCGCCGTTCAGCTATATCGCCGGATATCGGATGTTCACGTATTTTCTGGAAGCGCTGGCGTAATAACAGAAACGTTCACCACAGAGAACACCGAGACCACCGAGGGACACAGCTCCAGAATAACCAAAAGCAATTTCGCTAGTTCAAGCCGACTCGATGTAAGAGATTCTGAAATTTTAGATCCGACCGGAGCGAATCGAGAGCCGGTTCGATAGCAATCTCCGTCATAGCCAGCGAGCGCTGCTCGTAAGCCTTTTCGAGGCACTCCAAGGCCTTACTCTTCTCTCCGAGTTGCACATGGATAGTCGCGGTGCCAACAAGCGAAGGTATGTTTCGGGTGGATTGTCTGGCATTTGTGTCAATTCCAGAAGTTTCTTCCAGTAGCCTTGCGGACCGCCCGTGGCCTAGGCATGCCGCAAGGCTAGATGCTTTTTTGAAGACCGCTGGAATTTCCGTCGAAGGTGTAACCCATGATCAAGCTCTCGCGGCGCAACAGGCGTACTCCGATTACGGCAAGGGCCGTCATCCCGCCGGGCTCAATCTTGGAGACTGTTTCTCCTATGCTTTGGCGAAGGTTACCTGGGAAGCGTTGCTTTTCAAAGGGGATGACTTCCGCAAGACCGATGTACCAGCGGCGCTCTGAGTGACAACACACAAAAACGACCGAATCACTGCAACACTCTGGAAATGGCGCCGGTGGCGATGAGGTCGTGCACGGCGCTGATGTCGGGAGCAAGCGGGCGATCGGCGGTGACCTTGGGAGACAGGGCGCGGACACCGTCATAGGCTTTTTTCGCGAGCGTGCCGGTTTGCAGTGGGGCGAGAAGATCGATGCCCTGGCAGGCGCAGAGTAATTCAATGGCAAGGATGTGGCGGAGATTGTGGAGCATGCGATCGAGGCGGCGCGCGCCGCTCATGCCCATGGAAACGTAATCTTCCTGATTACCAGACGTAGAGATCGAATCGACGGAATGCGGCGTAGCCAGAGCACGATTTTCGCTGGTCAAAGCTGCTGCCGTGACCTGCGCGATCATAAAACCGGAATTCAGGCCAGGATCAGGCGTAAGAAACGCCGGTAGCAGGCTGGTGAGCGGATTGGTCATTTGTTCCACGCGCCGTTCGGAAATTCCCCCCAGGGTAGCCAGCGCGATGGCGACTTGATCGGCAGCCATGGCGAGCGGCTGGCCATGAAAATTGC
>Ga0074045_10001494_pt1 | contig 22478 bp, 19 predicted proteins | sample BogForMeECP23OM2_FD_94442 | JGI IMG/M metagenome (GOLD analysis project Ga0074045, IMG submission 94442) | Bog forest soil microbial communities from Calvert Island, British Columbia, Canada - Bog Forest MetaG ECP23OM2 | ecosystem: Environmental > Terrestrial > Soil > Wetlands ... | reverse complement strand
GCCGGCGCCGTCGATATCTCGTATGTCTTGCGGCTGGACCAAGATTTCGCCCAACTTACCGGCGGGGCATTCGGCTACGCGCGCGCCTTGGTGGCGGCCTCCAGGCCCGTCGGACAACCGAATGCAGGTGACTCACCCATTTTGGGAAGCGGGACGCCGACTTTGCTACTCGCAGCCGAGGCATTGCGCGAAAACGGCCCGTGGAATCCACCCGAAGGCCTCGACCAGTTCAATGGCTTGCTACGCCTGAGCGACGGCAGCAAGGCGCGAGGATGGGCTGTCGACGGTATCTTCTATCGAGCGCACTGGGATTCAACCGACCAAGTGCCGCTACCGCTAATCGAATCGGGCCAGCTTGGGCGCTACCAGGCGCTCGATCCCACCGATGGTGGCGATACAGAGCGGGCGATCCTCTCCGGACAATGGCACCGCTTCGACGACGACGGATATTCGCTTGCCCTGGTCTATCTGGAACATTACGAGCTGCAGCTGTGGTCGGATTTCACCTTTTTCGAGAATCACTGCGGCGCTGCGCCGAACCCGAATCTTCCCTGCGATCAGTTCGAGCAATGGGAGAACCGAAACTTCGTCGGCACCAAGCTTGCCGAGGGCTGGTATCACCGATTGTTCGGTAACGAGTCAATAACCGAGGTCGGCCTGCAGGTTCGCCACGATGACATCCATGTCGGGCTGAACAACACCCAGGCGCGCACCGCGTTCGAGAAGATAAGAGACGATTTCGTATCCGAAACCGCGACGGGCCTTTATGTCAAGAACACAACCGTCTGGACACCCTGGCTGCGGAGCCTGGCTGGTCTGCGCGCGGACCGCATCGATATGGATGTCGATGCGCAGCTGACGCCGCAGAACAGCGGCAATGCCCACGGGCAATTACTCTTGCCCAAGCTGTCGCTGATCTTCGGCCCATGGGAAAGGACCGAATTCTTCGTCAACGCCGGCCAGGGTTTTCACAGCAACGACGCGCGCGGCGTGACACAGACGCTGGACCCAACCGACGGGCTACCGGCCACTCCGGTTCCGGCGCTGGTGCGTGCGACCGGCGCGGAAGTCGGTGCGCGCACGGATGCCGTCCCGGGCCTGGAGAGCTCGATCGCGTTCTGGACCATCTACAGCGATTCCGAGATCCAGTACGACGCGGATTCGACGATCGGCAGCACAACGCCCAACGGAGCCGCCAGACGCTATGGCGTGGAGTGGAGCAACCATTGGTCCGTAACCAGTTGGCTGCTGTTTGACGTCGACTTGGCCTATACCCACGCGCGCTATACGGGTGATGATCCTAACGGAGAGCACGGTAATTTCATTCCGAACGCCATCAGCAAGGTTGCAACCTTCGGTATGTCGGTGATAAACCAGGGCCCATGGTCGGGCGGCATCGAGATGCGCTATTTCGGCCCCTATCCGTTGTCGCAAGATGGTTCTCTGCAGGCGCCGGCTGCCTTTACTACGAACTTGCGGGTGCAGAACCAGTTAACCCCGCACATGGCGGTGGCCGTAGATTTTCTCAACGTCTTCAACCGCAAGAACTACGATGTCGCCTACGAGCAGGATTTCAAAGTTTCGCCTGCCAACCCGGTTGTGCCAGACGGCGTCACCGTACATCCTGCTGAGCCGTTTCAAGTGCGGTTGACATTGAAGGTCCAGTTCTGAATAACGCTTTGGCGGCAATTCTGATCCTGCGAAGCCGATGTTCGCTTCGAATCGAAGTCGCAAATCACGCCCGAACGGATTACCATTCGCCAGGTCTTGCTGGCAACGCTCGATTAAACCGAGAAATCACAGTCCCTCTCACCACAACCGACCTCGGAGTCTCTATGAAGCGAGTCACCGGCATTGGCGGCATTTTCTTCAAAGCGAAAGACGCTACGGCGCTACAAGCTTGGTATAAGAACCATCTGGGAATCGATGTCCAAGAATGGGGGGGTGCAGCGTTCACATGGACCGACGGTGAAGGTAAGCCGGTTGCCGGAACAACCGTCTGGTCTATTGATTCGGCGCAAAGCGAACACTTCGCGCCCAGCGCCGCCACATTCATGGTCAATTACCGCGTGGAAGACCTTCAATCATTGGTCAAGGCCTTGCGCGAGGAAGGTTGCAACGTACTTGAGAAGATCGACGAATCCGAGTATGGAAAGTTTGCTTGGGTCATCGATCCGGAAGGAAACAAGGTGGAACTATGGCAACCGCCTGCCGGCCAATGACAAGGGCTGCCGAACGCAGTGCGAATCTGTGGCCTCACAAAGCCGGGGCGCGCCGTCCGTAAGTTACGGCGTTAGACGTCCGCATATGTAGTACCGAAGGTCAGCTCTGCGCACCGTGTGAGCAACGATGGCGACGACGACAGCAACCGGTTAATTACAGGACTGTCTCGGGTATAAAAGGCGCGATTTTGGTGATTCGCGGACGATCCGGCGTGCCTCCGAATACGCAGCGTATCAGAAGGCGAACGTCGTGCGCAGCGACAGTATAAGCACGCTGCTCTTCGATGGGTTCAGCGCCGGGTCAAAGATTACCTGAATCGAGGGTGTCAACAGCAGGCCGCCGACTAACGTGCGCGTCCAGTATGCCTCGATCGCCTTTTCGTTGCGCGCGTTTTGTGGGTTGGTCGGCGGACTTGCCGCGTCGCTTAGTCCGACGGCGAGCGCGATCTGATCGGTGGAGCTGCGCTGCAGTGGATCGTTCATTGCCACGCCCAGCGCATACGACCTCTTGATTTGCGTGACATAACCGTTCGCGCCATTCGCCCGAGCAAACAATGCCCACGTGTTGTTCAAGTTCTGCACGGCATTGACAGACCACCCTCGACTGGCACCCTGTGCCGGTATGCCCGGCGTTTCGAAGTATGAGAACGAATACCGGGCTGAGCCGAGACCAGGAAAGTGCGGCGTCCACTGCGCGTAGCCAAACCAGGCGCAGCAATCGCTGTCGAAACCCTTTCCTGAAATGGTCTGACCGCGCACGTTGTTCGTGCCCTGGAAGCCCGAAGCGAGTTGCCATGTGCTGGTGGCATTAAACTGGACGTAGGCGCCCAGCCCCGTGATCAGGTACGTCTGCGACCCATTCTGCGCAAACAGATAGTTGTTGAAGTTCTGCTGCTGGTTGCCGAGATAGGCGTTGTCGTCGAAATCGGCCAGTGGATACTGGCCGGCTGTGAGCGACCACTTGTTATCAGGGGTCGCCTGCGTGTAAGTGAGCTCCGCGAAATTCATCGTTCGGGTCGGATAGTCGTTTATGGGTGTTATGAGGCCAAGTTTCGACTGAAGGTCGGCGGCGCTCTGCGCCGTCGGATAATGTGGGACCGCGTCGTAGGCCAAGTGGATCGAGCCGGTGCCCCAGTCCTTCTGCTTGAATACCGTCCAGTCGACAGAGGGTGCAGCGTAAAGCTGCAGCGCCGGACTGCCACCGCCGGAGAATCCCCATTGCTCGAGCAGACTGAGGTCCATGGCGAACTGGATGTTCGTCTCGGTCTCGAACTGGTTCTTCCACTTCGTATAGTCGGTGTAGATGTCGGAGAAGCCCTGGTGCAGCAATTCGCGTTGCTGGGCACGCCGAATGTTGTCAAACAAACGGCCGGTCATGCCGACGCCCGTGACGTCCTGCGTTCCGAGAAGCGGAGTTTCCGTTACGGAGTCCTGGCACCACGCGGTCGTTGCGGCGAACAGAGCCGCGGCCGCGACGCATGCGGCTCGCCATTGCGGATAGGGATGCCTGCAAGGGGCAAATTCAAAGCATGCGGGAAACCACCCGTACCATGCAGACTTGCCAGGACCGGTGGTCATGTTACGCTTCGTCCCATGCGCGACCCTTTTCATTCTCAGGATCGAAGGCTGCCAGGGCTGCGAAAGGAATAGGCCGCCAGATCCAGGCTCAACTGTCAGTAACGCAGGTGATCGTTCTTGCTCGGCTGCTGTTCATGAGCGGACGAATTGAATTCCATGATAGGAGTTTCGCTATGTCACATGGGAAAAGACCTTACTTAAGCGCTACAAGCGTCGCGCTGGCGTGCTTTATCAGTGGCTATGCCACGCTGACACGGTCTGCGACTTCCGAAACGGATGCAGGTAAGTCGCCCACGATCGCGCAGAACAAGGCGAATTTTTATCTCTATCGCGACCCGGCTATCAGGGTTGCCGTGACAACGAAGCTGTCTGCAAACGGCAAAGAGGTGGACGCTACTAAACATAATAGTTGTGGTCACTGGGTGGTCGATCCAGGGACTTACGACATCAGCTCCGAGTCGACGAGTGGTTCTACTGTCCATGTAGTTGCGGAAGCAGGCAAGTCTGATTGACCTCATCCGCTGTAACGTCGGCGGAAGTCTTGGCCGTCGTAATCAGCAGGCCAAGTACGAGCGCAGTCAGCGTCGAAAGTAACGCCGCTCCCAGTCTCACCAAATCCTTGGATTGTTCGTGCAACTGGTCCCTTGCCAGGGATGCATGCAGCGCGATGCCCAGCGCTGCACCCCCCAGCACGCAGAAAAGCACCATCAGCGAGACTGCTAATGCGTTCGTGATGGATCCTTCCGTCCCTTGTGCTTGTGGCGCCTAGTGCGTGGTGACGGGCGCGGTCGCCGCCTTCCCCTCGTCGGCTGCGGCCATGGCGGAGGGGTCGGTCTGCCATCCCCCGCCAAGTGCCTTGTAGAGCTGGATCACGCTCGACGACTCCTCGCGCCTGGCCTGGACCAGATCCTGTTGCGCCTGGAAGAGCTCGCGATCGGTATCCAGGACTTCAAGGTAACTGGACACGCCGCCCGAATAGCGCAGGCTGGCGACATCGCTGGCATCCTCGAGGGCCTTGACGAGCAGTTCCTGCTGCTGGCGGTATTCCTGTCGTTTACGCACGGCGACCAGGGCGTCCGACACTTCGCGCAACGCCTGCTGCAGCGTTTGTTGGTATTGCAGCCCCGCTTGCTGGGCCACAGCCTCGTTGTAGTCGACGTTGGCCTGCAGGCGGCCCATGTTGAAAAAGGGCAGGGTAACCGCTGGCAGGGCGCTGAAGATCCCGAACGGGCCGAAGTTCGAGCCACTGATTGTCGCCCCGCCTACGCCGGCAAATCCGGACAGGGTGACCTGCGGATAGAGCGCCGCGGTGGCGACGCCGATCTGCGCGTTTGCGGAAATCAGTTGCTGCTCTGCCTGCTGAATATCCGGCCGCCGCGTGAGGAGGTCCAGCGGCAGGCCCGGAGGCAGCGCCGGGGCGGCGATTTGCTGCTCCAGGGGGCGCCCGCGCTTGATCGGGCCCGGATTCTCTCCGAGCAGGATGCTGATGTAGTTCTCCTGCTGCTCGATCTGGCGCTGGATGTCGGGGATTGTCTTCGTGGCGTCATAGAGCAGCGACTCGGCCTGGCGCAGGTCGAGAATCCCGGCCACGCCGCCGTCCAGCCGGGCTTGCACGAGGTCGCGGGACTGGATCCGGGAGCGCAGGGTCCGTTCGGAGATTTCCAGCGTAAGGTCCAAGGCACGCAGCGTCAGATAAGCGTCGGCAACATTGGTGACCAGCGTGGCCGTGACCACGTAGCGGGCTTCGTCGCTTGCGAGCAGTTCGGCCCGCGCGGACTCGGTGTTCCGGCGAAATTTGCCCCAGAAATCGAGCTCCCATGCGACATCGAATCCAGCCTGTGGCTGGAAGCTGTGGTTGAAATACGGGGTCGGGATATGGGAGCCCGTGTAGGCGGCGTACGGGGCGCTGACATTGGCGTCGACCGTCGGGAATTCCTGGGATTGGGCGATCGTGACCTGGCTCTGCGCCTGCAGAATGCGTGCCACCGCAATGCGCAGATCGTAGTTCTGCGCCAGGGCAGTGCGGATCAACGTCTGCAGGTCCGGGTCCGGAAAGATGCTCCCCCAGGCGAGATCGCCGTACGACGTGGGGCCGGGTGCCGGCGCGCCGTCGTTGGCGCCGCGATAGACCGGCGGAATCGCGAGCTCGGGACGCTTGTAATCCGGACCGACCATGCAGCCTGCCGCGAGGCATCCGACTGCGCAGAGCAGGGAAATCTGTCGCGCAGTCATGTCAATCGGCTCCTTCCTCGCTGGGCACGACCGGCGTGTTCTCCGTGTTCTGCCGGCGGCGGCCGAGCGCCTCGACAAAGGTGTAGTTGCCCGGAATGATGAACACGCCCAGCACCGTCGCGATCAGCATGCCCCAGAACACGCCGGTCCCCATCACCTTCTGTGCGCCCGCGCCGGCGCCGCTCGCCAGCATCATCGGTACAACGCCCAGGATGAAGGCGAACGCGGTCATCAGGATCGGCCGGAAGCGCAGCCGAGCGGATTCCAGCGCCGACTCCTCGAGCGAGGCGCCCGCTTCATGCTTCGCCTTGGCGAATTCAACGATCAGGATCGCGTTCTTGGCCGCCAACCCGATGAGCATCACGAGGCCGATCTGCACGTAGACATTGTTGTCGTAACCCATGAGCCACACGCCGAAGAACGCGCCCAGGGCCACCAGCGGAGATCCGAGGAGCACTGCCCAGGGCAGTCGCCAGCTCTCATAGAGCGCAGCGAGCAGAAGAAACACGCACACGATGGCCAGGATGAAGGTCGGTGCGGCGGCCGGCGCCACCTTTTCCTGGTAGGAAAGCGAGGAATAGGCGAAGCCCATCTCCGCGGGCATCGTTTCCGCGAACACCTGCTCTAAAGCGGCGAGCGCCTGCCCGGAGGTATAGCCCCGCGCCGGCGAACCCTGGATCTCGACCGAGCGCTGCAGGTTGAACCGGGTCACCAGCTCGCTTCCCGTGACGTCCGTGATGGTGACCATTGTGGACAGCGGCACCATCACGTCGGTGGTCTTGGAGCGGACGTAGATCTTGCCGATGTCCTCAGCGGTCAGCCGCGCTGCCGCGTCGGCCTGCACGTAGACGCGGTAGAGCCTGCCGAAGCGGTTGAAGTCGTTGGCGTACGAGCCCCCCATCGTTGTCGACAGCGCCTGGAACACGTCGTTGACCGGGACCCCGAGCGTGCGCGCCTTCTCCCGATCCAGATCGACCTTGACCTGCGGGTAATTCGGGTCGAAGGCAGTGAACAGGGTGCCCAATTCCGGCCGCTGTCGTCCCGCGGCGAGGAATTTGCGCGAAAGTTCGCCCAACTGCTCAACGGTCAGGGAGCCACTGCGATCCTGCAACAGGAAATTGAACCCTGACGCGGCGCCGAACCCGGCCAGAGTCGGGATATTGAACGGAAAGATGATGGCCTCGGGAATCGCCGCGAACTGACGTTGCAGCCCCGCCATGATGCCGGTCACGTGCAAGGCTTCGCCCTTGCGCTCGTCCCAGGGTTTGAGCCGCACGAAGATGGTGCCGTAGTTGGGCTGATACGTGGCAGTGACTGCGCCGTACCCGCCAATGGTCTGGTAGGACTCGATGCCGTCGGCCTTGGCCAGGATGTCCTCGACCTTCTTGAGCAGCAAGCTGGTCCGCTCCAGCGAAGCACCGGGCGGGAGCTGGACATTGACGCCCAAAATTCCCTGGTCCTCGTCCGGGATGAACCCGGCCGGGAGGACGCGGGCGAAGAGGCTGGCTCCGACGGCGACCGCGGCGACGATCGCGATGGTGAGCAGCGATCGGCGCACCAGCAGACGCGAAACGCTCACGTATCCGGTCGTGGCGGCGTCGAATACCTTGTTGAAACCCCTGAATGCAGACCCCAGCGGCCCGCGCATGGGCCGCGGCGGCTTGAGCAGCATCACGCAGAGCGCAGGCGTCAACGACAGCGCATTGAACGCCGAGAGCAAAACCGAGATGGCGATGGTCAGGGCGAACTGCTTGTACATGCTGCCGACGAGACCGCCGAGCAGGGCGACGGGGACGAACACCGCGGAGAGGATGAGGGCGATGCCAATCACCGGCGCCGTGACCTCTTCCATGGCCTTGATCGTCGCCTCACGCGCGTTCATGCCATGCTCGAGGTGGTGGATGACCGCCTCGACCACGACAATGGCATCGTCGACCACGATGCCGATTGCCAGAACCAGGCCGAACATCGACAGCGTGTTGACCGAAAATCCCAGCATCGGAAAGAAGATAAACGTGCCGATGAGGGAGACCGGTATCGTCAAGAGCGGGATGATTGTTGCGCGGATGTTCTGCAGGAAGATAAAGACGACCAGCGTCACCAGAATCAGCGCCTCGACGAAGGTCTTGAGGATCTCGTGGATCGAGGCCTGGACCGCCGGCGTCGTGTCGTAGACGATCTTGTAATCCATACCCGGTGGAAAGGCCGCCTTCGCCCGTTCCATGGTCGCGTAAATCGTCTCGGCGGCCTTGAGCTGGTTTGCGCCGGGCAGGAGGTAGACCGCCATCGCGCCGCCCGGCTTGCCGTTCAGCCGCCCGAAGGAGTTGTAGTCCTGCGAGCCGAGCTCGGCATGGCCGACGTCCTTGATCCGCACCACGGCCCCATTGGCGCTTTGCCGGATGATGATGTTCTCGAACTCTTCCACCGTGACCAGGCGCCCGGGGGCGCTGACGGTGTTGGTGAATTGCTGGTCCGCGGGCGTGGGCGCAGCGCCGACCTTGCCAGCCGGCGCCTGGATATTCTGCTCCTTGATCGCCGAGATGACGTCCGCTGGGGTGAGACCCAGCTTGGCCAGCTTGTCGGGCTCGAACCAGATGCGCATCCCGTAATCCGTTCCACCGAACAGATCGACCTGCGCGATCCCGGGAATGCGAAGCAGCTGGTCGCGCAGGTTGATCCCGCAGTAGTTGATCAGGAAGTTGGCGTCGTAGGCGTCCGAGGGCGAATAAACCGAGATCAGCATCAGGATACTCGGGCTCTGTTTCTTGACGGTAACCCCTTGCTGGGTGACCTCCTGGGGCAGGCGCGCCTGCGCCGATGAGACGCGGTTCTGAGTAAGGACATTGGCGATATCCTGATCCGTTCCGACCTCAAAACTGACGTCGAGCTGCATTCGGCCGTCGCTTGTGTTCGAGGACTTCATGTAGATCAGGCGATCGACGCCATTGACCTCCTGCTCGATGGGCGTTGCCACCGACTGCTCGACTGCTTCCGCCGACGCGCCCGGATAGGTTGCGGTGACACGGATGTTGGGCGGGGCCAGGAACGGATACTGCTCGACCGACAATCCCCTGATGGTGATCACACCAAGCAGGACGGTCAGTATCGCGATGACGATCGCGACAATCGGACGGCGAATGAAAAACTGGCCCACGGACTATTTCCTCCCTGCTTTCGGGTCCGCCTGCTTCTCCTGGGACTTGTCGCTCGCCGTTGCTTCCGACGGGCTGCTCGCGGGCGCCGTCGTTGGGTTCACCTTGCTCCCGGGCCGGGCTTTCTGAATTCCGTCGACGATCACGCGCTCACCCGGTTGGACGCCTTCGCGGACAATGACGAAATCGCCCACGGTTTCCCCGGTGCGGATCGTGCGCAGCGCCACCATGTTGTCCGCGCCGACCACGAGCACGTTCCTCGCGCCCTGGGTTTCCTGGACCGCCCGCTTGGGCACCAGGATGGCGTTCTCGGCCACCTCGATGGGCGCGCGCACGCGTCCGAACTGTCCCGGGCGCAGCTGCCCGCCGGGATTCGGGAACTCGGCGACGACGATCAAGGTGCCGGTCTTCACGTCGACGGCCCGATCAACGATGACGAACTTGCCTTTGTGCGGAAAGACGCTGCCGTCAGCCAGGATCAACTCCAGCACTGGCGATCGCTTCTGCTGCGTCGAGAACCTGAGATATTCCGCCTCGCTGATGGTGATGTTCACTCGTATCGGGTCAATGCTCGACACGGTGTCGAGGAGCGTGGCCTCGCCGTTGCCCACGAGGTTGCCGGGGGCTACCAGGCGCTTGCCGATCAGGCCCTCGATGGGGGAGCGAATCGTGCAGTAGCTCAATTGCAGCTCCGACTCGACGACCGCGGCCCGGACGGACGATACGCCTGCGCGGGCGGTGTCCAGGTTGGCGACCGCGTTGTCGTAATCCTGCTGCGGCACGGCACGTCGCTCGGCCAAGGGCTTCAGCCGGCGCTCGTCGGTTTCGGCCTTGCCAAGCCTCGCCTGTGCACCCTCCAGCTGCGACTTGGCCTGCAGCAGTTTCGCCTCGTACTCGCGCGGGTCAAGCGTGAACAGCAGCTGGTCCTTCTTGACGATGGTGCCTTCGGTGAAGTGCTGGGACTCGAGCACGGCCTGCACGCGCGCGCGGATCTCCACCGTTTCCTTGGCATCGGTCTGCGCCACGAACTCGCCGTAAATAGGCACTGTCTTCTGGATCACGTCCGCAACCACAACCCCCGGGGGAGGCGGTGCGGCGGCCGCTTGCTTGGCCTTGTCGCCATCCTTGTTCTGATCGCAGCCAGTCAAGGAGACGGCCAGCGCCACGATACTGAACGCCGTCACGATCTTGGCCCGCGATCGGACCTGCAGTAACCATTGCGACACGGCCATCTCCATCTCCTCTTGGTGAGCCTTAGAGCCCATTATGCAATCCGACCCTGCCGCGTCAACGTTGCGACCCGGATCACGCGTAAGGCTTCCCATAATTGTCTGATATTCGCCGCTGCTACCTGATAAAGGGCGCCGCAATCTGCGCCGATAACGTCAGCAGGAGGATCGAGAGCAACCCCATTCATTCGATAACCCCTGTTTCTGGCATGGCTTCCACCGTTTACGATCGACGAAGTTGGGTCGGAGTGTACTTGCATTCGGGCCGTTCTGGGCGTGGGTTCGCTTGCCGACCCGGCCCCGCTACCTGGTGATCAGGAGGATCCACGCCGTACCGATCACGAGGAATACGGCAAGGAAGAAAAGCGTGGTCAGCAATCCCACGCGGTAGAGTTCGCTCTGCTTGAGATAGCCGCTGCTTACGAAGATGACGTTCTGGCTGCCGCCCTGCGGTGTAATCACCGAAAAATAACTGCTTGCGATTACTAAGCACGGCTTCTTCGTCGATCTTCTGAGCATTCTGCGCCACCTTCCGGGTACGTCGCTGATGACGCTCGCAGTGGCCGCGGCGACTCTGCTCATACTGATTGGCATGGAGCATCTGTGGCCGCGTTCTCCCGCGCCGCTGGTCGCGGTGGGCGGCGGTATCGCCGCGTCGTCGTTGTTAGGACTGCAGGCGATGGGGGTGTCGACGGTCGGCCTGATCCCGCAAGGATTCCCGTCCCTGACGATGCCCGATCCCGCATTGATCCTGCAGCTGGCGCCGGGGGCGCTCGGGATCGCGCTGATGAGCTTCACGGAGTCGATTGCGGCGGGTCGCGCCTTTGCCCGTCCTGAAGATCCTCCTATCGACGCCAACCGCGAACTCATTGCGACCGGGGCGGCCAATCTGGGCGGTGCGCTGCTCGGCGCGATGCCGGCCGGCGGCGGCACGTCGCAGACCGCCGTTGCGCGTGCCGCGGGGGCGGTGTCGCAAAAGGCGTCTCTGGTGACGGCGAGTACGGCGGCGGCGACGATGCTGCTGTTGGCGCCGTTGCTCGGCTTGCTGCCGAACGCGACGCTGGCAGCAGTCGTCATCGTCTATTCAATCGGGCTGATCCAACCTGCGGAGTTCCGGGATATCCGCAACGTGCGCTCGATGGAATTTCGCTGGGCGATTGTCGCTGCGCTCGGTGTGCTGGTCTTTGGCACGCTGCAGGGAATCGTGGTGGCGATCATTGTGTCGCTGATCGGGCTTGCCAGCCAGGTTGCCCACCCGCGCGTGTCGGTGATTGGCCGCAAACGTGGGGCTGACGTCCTGCGCCCGGTGTCTGCCGAACACCCCGACGATGAGACCTTCGATGGCCTGCTTATCGTGCGGCCGGAAGGGCGCCTGTTCTTCGTCAACGCGCAAGACGTGGGCGAGCAGATCAACGCGCTGATCACGCAGTATCACCCGCGCGTGCTGGCACTGGACATGAGCCGCGTACCCGATATCGAATATTCGGCATTGCAAGCGCTCATGGAAGGCGAGCAGCGCGCGACCGAGCGCGGCGCTATCGTATGGCTGGTCGGGCTGAATCCGGGGGTGCTCGAGGTCGTGCGAAAGGCCGGATTGGACACGCGGCTTGGCCGCGAGCGTATGCTGTTCAACGCACGCGCTGCGATCGAACGTTATCAGTCGCTGCAGGCAACCGCGGACGGCACGCCACAATCTCCCGTCTCCTGAATACGTTGACGCGGGAGGCGGTACGGGCGTCTTCGCCCCGGGTCGAGCCGGCGGCGGCGAGCAACAATGTTGGCGGGCATCCGGAGCGGTCCGGCGTGCTTATGCATCGAGCGGCGAATGCTTCGCGGCTCGAGAACTACGGAGACGACGATGGGAAAGAAAAACGCTGCAGGGAAAGAGGGGATCAAGCGCAAGGGGAGGAAAGCCGACCGGGATGAGGCGAAAGTGGTTTCGGTGCAGCCCGGCGCGGCGGCGGCAGACACGAGAATCTCCGGCAAAGACTACGCGCGCGAGATGAAGAAGCTCCATGTGGAGCTCGTCAAGCTACAGGAGTGGGTCGTGCACAAAGGCCTCAAGATCTGCATCGTCTTCGAGGGTCGCGACGGTGCCGGCAAAGGGGGCACTATCAAGGCAATCACCGAGCGCGTGAGTCCGCGGGTGTTTCGCGTCATCGCGCTTCCCACCCCGACCGAGCGCGAGAGGTCGCAGATGTACATGCAGCGCTACATCCCGCACCTGCCGGCGGCCGGCGAAGTCGTGATCTTTGACCGCAGCTGGTACAACCGCGCCGGCGTCGAACGCGTAATGGGCTTCTGCACCGAGCAGCAGTCGCGGGTCTTCCTGAGTATGGTGCCGCTGTTTGAAAAAGTCTTAATCAACTCGGGCATCATCCTGCTCAAGTACTGGCTGGAGGTGAGCCCCGAGGAGCAGACGCGCCGCCTCAAGGCGCGCATCGACGATGGGCGCAAGATCTGGAAACTCTCCCCCATGGACCTCAAATCCTACAGCCGCTGGTACGACTATTCGAAGGCACGTGACGAGATGTTCCAGGCGAGCGACAGCTCCTGGGCGCCGTGGCACGTCGCCCGTTCGGACGACAAAGAGCGAGCGCGGCTCAATATCATTACGCATCTGCTCTCGAGCATCCCCTACGACATGGCGCCGAGGGCAAAGGTCAAGCTTCCGAAGCGGGACAAACCGGGCAAGTACAAGGAAAGCAACTACCCGTTCAAGGTGATTCCAGAGGTTCATTGAGGCCGCGATAACGCAGCATGAGGTCAGCATTACCGAGTAGCGTGTCGTGCCAGACCAGCCAAAAGACATGCAAGCCGAAAATGGGCAACGAAATTCGCGGATATTGGCCGTGAAATTGCGCGCCTCGCTACGATCTGCAACGTACGCATTCTCGATGCAGGGGTTATCGAGCCGGTGCTGCGCAACGACGCTTCGGTCTGCGGCACGGCGAATCAAGTCGCGTTTCACAAACCGCGCGCGCTGATCATGATGCACTACTCGGTGCGAGAGGACGCGCTTGATGCCCTCGGGGGCGAGAAGACGCGCTTGCTGGTGGAGACCATTGTCACCTCGCTGCGCGAGCGTGTCGGCAAGCGGCTTGGCAACCCGGGTTAAGGATGACGCAGGTCAGGGCGCTGGTCTTTCCGGTGACGACTGCGGTGAAGAACATGCCGAGTACGATCTCATTGGTGGTAACAATGTTGCCGTAAGGCAACCAACGGCCCAAGCTAGGAGCAGCTGCTCGACCCGGCAGCGTTCGAGGCGTCGCACTTGTCAAGAACTCCGGACGGTACGCGGGCGTGCGCATGACCAGGACAGCGATGCGATCGACTCAGTCGCCTGCCCGGTTGCGCAAGCGGCAAGCGACTCGCAGAATGCGAGTTGCGGCGCCTTGAGGTCCCGCTCTCCATGCCCGAGACCCATCGACCTGGCCCGTTGCCACCTTCCGGCACGGTCACGTTTCTGTTTACCGACATCGAAGGCAGCACGCGGCTGTGGGAAAAGCAGCACGCGGCGATGCAGGTCGCACTGGCGCAACACGATGCGATTCTGCGCCACGCAATTGGCGCGAACAACGGCTACCTTTTCAAGACCACCGGCGACGGAGCGCATGCCGCCTTTGCGCTCGCGGCCGATGCGCTGACCGCCTCTCTTGCCGCGCAGCGCGCCTTGACTGCCCACACTTGGGGCGAGCTGCGCATCATGGCGCGAATGGCCCTGCACAGCGGCGCCGCGGAGCTGCGCGATGGCGATTACTTCGGCCCGGTATTGAATCGCACCGCGCGCTTGATGGCAGCGGGGCACGGTGGCCAGATCCTGCTGTCGCTCGCTACCGAGGAGCTGGTCCGCGACCACCTGCCGGCGAACACAGCGTTGCGGGACATGGGCGAGCGGCGCTTGAAGGACTTGATTCGCCCGGAGCGGGTATATCAAATCATCGCACCGGAGCTTCCCGCCGACTTCCCACCGCTGCTGACACTGGATGCGCGCCCGAACAATTTGCCGGCGCAGGCGACGCCCTTCATCGGCCGGGAAAGCGAGATTCGTGCGGTCAAGGAGCACTTGTCCAGCGCCAGCGTTCGGCTGCTGACCCTCACCGGTGTCGGCGGCACGGGCAAGACGCGGCTCGCTCTGCAAGCCGCCGCCGACATGGTGGACGATTTTGAGGACGGCGTGTTTTTCATCCCGCTGGCCGCGCTCAGCGACCCGGGTTTGGTGCTGCAGGCGATCGCGCAGGCCTTCGCATTGCGCGAAGCGAAGGACCGGCCGCTGAAAGAGCAACTCCAGTTCCATTTGCGCGATAAACAGGTCCTGCTCGTGCTGGATAACTTCGAGCAGGTGATCGACGCCGCGCCCGTAGTGAGTGACCTTTTGACGGCCGCGCCAAGATTGAAGGTCTTGGTCACGAGCCGGGAGGTCTTGCGACTGTACGGTGAATCGAACTATCCGGTTCCGCCCCTTTCTGTTCCCGACCCGCAGCGGCTGCCGCCGCTGGAGCGGCTGACGCAGTACGAGGCGGTGGCGCTGTTCATCGATCGCGCCCGGGCGGTGGCACCTGACTTCGCAGTCACGAACGACAACGCCCCGGCAGTCGCGGAAATCTGCCATCGGCTGGACGGCTTGCCACTGGCGATCGAGCTGGCGGCGGCACGGGTGCGGGTGCTCCCACCGCAAAGCATGCTGGTCGAATTGAGCCACCGCCTGACGTTCGTCGCCGGTCGGGCGCGCGATCTTCCGACACGGCAGAGAACCTTGCGCGGCGCCATCGATTGGAGCCATGACTTATTGACCGATGACGAACAGAAACTGTTCAGGCGACTGGGCGTATTTGTTGGAGGATGCGCGCTGGAAGCTATCGAATCCATCTGCAACTTTGACAACGACCTGCGCGTCCTCGACACCATGGACTCGCTTGTCGGCAAGAGTTTGTTGAAGCAGAGCGAAACTCGTGGCCAACCGCGCTTTACGATGCTGGAGACAATCCGCGATTACGCGCGCGAGAAAATGATGGCCGATGGACACGTGGAGCACTTGCAGAAGCGGCATCGCGATTACTTCATGGCGCTGGCGATGAAAGCAGCTCCCAAACTGTTGGGCGCGGAGCAGGCCGATTGGTTTGGGCGTCTGGACGAGGAGCACGACAACTTGCGGTCGGTCCTGGAGTCGAGCCTGTCGCAGGCGGAGCCCGAGGGCAGTCTGGGGTTGTGCTCGGCTCTGCAACGTTTTTGGTGGACACGAGGGCATCTGTCCGAGGGACGAGCGTGGTGCGCGCGAGCCCTGGGAGGTCCGCAGGCGGGGGAGCCAACGCCGGCGCGTGCCAAGGCGCTGGGCGGGGCGGGTCTACTGGCTTTTTGGCAAGGTGACTATCCCTCCGCCCGGGCGCAACACGAGGAAGGTCTGGCCATTTGGCGGCAACTGGGCGACCGGCGTGGCATCGGCCTTTCGCTCAACAACCTTGGGATGCTAGCCCGGATTCAGGGCGATTATGCCGCAGCGCGTGCCCTGTACGAAGAATGCCAGGTGATCTACCGAGAACTGGGCGACCGATGGGGCATGGGCTCTTCCCTGATGAACCTGGGAAACGTGTTCGCCGAACAGGGCGACTATGGGGGCTCACGGATGCAGCTCGAGGGGAGTCTGGCGATCTTCCGGGAGCTCGGAGACAGGGTCTCCATCGCCACCGCGTTGGAAAACCTGGGCAACGTGGCTTACGAACAGGGCGAACTTGCCTCCGCCCGGGCGTTGCACGTCGAGAGCCTGACCATGCGGAGCGAACTGGGCGACAAGTTGGGGATTGTCATTTCGCTCGAGCGGCTGGCGGCCGTAGTCGCTTCGCTCGGGGATGCCGTTCCTGCGGCGCGCATCTGGGGCGTGGCGGAGCGCCTTCGGGTAGAGATCGGATCGGGTCTTGAGCCGAAGGAGCGGTCCGAGCACGATCGGCACGTGGCAACGGTACGCGCCGCCTTGAGCGATGACGCGGCTTTCGACCGTGCTTGGCAGGAGGGGCGTTCGATGTCGCTCGAGCAGGCAACCGAGTATGCGTTGGAGCAGGGGGAGCAGGGTCCATGAAGGGCCGCTCACGCCTTCCCTGGGTCGAAGCGCTGCCGGCGGGTGACCATCCTCGCCAAGATTGGCCGCGCGGCCATTCTCCTGATCGCTGATTTGCAACGGCCCCTGATCGTCAGGGCAACTGTCTGCCGGCAAGGAGATGATTCGATGAACCAGCACTTCATGAAGCGACGTCAATTCAATGCACGTTGCGTTGCCTTCGGCTTATCGTTTCCCAGCTTAGGTGCATTGATCGCGGCGGAGGCGACTGCACAGCCTGTCGCCGCTGGCGCGGCACCGAAGTCTGCAACGCGTAGCGTAAAGCTTCCAGGCGGCGCTCGCGTTACCGCGCTCGGCCAAGGCTGCTGGCATCTCGGTCAGGGAAGGCATCCGGAAGCTGTTGAGGAAGAGGCGCTTCGCACCGGCATTTCGCTCGGCATGACGTTGATCGACACGTCGGGAAACTACGGCAACGGCCGCTCCGAGCAAGTCCTGAGCCACGTGCTTGCCGGACAACGCGACCGCATATTTCTTGTCTCCAAGGTCGAGGGCGATCAAGTATCTGGCGACGGGATCGCGCGTGCTTGCGCGGCAAGCCTCGCTCGTCTTGGCACTGACTATCTTGATCTCTATTTGCTGCACTGGCCGCCGCCCAGCGCGCAATTTTCCGGCGTTGTGGCGGCATTTGAAGAGCTACGCGCGGCGGGCAAGATTCGCGCTTGGGGCGTATCCAATTTCAACGTGGGCCAGATGGAAGATCTGTTCGCCGTTCCAGACGGTCATCACTGCGCTACCAATCAGATCCCTTACAGCCTCAACAACCGTCGCATTGAGCGCGCTCTTTTACCGTGGTGCAAGCAGCACGACGTGCCGGTCATGGCGTACTCCCCGCTAGGCGGCGACAATAACCTCGTAGTGGGCGACCGCACGCTGGCGCAGGTCGGCACGACCCATGGCTGCTCGGCCGCAGCAGTCGCGCTCGCTTGGGTGATTCGCAGCGGGAGCGTTATCGCAATTCCCGAATCCGGCTCTCCGGCGCACGTCAAGGAAAACGCGGTCGCGCTTTCGATAGCCCTCTCGCCGGGGGACCTACAGACTCTGGATGCAGCCTTTCCGGGACCATCCGGCGCAACCTAGCGAGTTGCTGCTCGAGATGCCGCGGTGCGGTAGACCGCCTGCGCAGCGAGTCCATCCCGCCGTGGAGTTCGGAAGAAGCGCGAAAGCTCAATGTCGGCGACTTTTCCAAGTCGCGGCGTAGTTCCCTGACGCTACGACGCGAGGCATAATTACGGGGAATTGCTCAATGAGGAGGGCCCACCATGGCTGCGTTCACGACCGCAGTGGTGATCGCATCGGCAGGCGATCTGAGCATGACGTCCGGCGTATCCATTTCCGTGAGCGTCACCTGGGGCTCGAACATCAGCCCCTTGCGGTGGAGCCGGGTCTGGGCCGGTATCGAATCGCCGGGCGACCAGGATTCCTCGCAGAGTGTCACCATCCAGTCGGAAGGGTCGGCGTGGCACCTCTTGAGCCCGGCCTCGACCGCGAATCTGGTGACCCTGCGCGGGCAGGGCCAGTCGGGCGCGCCAATAGTGGCGCGGATCCAGGTGCTCTCTTCGCAAGAAGACACCTATTAGACCGGGAGGCTGCCATGCACATACAGGTCCTCTTCGACTCCAAGGGCAAAGTGCATGCCCTCTTCTTCCCCTCCACGGAAGCCGACGCGCCGCGGCTGGAGTTCCGCCCCGCTCGCGGGCAGCGCGCGGCGTTGCTCGAGGTGCCACTCGAGCTCGAAGGGCTCAAGCCGCGCGAGCTCCATGCCGCCGTCGCGGTTAAGCTGCAGAAGGAAGGACCGCGGCTGGTGAAGCGCAAGCGGTGATCGACGCACGTCCCGGAGCCGCTGCGTTGGAATTTGCTTCAAGGTCCGGCATGGGTCTGCAAACCGGAGCCCTCGCCAACCGCCTCATGCGACCCAACGCTTACTCCTTGGCCTTCTGAGGATCGTCGTCTGGATTGATGTAAGTCACGTCGAACGGCCCGCTGCCACTAACCTGAATAACGGCCGCCGTCCTGGCGACCACGTAATGGTGGTCCTTTCCCGATAGAAAATGGAACCCGCCAGCGGTCAGCGCGTGGACCTTGCCCGCTTCCGGTTTGTCGCCCACCCCAAAACTGAGCGTGCCGGAAATAACGGTAAGACTCTCGTCCTGCGAGTGCCAATGTGGCGCCATCTTGTAGCCAGCCGGCACCATGAGGCGAATGACGAATGGCCCAGGCTTGCCGGGATCGCCCTGCAAGACGGCGATCTTGGCACCCTTCGGCATCGAAGGCGGAGCGTCGCCCCATTTAATGTCCTTGGGATTGACGAAGTTCTCTTTGTCGCTCGTTCCTTGAGTAAGGCCTGGGCCGGCGAGGGTTCCTAGAATGATTGCTACCAGCGATATTGCTACCATCCTGATTGAAGTCTTCATGGTGCGGATCACCTCCCTTGGTGAACGACGATAACGAGAACGGGCCGCGCCGCCCACATCCCCTCGAAGCTGGCGGAAGCATCGGAACGTCACGGCGCGGCGCCGTTGTGAAAAAGCAGCCATCGCTCAGACGTTCTCGGTCGAGGATGTCGTGATCGCTCCAGCATCGGCGTTTTCGACTTGCGTGGTTACCGTAACGCCGTTGCGCAGCGTCTGCAGGACGACGCAGCTGTTTTCTGCGGCATCAACGAGCATTTGCAGCCGTTGGGGCTCGACGTCACCCTCGGGCTGCAACCGCACCGCGCAACGCATTTTTTGAAAGCCTACCGGAACGGCGCGCTCGACCAATAGACACCCGCGCACGTCGCATTCCGCAACGACGTTGACTTCGAGGGACTGAAGGCGAACGCCCAGATGCTCGGCGAGCATTCGCAGGCTCGAGTCGAAGCAGGCTGCAAGGGCGGCGCACAGCAGATCGCCCGGATTGGGGTAATCGTGATCACCGCCGACAGCACGGTGTATCCCGAAACACAGCGGCGCCCCGGCATTATTGGCGGGAATGACCGCACCGTGAAATGCATCTCCGCCGCACCCGTTGATCGTCTGCGCGCTGTCGCAGATCCAGGCGTCGCTCGGGACGCGGCGGTATCGCTCGCGCAACGGTGCTTGCCGTTGCTGGACAAGTTTCCCTGCTGTCGTTGCCATATTGCCTCCGCCTTTGCATGGTTGCGACAGAGGCAGAGTGCCATGGCATTGCGGCCATGTCGTGAGGCGAGGGCCCCATGCAAGCTCCGCGCGGGGTCGGCGCGTCGAGCAGGAATGGGTCCCAGGCCCCAGTCGCTGCAGTACTCGCTATTCGCGACCGAGCCCCGCCTTGCGCGCGATCACGATGGCTTGCGCGCGATGCCGGGCGTCAAGCTTGGAGAAGATGTGGTTGACGTGGTTCCGGACCGTCTTTTCGGCGATGTGCAGGCGGTCGGCGATCTGGACGTTGGTGAGCCCGCAAGCAATTCCATCGAGGATCTCTCTTTCGCGGCTCGTCAGAGACGCAAGCTGCGGCGTTTCTGCAGCACCAATCGGCTCGTCGAGGCCAAGGAAGTCATTGAGCTCCTTCTTGAAGATGAGCCACGCCGGCTCGTCGGCGCGCAAGATGTGGTTGCTACCTTCGAGCGGTACGAAGCGGGCATTCGGTAGTGTCGCAGCCAGGCGTCGACCCGCCTCGAATGGCACCATCGCATCACCGCGCACGTGAAACACAAGCGCTGGTGCGGCAACTTTCGCGGCTTCCGCGCGAACGTCGAACGAATTGAACTCGTTCCACAGGCGGCAAGCCATGGCCGGGGAGGCACTTCGGCGCTGGAGCTCGCCCATCCATTTCTGCTGCTGTTCGCCGGCTTGGGGCATCAGCAGGCCGGCGAACATCTCGCGAAACGCCGCCACGTTCCTGCCCCAGCCAAGCTCGATCATATGGGCGAATGCCTGTGCCTGGCGGGCTGCCTTCTCGCCGGCGTCCACGTAGGCGCCTTGCAGGTAACTGTCGTAGAGCACGAGTTGGCTAACTCGCTCGGGATAACGTACTGCATAGGCGATGGCGATCGCACCGCCCTGGCATAGGCCGATCAGCGGAAAGCGCGCAAGTCCCAGGGCATCGACGACAGCATTCAGATCGGAAACCAGCGCATCGAGTGAAATGTCAGCGGGATCCCGATCGGAAAGACCCGAGCCCCTCGGGTCGTAGCGAACGAGCATCCGTCGTTCGGCCAAAAACTCGGACCAGTGTTGCCAAACGGGACTGACCCAGTCAAGCTCGAGATGTGTAAACCAGTTGTTGACGCGTACGAGCGGAGGCCCGGCGCCGGCGGTCGCGAAGGCGATGCGCACACCGTCCCGTGCGGTGCAAAAGCGTATTTGCTGTTTCATCGGAGGTGGCGTTTCGCTTGGCCGATACCATTCCCCTGCTCAACGCGAAACAGCGTAACGGAAAACGGTTCGATCGCCAAAGAAGCTAAGCTCCGGGTCGCGGAAAAACCTGCCGCGATTTGGCGGTAGAGGGCGCCGGTCGGCTCCCACGTTCCCTGCCCATAGCCCTTCTGCCGGTGATGACCGGCACGCATTCATTGCCGAAGCGGAGCACCCAATCAGACCCATCCACTCTTTCACGGCTGGTTAAAGCGTCGGCCCAACAGGGGCGTAAACGAGCTCACGTATCGGAGAAGCCCGACGAGTGAATCACGGCCAGGAAGCGACGATCACATCGTCAACGCGATCGCCGCAAAGGAATCATTCGCCATGATCGTGCTGATCGTTAGTGCCTGTGTGCCGTTCTTGCGTCAATCCCGATCCGGCGCGCCGCCAGGAAAGAACTTGCGGTAGGGTCGCGCCTCATCGACCGTGCGCGCAACCGACGGTCGTGCCAGAACCCGGGTGCGATAGGCCCGAACGACGGCAAAGCGGTCGGAGATGGGGTGTACCCAATCCGCATAGAACAATGCGGGCGCCGCAGCGCAGTCGCCCAACGTAAATTCAGTGCCTGCCGCCCACGCTTGCGGCTGAATCTGTTGGTCGAGCCAACCATAGGCGAGGTCCAGCAAATTTCGCGCGTCGGCGACACCTTTAGGGTCGCGCTCTCCGTCGGCCCGCATTCGGTCCGATACCAGTTTTTGCATCGGCGTCATAACGTAGTTGTCAAAAAAACGATCCATGAAGCGGGCCTTAAGCGCCGCATCAACATTCTCCGGCATCAGCCGAGCAGAGCCAGGGTGATGCAGCATCAGATGTTCGATGATAATGCTCGATTCCACCACAACAGCCGGGCCATCGCGGAGGAGCGGAAATTTCCTAAGCGGCCACAGGGCTTCCAACTCGGACCACCCGGCCGCGTCTTCGATCACGCGGTATGTAAATGGAGTCCCGTGCTCGTATAGCGCGATCAACACTTTCCAGCAATATGACGCAAACGGGTGGGCGTAAAGTGTCAATGACATACTGAGTGCCTCTGAACGTTTATTGGCAGAGAATGGCTGCGGAGCCACGTCAATTTTATCGCTTAAGGGTCCCACGTTTTGCGGCTGGCCCTAAACGTCCGCTAAGGCTCGGTTCGCGATACAAGGGCAAATGTCGCCGACAAGCTCATCCTCATCCCGCCGATCTTGATCAGCGAGCTGCCTCTAGTCGTTTAGGAATCCACTCATCCGGGTCGTTTCCGAGCTGAGGCGGTCGTTCTCGGGATCGTCGAGAGCGAGGACTTTGCGCTGCACTGGCGAGAGCGCCACGATCGTCTCCGCCCGCAGCAGCGCCTTCTGATACTGCTGCTGAGGCTTGTCGCCGCGCGTGTAAAAACCGTGCAGCGCCCGGCGACAGCGGTCTGTGCAGTTGCCTGTGCCGGCGTGCCACATGTGCGTGTTCATCACCACGACGGTGCCGGCGGCTCCGGTGACGAGCTGCTCGTCTGGCAGCGTGTCCCGGTTCCCGGGCGCGGGTAACCGCCGCCATGTGTGGGAACGCGGAATCATCCGAGTCGCGCCGTTGTCGGGCGTGAAGTC
>Ga0074045_10001493_pt1 | contig 22481 bp, 21 predicted proteins | sample BogForMeECP23OM2_FD_94442 | JGI IMG/M metagenome (GOLD analysis project Ga0074045, IMG submission 94442) | Bog forest soil microbial communities from Calvert Island, British Columbia, Canada - Bog Forest MetaG ECP23OM2 | ecosystem: Environmental > Terrestrial > Soil > Wetlands ... | reverse complement strand
GCTCGCGGACGAAGTCGCCGAGCCGCTTGCCGCTAATCCGCTCGATCGCCTCGGCGATCGGCCAGTAGTTCGCATGGATATGGTAGACGAACTTCTCGCCCGGAGGATGCTCGGGACGCCACTGCGCGAAGCGCTCGAGCCGGCGCTTGCGATCGCCCCATTCCTTGAACGAGCCGGGCGCGACCGGGATGCCTGCTGTATGGATCAGGAGATGCTCGATCGTGGTGGTCTCCTTGCCGTTGGCGCCGAACTCGGGGACGTACTTGACGATCAGGTCGGCGGGATCGATCTTGCCCTCCTGAATCAGGAGCCACAGGGCGGACGACGTGATCGCCTTGGTTGCCGACATCGCGACGAAGAACGTTTCATCGGTGGCCGGCCGCTCGACGCCACCCTGGACGGCGCGCCCAAAGGTCTTCATCGCGGCGATTTTGCCCTTGCGCGCGATCGCGACCTGGCACGCCGGCAGGATACCCTCTTTGACGTCGCGCTCGGCGCGATCCATCAGGGCCTGCACCTTATCCGGATTAAGTCCGACTTCTGCTGCGTTATCGGCAAAGAAATTCTGCGACGGCATCGTTGGGTCTCCTTCGGGAAGCGGCTTTGATTATAGGTGCGATAATCCGTCACTTGCCCGGTCGCACGCAAGACACCCGCGCTTCTGAGGAGAGTCTTCGATGATCTCCGCGCGCCTGTTACGATCGCGCTATGGCTGACGCAGATCTGCTTTTTGAGCTTGCGCGCTTCGTCGAGCGGGTCAGTGCGATCGCGCGCACCGGGCTCGCCTTCAACTCGACCGGCTTCGACGCGGAGCGGTACGAAGAGCTGCTGCGCGAGGCGGCGCGGATGCGCGGGGCGCTGGAATCCGTTGAGGCGCCGGCGCAGGAGGCGCTCTACCGTGAATGGCGCGAGCAGGTGCTGCCCGGCTACGACGGGTACGTGACCGCGGCGGTCGGATGCGGCGCGATCGTGTTCAATGAGCGCGACGAGCTGCTGATGATCCTGCGGCCCAATGGGCGCTGGTGGTACCCTACCGGCTTCTGCGAGGTCGGGGTCTCGCCCGCCGAGAACGTCGCGCGCGAGGTGCGTGAGGAGACCGGCTTCATCGCGCGGCCGGTGCGGCTAATCGGCGTGACCGACAGTCAGAAACTCGGCTCGCCGATGCGCCATATCTACTCGATGCTCTTCTACTGCCGGCTCGACGGCGGCGCGCCGAACCCCCATCCGCTCGAAGCGCTGGATCTGGGCTTTTTTCCGCTCGATCGCTTGCCGGAGCCGATGCACGGCACGAGCCGCAAATGGGTGAAGCTGGCCCACGAGTTTCACTTCGAGGGCCGCATCGAGCCGTATTTCGATCCACTTTGACGCCTCTAAAAAGCGCATGGGTCCGCCCAACTGGCCAATGCAATCCGGCTGTGCTCGCGAGAGTTCACAGCGCGCGTACAGCCTCCTCGACCTTGCGCGTCAGCCGGGTGTAATCGTCACCCTCAAGTTTCAGCGGAGATCCAAAGGTCACTTCGACGGGCCCCGGATGAATCATCCTGGAGGAATGGGGCAATACGCGGCAAACGCCGCGCAAGCGAATCGGCACAATCGGGACACGCATTCTTGAGCCGATCATTCCGACTCCGGGTGCAAATGCATGGATTTCGTCGGTAAGGCTATGGCCGCCCTCCGGGAAGATCAGGATCGACCAACCATCGCTTACGAGTTCGCCGATATGGCGGACCGTGTCACGGACCCCAATCTCTTGCTGTGGGAGAGGAAAGCCGTTGAAGAGGAGCGTGGCGAGAAAGAAGTTGAGGCTATTAGTCCTCACTTGGGCGAACGAGTATCGTTCCGGGTGGAAGCGAGCATCGAAGAACTCCTTCCACATTGCTGGCGCAACCGAGTACCGCCATCGCGGTGGTAACGTGCTCAGAATTACCGGCAGGTCGAGATAGCTCTGGTGGTTCGCCGCGAAGATAACCGGCCCGGCGAGCTGCTGTAATACGTCGAGTCCACTGACCTTGATGTGCGCGCAGAGCCGCGTAATGGGGAGTACGAGTCCAGCCTGAGTCGCGCGGCGGATGAGTTTCGCAACACCGCCCCGATTCCATTCGACGAATTCCAACGCTTCTCGTGCGGCCGCTGGCCGGGAGATCTGCTCCACAAGATCGGCCACATGCCGCGCATCGCGAAGGGCGGCTTCGTCGATTGTCGTGTTGAAACGCTCCTCCAGTTCGACCATCAATTCAACCTGCTCGAGGGATGTCAGACCGAGCTCCGCGAGTGCAGTCTCGGGAGTGATGGTCCTGCCGGGAGCGTACGTGCCGAGGAGTTCTGCGAGTTTGTCGGGCGCGGTGGCGGCTACCGGCGGACTTCCGGCATCGACCCATTTCTCAATCACCGAACGCTTGAGCTTCCCTGTGCCTTCCGTTCGCGGCAACTCGCCCGCCGTCCACACTGTGCCACTTCGAATCTTCTGATGATCCTCGAGCAGCTCATTGGCCTGGCGCACGACATCGTCCTTGTTCGCTCCCGGCTCCAGTACAAGCACGGCGTGAACGCGTTCCCGGCCAACTACGGCGGAGTCGCGGACTCCAGAGACGCGGCTCAGGATGAGTTCAATGTCCTCCGGAAATACCTTGAGACCCTCGGGGGTGACGATCATCTCCTTCTTGCGGCCACGCACGCTGAGATAGCCGTCCTGGTCGATCACCCCGATGTCGCCGGTGTGAAACCAGCCATTCTCAAACGCTCCAGACGCCTCGACCGGCGCGCTAAAGTAACCCGGAGATACGACTTCACCGCGAACGAGGATTTCGCCGTCGGATGCGATGCTCACATCGACGCCCGAAATTGGTTTTCCGACGGTGCCGGGCTTGAGATGAAATGGGTGATTGAAGCTAACGACCGGTGCGGTCTCGGTGAGTCCGTAGCCTTGGACGACCATGAAACCGAGTTGGCGCCAGAACCTCTCGAGTCCCACTTCAAGGGGCGCCCCGGCGATTACGAAGCCAATGAACTTCAAGCCAAACAATCCGTGCACCTTTCGGTAACGCCATCGACGGACGAGCCAGTGTGAATCGTCCTCCTTGATCCGGGCGAGTTCGGGAAACCGGTTGACCACGTACTGGCGGAGGACCGCGAGAATTTTCGGTACCGCCACGAGGAATGCGACGCGCCGGCCGTGAATTTGCCTGATTACCTCGTGGGGCGCGTAGCTGGGCATAAAAATCACGACGCCCGGCAGCATCGGCGGGAAAAATGTTGCGAGCGTCTGACCGAACATATGGCTTAGCGGCAGGAGATTGAGGAAACGAATGGGCCTCAGCGCGCGTACGTAGCGTTGGTATCGCTCCACCTCTCGCGCGATCGGATTCAGGTCGGCAACAACGTTCCGGTGCGTTATCAGTACGCCTTTGGGAGTGGCGGTTGAGCCCGAAGTAAAGACAATTTCGGCCACATCGTCGGGGCGAATCTCACGCACCGGTCCCCGGCGCCGTTCCTCGTCGCTAAGCTCGATGTCTTGAAGCCGCCAGATCGGTAGCGAACCTTCGAGCGCGGAGGTCTTTACCTCGCCTCCGACAAGGATCGCGCAGGCCTGCACAACGCGCTGTATGTTCGCCACCACGTTGGCTGACGTTCGGGAATCAACTGGAACAACGACTACTCCTTTAAGGAGGCAGCCCCAAAAGGCTGCCAGCCATTCCGGCCGGTTCTCCGACCAGATGAGTACTTTCTCGCCTTTGACGATCGAGCTCGCGCGAAGCCGCATCGCGAAAGTGCGCGCCGCTGCGCCGACCTGGCGATAGGTGTGACTCCGGCGCCGATAACCGTCGTCCCATATGACGAATTCTTCGGGACGATCCGCGAAGCTCTCAAAGAAATCGAGGAGCGTCCGTCCCGGCGAAAGAATATGATGAAGCCCTAATGCGCGGAATTTCGTCAATCTGCTCCTGAGTCAGATCGGCGACGTGCACCGTCTGATCGCGAATCGCCCGTGCCGCGTTACATAAGCAGGTACGCGAAACAAATTCTCGCCCGCCACATCCAATATGTCGGCGGTTTCGTCGAGAATCCTCGCAACTTCGTAGTTCTCCACCCTCGCGGTTGGCGTCCGGAGCGAGCGCACAGCGCAGAACTTGAGCGGGAAGGGTTATACGGCCCCTACCCAAGCGATAAGGTCGCAGTTGGGTCGATCGGAGCCAACTTCACTGTCGCTGTTCGCGCCACTTCGGCTTCTCATCGATCTTTCCCCACGGCTGTTTCGGGCATCGCTTAAGCGGCCGTGTTCCCAGCTGCCTCCAGCCATAGTTTTTTCAAATCTTTGGGTAGCTGACTCATCACGTGCCACGCCTCACCCTCCAGGGCATTGGCGCTGCCGACCATCTTCTGGAGTTCCGCGAAGACCGCTATGACCGCGCGTCGGGCCTCAGCGTCATCGGGCAACGATGCGATCTTGCGAACGTCGCCGATAAATTCTGCCGCGTGAACTCGCCGCACCGGCTGATGGGATTTTTCGTGTGATGTCCACAGCTTTTTCAAGCCGTCAGGCATCTGCGCCGCGAGGTGCGAGCCTTCAAGAGGGGTCAGGCGCTCACGGAGTTCCTGAAAGACCACAAAAGTTATCGCCTCGGCGCGCTGTTCATCACATGCGATTCGTTGCGCTACTTCGCGGATAAATGCGCTACTTTCCATGGTCGCTCCTCTCGGCGTAATTCGTTGATGACTGAGTAAACCACGTCCGCATCGCTCACTCGCCGTGGATCAGTAGCGAGGCCCTGCGGATTGCCGCCGCCGCTCCGAAGACAAAAGAGAGCAGGGTCCGTGCCACCGAGTGCCCCTGCTGGTTTGACACTCGTGCCGCAGCCGCCATCTCTCTCGTTGCCTACCGATGACATTGCCCCAAAATGTATCTGGCGCGCTCACACATCAAGAATGATACGCGCGCGCCACCCGTCAGGTGATTTTTCGACGGTTAATTGATGGTACGTAACAGCTTTAATCTCTCCGTGAAACGCGTGGCGAGTCGGGTCGAAAGGTTCGCCGTGAACTGTGACGCGAAGTGCTCGATCCGCTTCCTCGACTGAGGCGTCGCACCAGATGAATCCTTCCACCATAAAGATCTGTAGCAACTCGGTGAGCAGATCGTGCATCAGGTCCGCGTCGTTCTCGGCCTCGACCACGATCAGCCGCTGCTCGGTCGCGGCGGCACCGGCCACTTCGACCAGCAGGGAAGCGAGGGCGACAACCGCGCGACGGAATAACTCGACGCGCGTGGGAGCAGTCAGTTCGATTCCCCGATCGCCGGTGTGTTCAAACTCGCGAAACAGCGGTGCATCCGCGGATTGCGTGGTAGTTGTTTTGTCCGACATCAGCCCTTGATAACGGCGAAAGGTTTGAGTCTCGCGACCCGCCGTGTAATACCTGCGGCTTCCATCACCTCGACCACGTCGGCGACATCCTTGTATGCGTAGGGCATCTCCTCGGCGATGCCGGCCCGGCTGTGAGCACGAACAGTCACACCGCGTCTCTTTAATTCGGCGTTCAGGTCACGCCCGCCAGCTTCTTTTTTGGCTTTCATCCTGCTCATCAACCGACCGGCGCCGTGGCATGATGAGCCAAAGGTCTCACGCATCGCCGTTTCGCGCCCCACCAGGACAAACGAGTACCGGCCCATATCGCCCGGAATCAGCACAGGTTGACCAAGTGGACGCAGAGCCTCAGGCAGAGCGGGATGGCCGGGGCCAAAAGCCCGGGTGGCGCCCTTGCGATGCACGCAAACGCGGCGCCGATGGCCTGCCACGCTGTGCTCCTCGAATTTGGCGATGTTGTGGCAGACGTCATACACCAGCGCGAAGCTCAGCTCGCGCGGCGCGATCGCGAGCGTTTCCAGCAATGCCTGCTCCGCAAGGTGCATCATCACCTGCCGATTGCACCAGGCGAAGTTCGCCGCCGCCGCCATCGCGCCCAGGTAAGCCCGGCCTTCGGGCGAGCTGATTGGGACGGCGGCGAGCTGCCGATCGGGCAGAGCGATTTCATAGCGGGCCATCGCGCTGCCGACAACTTTGAGGTAGTCGTCACAAGTTTGGTGGCCCAGGCCGCGCGAGCCCGAATGAATCATAACCGTTACGTGACCGACTTCGAGTCCCAACGCGTCGGCCAGCCGGGAATCATAGATTTCGTCGACGCGGCCGAGTTCGAGAAAATGATTCCCGGACCCGAGCGTGCCGAGTTGCTTCGCGCCGCGCTGATAAGCGCGCTCGCTTACACGGTCAGGGTCGGCGCCCGCGAGCCTGCCGCCTTCTTCGGTATGTTCGAGGTCGCGCTTGGTGGCATATCCGTTACGCAGCGCCCATTGGGCGCCCTCGCTGACCACTTCCTTGAGTTGGTCGATGGAAAGTCCCGGAATCGCGCCCGAGGAGCCGATTCCGGCCGGTATCTTCGCGAAGAGCGCGTCGGCTAAGCGATCTATCCGCGACTCGACGAAGCTGAACGGCAGGTGGGTGCGGGCCAGACGTACGCCGCAATTGATGTCATAACCGACTCCGCCCGGCGAGATGACACCTTCGTCACCGTCGACCGCAGCCACACCACCGATGGGGAAGCCGTAGCCCCAATGGATGTCAGGCATCGCGAGAGAATAGCCGACAATTCCGGGAAGACACGCAACGTTGGCGACCTGCGTGAGAGCCGGATCCTCGCGCATATCGTCGATCATTTTCGCACTGGCGTAGACTCTTCCGGGTACCAGCATGGCGCCGGTTTTCGGAATCTCCCAGAGATAGTCGCTGAGCTTAACGAGTTCCATCTTTTCGTGGACAGTACGCTATCAGCGTATCGACACAGCACACATTCTCATACGATTTGCCTAAGCGAATCGTTTTCATTGAAGACTCAGTATCGGCATTCCACGTCATCTATGTGTCAGAAGTTCGGCCATTGATTCGCCAACGTTGAGCCGCCCCACCGCCTCGGCCAGCATCGACGCAAGACTCACCACCTGCAGCGGCAGCGAATCGTGCGCCGGCGTGGGAAGGCTGTTGGTTACCACGATTCGTTGCAGCGGCAGAGCTGAAAGCCGATAGACCGCGGTACCGACCAACAATGCGTGGCTGGCGACGACCGTAATCTCGGGCAAACATCCACCGGCAATGAGAGCCCTCGCGGCAGCTTCGATCGTTCCGCCAGTTGAGATCATGTCGTCAACGATGACGGGCCGGCGGCCGGCCACCTCACCCACGATGCCGCGCACCCTTACTGTTTCCCCGCTCAGCCGAATCTTGTGAGCGATGGCGATCGGTCGACGCAGCAGTTCCGCGTACGTCTCCGCCAACTTAACTGCGCCCAGATCGGGCGCGACAATCACGGTTTCGTCGGCGACCAATTCCTCGACCGCGTTCGCGAGCAATGAAACCGCGCTCAGGTGCTCGAGGGGCACACCAAAGAATCCTTCCAATGAAACCGTATGAAGATCGACGGCGACAATCCGCTCGAAGCCCGCCAAGCGCAACACATCAGCAATCAATCGTCCGCCAACTGCTTCACGCCCCTTGGCCCGGCGATCTTGCCGCGCATACGCGAAATAAGGGATGACCGCGGTGAGACGGGCGGCGCCCGCCCGCCGGCAGGCGTCGGCAAAGAAGATCAGCTCCATCAAATTACCGTCTGCCGGAGGACCGGTCGGCTGGACGACGTAAACGTCGCAGCCGCGCACGCTGCCCTCGATTTCAACATGAAGCTCGCTGTCGGGAAACCGGGTGATCACCGAGCGACAGACAGCGTTTCCGAGCCTTTCGGCAACGGAGTCCGCAAGTGACGTATTGCCGGAGCCGGCTAGCACAACCAGATTCATGCGAATCCATCCGCACTGGATCGGTAATCGTTCACGCGCTCTCGTTGAGTATCACCAGACGTACCTCTAACTAATCTCGCAGCTTTGCTCGAACCATTTCAAACAAATTCGACGCTTGGGCTCGTCGACCTGCCGCGACGGGTCGCCGTTCGAGCGCCGTGCGTTCTCACTCGCCCATTTAGCAGCGAAAACACGTGCCGCGGTTGACGCGGTGTGTTAAGGGATGATTAACTTAAGTGTCAAATTGACGCAAAGTCGGCACGATGGGCTTGAAGATGAGGTTGGGGGGACGTGGCGGCCGAGCCTGGGAGGACGACATGAACCTGCAACCTGTAATCAACGGCGCGGAACTCCAACGCAAACTCGGGGTGCTGCACGACGAGCAGTACACGCGCGAGCTCTGTGATCATTTCGCGGATATCATTGGCGAAATCCGTCGGCTCAAGGTCGAGCGCCGGGCGGTCGTGCTGGCGCACAACTATCAGCGGCCGGAGATCTTCGAAGTCGCGGATTTTGTCGGCGATTCGCTTGAACTGGCGGTCAAGGCGCGCGAGGTGCGCGACGCCGAAGTGATCGTCTTCTGCGGCGTCCATTTCATGGCTGAGACCGCCAAGGTCTTCAATCCCGGGCGCCGGGTGCTGCTGCCAGATATGCGCGCCGGATGCTCGCTGGCGGACGCGGTGACGGCCGAGGCGCTGGCCGAGCGCAAGGCAGAGCTGCTGCCGCTCTACCCGGACTTGAAGGTCGTCTCGTACGTGAACTGCACGGCCGACGTAAAAGCGCTGTCGGACAGTTGCTGCACGTCGGCCAACGCGGTCAAGATCGTGAACGCAATCGATTCCGACAATATCCTGTTCGTCCCCGATCAGAATCTGGCCAACTATGTCCAGACCCAGACCAGCAAGCGGATAATTTCATGGGACGGTAACTGTTACGTCCACCATCAGATAACCCCGGCCGAGGTAGAAAAAGTCAAGGCCGGCATCCCGGGGCTGATCGTGCTGGCGCATCCGGAGTGCCGCAAGGACGTTCTGGCGATCGCCGACGCGGTCCTGTCGACCAGTGCGATGGTCCGTTACGCGGAGCAGAGTCCGGCGGATAAATTCCTGATCGTCACCGAATGCGGACTGTCTGATCGGCTGCTGATGGAGATTCCCGACAAGCACTTCTACAAAGCCTGCAAGCTTTGCCGCTACATGAAGATGATCACGCTGCAAGGCACGCTCGATTCGCTGGTCAATCTGCGCTATGAGGTCACGCTCTCCGCGGAGGTGCGGGAAGGCGCCAAACGCGCCCTGGAGCGGATGCTCGAGCTTGGGGCCTGAGCCGTTCAGCGCCGCGGACGCCGCTCAGGACGACACCGCGCAGCCGCGCGGCGGCAAGCGGGGGCACTCGCGCGACGCGCGGCCGAAGGTGGCGGTCGATACGGTACTGTTCGCGATCGAAAGCGGCCGGCTCAAATGTTATCTCGTGCGGCTGACGCGCGGTCTGGCGGCGGGCAAGTGGGCCTTTCCAGGGCGACTCGTGCGGGTTGGTGAGATGCTCGACGAGGCGGCGCGGCGTGAGCTGGAAGCCGCGACCGCGCTGCGGAATCCCTATCTGGAACAACTCTTCAGCTTTGGCGACCCGACCCGGGATCCGAAGGCGCACGTCGTCTCGGTCGCGTACCTGGCGCTGACCGACGACCCGCACGCTGTCTTCGCGCGCTCTAGCCGCTATTCGGCCGGGCGCTGGTTCGAAGTCGACGCCCTCCCCGAACTCGCGTATGACCACGCCCTGATGGCGGACTATGCCTTGAAGCGGCTCAAGGGCAAGTTCGAATACACCAATATCGCCCGCCATATGCTGCCCGCGACCTTCACCTTCGCCCAGCTCGAAGAGCTCTATGCGACGGTGCTCGAACGCGCGCTCGACCGGCGCAATTTCCGCCGCCGGATCCTCGCCACAGGCCTGCTCCGGCGTCTGCCCGGCGAGCGGCGTGGCGCCCATCGGCCGGCCGCGCTCTATCAGTTTAATAGACGCAGCTTGCAGGTAATCGAAATGCTATAGTCCTTCCGGGAGATTCTATGTCGTCGAAAACATGGACGGGGCTGCTGACGAGCGGCGCGGTGGCACTGTTGGTCGCGCTGGTCGGCGCGGGGGTCTATCGGGTCAACACGGCGCATAGTGCGGCGCTGGTCGGCGACGGCCTGACGCTCAATCCTGACCAGTTTCAAGGCGCTACCCGGCAGGCCTATACGGTCGCGCAGCAGCATCCCGAACTGCTCGCGCAACTGCATTGCTACTGCGGATGCGAGCAGCACGACGGTCACAAGAGCCTGCTGGACTGCTTTCGCAGCACGCATGGCGCGACGTGCGAAATCTGTGTCGGCGAAGCTGTCACCGCGGGCCAGTTGGCCGACAACGGCATGCCGGTCGAGCAGATTCGCGAGACCTTGCGCCAGCGCTACGCCCACGGGAGTTAGATCTTGAACGGACTGGTTTCATCGTACGTTCAGCATTTCAGCTACGCCGGGCTGTTCCTGGTGCTGATCCTGTGTGGTCTCGGACTGCCGGTGCCGGAGGACCTCGCCTTGCTGGCCGGCGGCTTTATGGTATATCGCGGGACCACGGCCTATCCCTGGACGTTGCTCGTCGCGCTGGTGGGGGTGGTGGCCGGCGACAACTCGCTTTTTTTCCTTGGCCGCCGATTCGGGACCGCACTCATCTCGTATCTCGAAGTAGGGCGGCCCAATTCGCAGCGGCGGATCGATCGGCTCAAGGAGTTTATGGAGCGTCACGGCCATCTCGCGATCTTTTACGCCCGGTTTCTGGCCGGCGCGCGCGCACTGGTCTACGTAACCGCCGGCTCGATCGGTTTCGACTTCAACCGCTTCTTCATTTACGACGCGCTTGGTGCGCTGATCTCGGTCCCGCTCGTCGTGACGCTGGGCTATCTGTTTGGTCCGCAAATCGAGCGCGCAGTCGCCTATGTCGGCGGCTTCGAGCGCTTGATATGGTTCGCGGTCATCGCCGCGATGCTCTACCTTGCATCGCGCGTGTGGTTCGCTTCGCGCCCGGTGATCCCCGATGAGGGCTGACACGACCGGCGTGCCGCGTGCGCGCTCCCGCTGACGCCGGCCGTCTGCCATGCGAATCGCGCTGCCCGCTCTCAACCTGAAGGCCAAGCTGATCGCCCTGATGGTGACGCTGCTCGCGCTTACGCTCGGCGCCGAGATTATCGTCAGTCTGCGCGCCCAGGACACGATCGCGCGCACCACGGAGAAGAAGGTCCAGGACCTCGCGAGCGTGATCCAGATCAGCGTCCAGGAGCTCTCCTCGGTCAGCGCGATTGATCGCGACCGGCTGCAGAGCTTCGTTGGCAAACTGCACACCAACGGCCTCGAGGTGTCGATCGCGTCCAGCCAGGAGCTGATCATCAATAGTTCCAATCCCAGGATGATCGGCGAAGCGCTCAACCCGGCGGTGGTCCGTACCCTGATGGAGTTGCGGACCAAGAATCCGAGCGAGCCGATCGCCGTACCGGGCCTGCGGGTGGGCCTCGCCGACCGTCAGAGCACGGTCTATTTCATCCCGGTAGAGGTCGAGGACCATCTGCTCGGCTATATTCAGGTGGTCGCCGACTTCAGTGACTTTGATCAGCCGCTGCGCGACTATCGCCGGCGGCTGGTGACCATCGGGCTCGGGATTTTCGCGATCGGCCTGGTCTTCGCCTACGTGATCGCCGAGCGTTACGTTGATCCGATCCACGCGGTCGCCAATGCGGCACGAAATATCGAGGCGCGGGGTCTCGAGCCGGTGCCGGAGGCGCCACGGCGCGACGAAATCGGCCTGCTGACCCGCAGTTTCAACGGGATGCTCGCGCAACTGCGCCACGCGCGCGAACGCGAGCAGGAATTGAACCGGCTCGAACGTTTCACGGCGCTGGGCCAACTGGCCGGCGCGCTCGCGCATGAAATCAAGAATCCGCTCAATTTCATCAGCCTTGCCCTCGACCGTCTGCGCACCCGCTATGCGCCCCCCGCGCCCGCCGGACGTGACGATTTCATCCATCAGATCGCGATCATGAAGGATGAGATTCACCGGCTCTCCGACATGGTCCAGACCTTTCTGCATTACGGGCAGCCGGTCGAGATTCATCCGGCGCCGACCGATATGCGGCAACTGGTCGACGGTGTGCTGGCGCTCAGTGAATCCAAGCTGAAGAGCCAGCGTATCGAGCTGGTCGAACGCGGCGACGTGGGCCACGTCACGCTCAGCGTCGACGCCGAAAAGCTGCGGACCTGTTTCGTCAACGTGGTCGCCAACGCGACGCAGGCGATGCCCGACGGCGGCCAGTTGATCGTGGACTTCGCCCATCAGAACGGCTCTTTGCTCGTAACTTTTGCGGATACCGGGGGCGGTATCGACCAGGAGATTGCCGCCCGGGTCTTCGAACCGTTCTTTACCACCAAGCGCGAGGGGATCGGCCTTGGCCTCTTCTTCTCGAAGGCGATCGTCGAAAAGCATGGCGGCACGATCGCCATAGGACCGAATCAGCCACCGCCCGGCGCCAAGGTCACTTTCACCTTCCCGCTGCGCGAGGTACATAAGAAAGCATGACCCAGCAGGCTTCCGTCCTGGTGGTCGAGGATAACGACCTCGAACGCCAAATTACCGCCGAGACGCTGCGCGAAGAGGGCTTTGCGGTCGAGGAGGCGGCCAACGGCCATCGCGCGATCGAGCTCCTGCAACTGAGCCGATTCGACACCGTGCTCACCGATCTGATGATGCCCGGGATGTCGGGCGAGGAGCTGCTGATCAAGGTCAAGGAGCGCTATCCCGCGACGCAGGTGGTGATTCTCACCGCCCACGGCTCGATCGACAGCGCCGTCAAGGCCACCAAGGAGGGCGCCTTCAACTACCTGACCAAACCCACTGATCGCGAAACCCTGGTGATCGCGGTGGCGCGCGCGTCAGAGTTGGCGCACGAAAAGCAGGACAACCAGCTGCTGCGGCGCGAGGTCGCGGGCAAGCTCCAGATTGAGGGGATCATCGGCCAGGACCCCGCCATCATGGATATTATCCGGATCGTGCAGAAGGTCGCGCCGTCGAACTCGACCGTGTTAATCCAGGGCGAGAGCGGCACCGGCAAGGAGGTGATCGCACGCGCGATCCATCGGCTTTCGCCCCGCGCGCAACGGCCCTTCGTCGCGATCAACTGCTCGGCGATTCCCGCCACGCTGATCGAGAACGAGCTGTTCGGTCATGAGCGCGGCGCCTTCACCGGCGCGACTGAGCGCAAAATTGGCTTGATCGAGAGCGCCGACAAATCGACGCTCTTTCTCGACGAGATCGCCGACCTCGATATCGGCCTCCAGGCCAAGCTGCTGCGCGTGCTGCAGGAGCGCGAGGTGCGGCGGGTCGGCGGCAACGAGTCGATCCGGGTCGACGTGCGGCTGCTCGCCGCCTCCAATCGCAACCTGGCGGACGAGGTCGCGGAGGAACGTTTTCGCGAAGACCTCTACTATCGCGTCAACGTCGTCACCATTACGCTGCCGCCGCTGCGTGACCGCCGATCCGATATCCCGCTGCTCGCGAGTCACAGTCTGGAGCGCTTCGCGCATATCTCCAACGGCACCCCCAAGGAGCTGACGCGTGAGGCGATGGAAGTACTGCTCGATTATTCGTGGCCGGGCAATGTGCGTCAGCTCGAATCCGCGATCGAACGCGCGACACTGCTCTGCGAGGGCGACAAGATCCTGCCGCGCGATCTGCCGCAGGAGGTACTGAGACGCAAGGCCGTTGGCAAGACCGACAAAACCCGTGTGGGGGATCGTTTTGAGATTCCCGCCGAGGGGATCAACTTCGAACATTTCGAGCGCGACCTGATTATCCAGGCGATGGAGAAGTGCGACTGGGTAATCGCCAAAGCGGCGAAGATGCTCGGGATGAGTTATCGGACTTTGCAGTACCGGCTCGACAAATTTGGTTTGGGCAAACCCGAGGGCAAGGGCGCGCCGTCGGGATCTTCCGCCAAACCGTGAGTTCGTTCAGGCCGCGCTTTACGTTGGAAACGTCAAGCGCGCGACGGAAATTGTTGCTGCGCGGTTAATTCGGAAAATTTCTCTCGCCTTTCGGCGCGCCTGACCGGACAATCATAGTCATTCGCGACGCATACTGGCTTCAGGTGCGTGGCATGGAAACTGCGTCGTTATTTATCGCGACTGGGCAGAAGTCCGCTTGGGGGGGGTGATTCTGCCGTCTTGCCTCGCAATGCACGAAAGCTCGCGCAAAATGCGTAAGCAGACCTTTGCGATGGTTACGTTGGATGATGTGGGGAGTTGATGAGGTGCACGGATGCAAGTGAATGCGAAACAGCTGACTTATGCGATAGACGAGGTGTTGTGCGACGGCCAGGCCGTAACGATTCGCGCGATCCGGCCCGACGACCGGGAGCGGCTGGAGGGGCACTTCATGGCGCTGAGCCCCGATTCCCGCTATCGCCGCTTCTTTGGCCTGCGTCACAATTTTGGACCCCGCGAGCTCGATCGGCTGACCGCCCCGGACTATCCACTCCATCTTGCACTGGTCGCCACCATTGACGATCAAAACGGCGACGAAGTGATTATCGGAGACGCGCGTTGCGTTGCCACCCCGGCTCAGCCCGATGTGAGTGAGCTCGCGCTCAGCGTGAGCGACGCGTGGCAAGGTCGCGGGGTTGCGACGATCCTGTTGGAGCATCTAATACTCTGCGCCAGAAGCGCGGGTATCAGCAGGGTGACCGCCGAAGTGATGGCGTCCAACGCACCTGCGTTGCGTTTCCTCATCGGCCACGGGTTCCAGGTCGCCGGACGTGCGTCGGGCGTCTGCAGCTTTGTGCGTTTTGCCGAAGCGCCTGCCGCGAGCGAGGACGCAACGTCGATCATCGCGATCAGGGAGCGCGCCTATCAGCTCTATCTCGCGCGCGGCGGCCGGGACGGGATGGACTTCGACGACTGGCTGCTCGCGGAGCGCGCGATGGCTCGCGATAGTTAAGCGCCTGGTGTTATACACGCCAGAGGCGAGCATTCCCCAGGACACCTGATCATGAGCAACGCAATTGTCTTGCCCCAGGTAATTGGAGCCGGTAAAGACCGCGAGATACAAATCCTCCTGGCCGATCGGTGGCGGAAGTTGGTGCTTATCCAACTGCGACGCGGCGCTCTCCTGGCTGACCATTCGGCCCGGGTCCCGATCACGATTCAGGCGCTTGCGGGAAAAGGGAGTCTTCGCCTCGGGAGCGAAGTGCATGTCCTTACTCCAGGTGTCCTCGTGGCCGTCGATGCGCATGTAATCCACAATGTGCTGGGAGACCCTGACGTGGCGATTCTGGTTTCCTTCTTTCGCCAAGCTGAGTCGCGCGACGAGAACGACACGACGGCCCTGTTTGATTGACCGCCGCGGCGACGCTCCGCTCGCTATTCGCCACGAAGCGTGCGCGGTGTCGGCAGATAGACCCAGCATCGCCGCGGCTGACCGGCCGCGTCCGCCACCTCGATCTTCTCGCGGGTATAGAGGATCGGAAGCTCTTCGTAGCGATCGAGCTCGACGAAGTCACGCGCGTTCAGGTCGAGCAGCACGAGTCCCGCGGTCACCGCGTCCGGCTGCCGGACGATGTAGAAGTAGCGCGCGCGCCCGAGTGCGTGGTCGCGCAGCGTCGCGGGCGCGGTCGCGACGGGCCGGCCCAGCAGTTCCACCCGGCGCGCCTCGTCGATCAGGCTGCCGTAGACGAACAGCGTCGAATCTTCGTCGCAGCGTGGCACGGCCGCCGGCGTTCCCTATTCCGGCTTTTTCAGTCCGAGCCGCTCGTAATACTTTGCCGGCACTTTGCTTTTGTCCTTGTAGATAATGAAGTTGCAGTGCTGCTGGCCGATCTGCGCCGCCGGCTCGATCACGACGAACGGCGCGCCGTGCGCCTCGATATCCTGCCGCTCCATGATTGGTTCGTGCGCGCAGTAAACCGGCAAGTCGTCGCGTCCGTAGGTCAGGAATTGTTTGCCCTTGAGCGTCAGCAGCGCGTCGGGACCCTCGTACTTGCCCTCGAGCACCAGCCGCCCGCCGCTCCCGCACGGCCGCATCTGCAGCACGATCTTTTCGTCGTCCTCCTCGATATGCAGCGGCATCAGATGGGCCCGCAGTCCCGCGACAAACATCTTGACCCGTGCGCGAAGGGCCGCGGCGTCCTCGCCCTGCGGCATTTTTTCGAGATTGGGCAACCACCACGACTTGACCCCGGCGTCCATCGCTTCCTCAAGCACCTGATCGCCGAAGCGCTTGCCGATAAAGCTCAGGGTCGCCGCCGCCCAATTCCGATAGAGGTCGTGCATGCTGAGAAACTCGTTATACATCCGGCGTGCGAGCTTCTTCGCCCCTTCGCTGTCACCTGCGTCAATCGCCTCCGACCACGCGATCAACGGTGAGCTTCTCCATCTCCGCAACCTCGTCTTTGCCCAGAAGCCGCTCTGCCATAGGGTTCTCCTCCCGCCTGCGATAAGCTTAAGTTTCGCGGAAGCGCGGGTGCCCTCGCAAGCACGGCGCGAACCGGGAACTCGGCTTCAGCCGAGCGCGAGCAGAAAAGCCAGCACGGCGAGACCGCCGAGGATCGTCCGGACCCCGTGCAGCCAGTTCCATTTCAGGATCAGCGCGCGGGTCCTGGCGTTCGCATCGGCGAACGCGGTCGCCATCAGCGCGTGATTGGTCGGCATGATGCCTACCAGGGTCCAGGGCCAATTGGCGACCATCAGAATCGCACCGGCGAGAAAGGCTGATCGCCCGGTCAGCCACCAGGCGGCGATGCCAAGGATGAAGCCGGCCACAGCGAGCGGCGCCTGCATCGCGAAGCCGCGCTTATACGCGGGTTTCCACTCGGCCAGTAGCGCGCGATCATCAAGTTCGAGCCGCGCCGGTTGCTCGGCAAAGTTCACATAGAATGCGGCGCCGAAGAAAACCGCCGCCACCGTCAACGCCAGATTGCCGATCAACATGGGCGCGAATGCTCCGGATTCCTCAGAAAGAACTCATGTTTGGCATATTCGCCGGTGAAATTCTATTCTGACAAGGAGAGCGTCACGCGGTTGTAAGCAAGCCCCGCAAGATCGCGCGCGGCGTCTTTGCATGCACAAGCCGTTCTGATATTGAGAAGCGTCGTCGGTTAGCGTATTTAATGCCAGTTCGGCGTTTAAGGCTGGAGCGGAGAAAACGGTGGAAACGTCTGCGCACGATATTTTGCTGATTGGCGGTGGGGGCGCCGGCCTGCGCGCCGCAATCGCGATCGCCGAATCGATGCCTCAGGCCGATATCGCGATGGTCTCGAAGGTCTACCCGATGCGAAGCCATACGGTTTCCGCCGAGGGCGGCGCCGCCGGGGTGGCCGGGGACGACGACACGATCGACGAGCATTGCTACGACACGATCTCGGGCAGTGACTGGCTGGGCGATCAGGACGCGATCGAACTCTTTTGCAACGAGATTCCCAAGGAATTGCTCCGGCTCGAGCATTGGGGCTGTCCCTGGAGCCGCGAGCCCAACGGCAAAATCGCGGTGCGGCCCTTCGGCGGCATGAAGAAGATGCGCACCTGGTTCGCCGCCGACAAGACCGGTTTCCATCTCCTCCACACGCTCTTCCAGACCTCGCTCAAGTACACCTCAATCAACCGCTACGACGAGCATTTCGTAACGTCGCTGCTGGTCGACGACGGCGCGGTGCGCGGCGTGGTCGCGATCGAGCTCAAGACCGGCCGCATCCGCGCGATCATGGCCAAGGCCGTGATTATCTGCACCGGCGGCCTCGGAAGGATTTTTCCCTTCACCACCAACGCGAATATCTGCACGGGCGACGGGATGGCGCTGGCGTATCGGGCGGGCGCACCGCTCAAAGACATGGAGATGGTGCAGTACCATCCGACCGGGCTGCCCTTCACCGGGATTCTGATCACCGAAGCGGCCCGCGCCGAGGGCGGCTGGCTGCTCAACAAGGACAATTACCGCTTCCTGCAGGACTACGACCTCGGCAAACCAACCCCGACCCCGGTGTTCCGCAGCATGGAGCTGGGGCCCCGCGACCGCGTTTCGCAAGCGATCATCGGCGAGATTGAAAAGGGCCGCGCCTTCCACGGCCCTTACGGCGACTACGTCCATCTGGATCTGCGCCATCTCGGCGAGCACAAGATTGAGACCCGGTTGCCGATGGTCCGCGAGCTCTGCCTCAAGTACGAAAATCTCGATCCGGTGCGCGAGCCGATCCGCACCCGCCCGGTGATGCATTACATGATGGGCGGGGTACACACCGATATTAACGGGGCGACGCCGCTCGCGGGCCTATACGCCGCGGGCGAGGCGGCCTGCGTGAGTATCAACGGCGCAAACCGGCTGGGTTCGAATTCGCTCGGCGAGATTCTCGTGTACGGCGCACGCGCCGGCAATTCGGCCGTCGAATACCTCCAAAATGGTGCGAGCGGCGGCAACAGCACGCGAATTCTGGCGCAGGCGGCTGAAGAGGAGCATCGCCTCGAAGAGCAGTTCCTGCGCAAGACCGGCGGCACCGAGCGGATCGCCAGGCTGCGCGAAGAGATGCAGAAGACGATGGAGACCGGCTGCGGAATCTACCGCGAGCGTAATTCGCTGATGGAATCCGCCGCCAAGCTGGCGGAACTGCAGGGGCGCTTCAACGATATCGCCCTCGACGACCACGCCCGCACCTTCAATACGCAACTGCTCCAGGCGCTCGAGCTCGGCTTCATGCTCGATGTCGCCGAGACCGTCGTCCATAGCGCGCTCCATCGGGAGGAATCCCGCGGCGCCCATCAGCGGCGCGATTTCCCCAAGCGCGACGATTCGCGCTATTTGGCCCATTCGGTGGTTGCCAGAAGCCCGCAGGGCACCCCCCATCTCTCATACCTGCCCGTGGTAATTACGCGATGGCCGCCGGGCGAACGGATTTACGGAAGGGATCACTAGCATGAGCGACACGATCATCCTGGAGGTGGCGCGTTTCCATCCCGAGCGCGACACCGAACCCTCGTACCAAAGCTTCGAGGTACCGTTGCGCGCCGACTGGATGGTGCTCGACGCGCTGAACCACATCAAGGATCAGCTCGACGGCTCGCTCGCCTTCCGCTGGTCGTGCCGGATGGGCATCTGCGGCAGTTGCGGCATGATGGTCAACGGCGTGCCGAGCCTGACCTGCGAGTCCCTCCTGATGAACTTCGCCCCGGGCCCGGTGCGAATCGGGCCGCTCGATCATTTCCCGGTGATCAAGGACCTGGCGATCGAGATGGACGAGTTCATGGGCAAGCTGCAGAAGGTCCGTCCCTGGATTGTCCGCAAGGATGACTACGTGCCCAAGCGCGAATTCATCCAGACGCCGAAGCAGCTCGCCGCATTCCAGCAATTCACCCTCTGTATCAACTGCATGCTGTGCTATGCGGCCTGCCCGGTCTACGGGCTCGACCCGTCGTTCACGGGTCCGGCGGCGCTGGCCCTGGCGGAGCGTTACAATCTGGATTCGCGCGACCAGGGGTCGGCGGAGCGGACCGATCTGCTCGCGCAGCACGACGGTATCTGGGACTGCACGGTGGTCGGCGAATGCTCGGAAGTGTGTCCCAAGAACGTCGATCCGTCGCTCGCGATTCAACAGTATAAAATCAGCGCGACCAAGGATTGGTTCAAGACCTGGCTGATGCCTTGGGGAAACAAGTAACCGCGATGCCACAGTACAGCACCTTCCAGCCCAAGCCCTACCGGCCGCGCATGTCGCCCTACTGGTATTTCGAGCGCTGGCCCTATCTGAAGTTCATGGTCCGCGAGCTGAGTTGCGTCTTCGTCGCCTATTTCGCGGTGGTGATGCTCTTCCAGATTCATGCGATCAGCGCCGGACCCGGGGCCTATGCGCGCTTTGCGGCGTGCATGCGCTGTCCGCTGATTCTGGACCTCAACGCGATCGCGCTGGTGTTTATCGTCTTTCACGCGGTGACCTGGTTCGCGCTGGTGCCGCGGGTCTTCGTGCGTGACGTGATGGGCCCCGGGATTCCCGACGTGGTGACGATGCTCCCCAATTTCGGCGCGTGGCTCGTGGCGTCCGCGATCGTCGCGGCCTTCATTCTGCGGTTCATCTAGTTCCGAGGTTGCTTTAAATGGCGGCGCACAGCAGATCCCATCGGCCCCTCGTTTGGCTCCTGTTCGGCACCGGCGGCTTTCTGGTCGCCTTCTTCTTCCCGATCCACATTCTGCTGAGCGGTATCCTGCAGCCGCTTGGCGTCCTGCCCGATCCCGGCCAGGCGAGTCTGCTGGCCCTGCTGGAGAATCCGCTGACCCGGCTCTATCTGGCGGTGCTGCTGATCTTCGCCTTCTGGCATGCGGCCTATCGGCTGCGCGACACGATTTGCGACGCCTTCGCCGTGCGGCAAATCGATCTAATCGTCGTGTCGCTCTGTTACGGCGCCGCGGCCGTCGCCACCGTCGCGACCGTCGCGCTGCTGATCTGCGTCCCGTAGCGAAGCTCTGCACCAGAGATCCATGAGCGAAGCCACAGGTTCTTCTATCGCAGACTCCGTCAGGCTGATTTTGTCATTCTGAGAGTTTGGGAATTTTTCGATTAGTGCGGGAACATCTCCAACTTGTCATCTTGAGCCGGCGAGCAGCGCGAGCCGTGTCGAAGGACCTTCGCGCAGCGCCTTCCCATGCCCTATTACGTTTATGTCGTGTCGAGTCGCAGACACGTTTTGTATATCGGGTTCACCAACGATCTCACAAGGCGGGTCACTGAGCATCAAGCGGGTCTCATTGCCACCATCCTTTGAGTTGCTTCTCGCGCGCGATTGCCCTCAGCCGAAAACTGAGCTGAAAGCGCTGCGCGTAGGTCCTTCGACACGGCTCGCGCTGCTCGCCGGCTCAGGATGACAAGCGCGGACGCTCTTGCAAGAATTGAAAAATTCCCACGTTCTGAGCGCAGCGAAAGCCTGCCCTGAGTCCCTCGAAGGGAATCCCGGGATTCTTCGTCGCTACGCTCCTCAGAATGACAAAAAATGGAATTTGTGCAGAGCTTCTCCGGCCGGCGGTCTTGGCATCAGCCACCCTATTGAAATGTAGGCGCCCGGAAAGTGTCGTCTCAACCGCAAAGCTGCGGCGCTCCTGTAGCAAACTCATGATTCTCTAGATCGCGAGCCGCACAGAGGTCTTTGAACAGGGCGGGGACCTATGATATCGAATGGATGCGAATTGTTCGTAGCGCCGGAGCCAGCTGAGCACAGCCTATCGTTCGTTAGGAGGCTGACACCAGCAAGGCTCCTGCCGCGCCAACAGAACCGTTGTAATCTAACCGCCGAGGAACCCAAAGAGGAACTCGAATGACAGAGGCAATACGTATCGATCCTGAGACTGGCCGGAAGATCTTCAACACCCGGGCCGCCAAGGCTTCCGAAAAGATCGACGGCAAGGGTTATTCCGTCGTCACCGATCAGAAGCTGAGGGAACTGCCGAAAGCGCCTGAGGGCGCGACCTTCAACGCGGTGGAGCAGGCCAAGTATCGCGAGTTCAAAGAGGCTCGTCGCGGCGCGGCCGACTACATGGCGATGGAAGGTGATTTCAGGAAATATCTGGACGACGTCTATTCGGAGCCGCCGATCCCGCGCGAAGCCCTGACCGATGAGTGCGAAATCCTGGTATGCGGCGCCGGTTTCGGCGGACTGCTGCTATGGCAAAAGTTGAGCGAAGCCGGGTTCACGGACGTGCGTTTCTGCGAGAAGGGCGGCGACGTCGGCGGCACATGGTACTGGAACCGCTATCCCGGTATCGCCTGCGACGTCGAATCGTATAGCTATCTGCCCCTGCTGGATGAGACGGGTTATATCCCGTCGATGAAATTCGCCTCAGGCTTCGAGATCCTGGAACATTGCCAGAGAATCGCCACGAAGTGGGGCTTCTACGACCACTGCCTGTTTCACACGACCGTCGAGGATACGACCTGGGACGAGGAGTCCGGCCGCTGGATCGTTGAGACTGATCGTGGCGACAAGATGCGTGCGCGCTTCGTCATCCTGGCCAATGGAATTTTGACGACGCCGAAGCTGGCGCGCATCCCTGGCATGGAGAAGTTCCAGGGCAAGTCCTTTCACACCTCGCGCTGGGACTACAACATCGACCTGACCGGCAAGACGGTAGGGATCATTGGCACGGGCGCGACGGCCATCCAGGCGATCCCCGAGCTCGCGAAGGTGGTCGGACAGCTTTACGTGTTCCAGCGGACGCCGTCCTCGATTGACGTTCGCGACCAGCGCGAGACGACCGGTGACGAGCGGGAGAAATGGACCAAGGAACCGGGATGGGCCCAAGCGAGGCGCGGGCGCTTCGCCAGGATCTCGGAAGTGCGCGCGGCCGTCCTCGCCAACGACGACTATCTGGCGGGCAAGGTTAAGGATTTCAAGGAACGCAAGCAATACGACCGCGTGCTGACCCCGGAAGAGCGGATGCAAAAGCAGCTCGATTCGAGCTTCCGCCTGATGGAACAGGTCCGTGCGCGCGTGGATGCGATCGTCAAGGACCCGAAGACCGCGGCGGCGCTGAAGCCCTACTATCCATACGGCTGCAAGCGGCCGACCTTCCACGACGACTACCTCCCCACCTT
>Ga0074045_10001491_pt1 | contig 22492 bp, 20 predicted proteins | sample BogForMeECP23OM2_FD_94442 | JGI IMG/M metagenome (GOLD analysis project Ga0074045, IMG submission 94442) | Bog forest soil microbial communities from Calvert Island, British Columbia, Canada - Bog Forest MetaG ECP23OM2 | ecosystem: Environmental > Terrestrial > Soil > Wetlands ... | reverse complement strand
TTGGTAATTCCTACTTTGCCAAGCTGCAACTGGTTGATGCTGGTGACCTTGGGCAGGAGTATGGTCTCGATAGGTGCAGGTAAACGGTAGTGTATCCCGGGATCGCTGGTTTCGACCCATTTACCAAAGCGCAGAACCACACCCTGTTCATCAGGTTGCACCTTGTAGATGCCGGAGACCAACCACAGAAAAACGGCCACAGCAGCAATAAGTGTAAACCCCTTACGGCCTAAACCGAATTTATATCCCAATTGGTTCGGTATAACCTGTGCCGATTGGACAAGTTGTGGGGATGGGATTCCGGTGTCGGGCGCTATCTTGTCATCTTTTTCGGAATTGGAACTCATTATTTGCCTTCTTTCACCATGTATCAGTAGTCGGGGCCGCGCGGCGTTGCTCGGCAATAATGCGGCTGTGCAGAAGAGTAAAAATGGCAGCTGAGAATGGAACCGCTACGTGCCAAGCAAATGCTTTGGTATCGACCCAGTTAGAGATCATCGGATCGCTGACAGCAAGATCTCCTGCAATCCAGGCCAGCAATGCGCCGCCGCCCGTGATCAGGATGGGATACTGCTTCAATATGCGACTTACGAACAGGCTGCCATAGATAACCACCGGAATACTGAGTGCCAGACCCAAGGCGAGGTAACCCCAATTACCCTGAGCCACGGCAGCCAGCGCAACAATGTTGTCCAGGCTCATCACCACATCGGCAACGATGATAATCTTCATCGCCGTCCAAAGTCCGCCCGTCGAGGTCTTAACGCCATCGACATCATCGGGATGGTCATCTCCGACAATCAATTTGATAGCGATGATCAGCAGCGCCATTGCTCCGATCAGCTTAAGGCAGGGGATGAGGAGAAGCATCCCAACCATTAAGGCGAGAATGAAACGCAGGGCTACGGCGGCACAGGTGCCCAATAACATGGTCTTACGCATGACATCCGGTGCCAGAGATCGGCACGCCATAGCGATTAGCAGGGCGTTATCGCCGCTGAGCAACAAATCGACATAGAATACCTTCAAGGGAATACCGAAGGTGTTGAAGCTGCCATCTAATTGCATGCTGCTGCTCCCTCTATCCAAACGTCCCGACAATTCCGAAATAGAGTCCGAATCCAGCAACAACCACGAAAATAAAACCAACAGCCAGAGCGTAGCCCCCCTTCAATCTCAGATGTTCAGGCAATTCGGATCGAGCGAGCAAATAGATGAAACCCAAAACAATCGGAAGGAGCAACGCGTTCACCACTCCGACACCGACCGACAGTCGGATCGGATTGATCCCGGAAGCCACAGCTAGACCGCCTGCCGCCAAAATCACGCCGAAAGCAGCATAGAACCAGGGCGCATCGGTCGGGTGGTGTTCGAGCGAGTGATGGATGCCCGTAACTTCGCCGACAGCCCATGCCGAAGCCAGACACACTACAACGGTTGCCACAAGAGCGCCGCCGCATAATCCAACCGCGAACACCGCTCGACCAACCGATCCGCCGAGAACTGCCGCGAATGCGTCGGCGATTTGCGGCACGCTATTAAGATCAATGCCGCTTTCATGCTTGCCGATGGTCGCCGCCGCCGCCACGAGCACCGCTACCGTGATAACTTGGCACAGAATTGCACCAAGAAGGGTATCATTCCTGGCGTGTTTCATATCGTTGACACCCAATCCTTTATCGATAAGGGCCGACTGCTGATAAAACACCGTCCACGGCATGATGCTGGTGCCAAGATTGGCGGCAAGCAAATACAGGTAGTCGGGATCAGTCAGTGGCATGTGCTGAATTTGGGCCGCCATTTCGGCCCCGTTAGGAGCGGCCTTCCACGCGACTATAAAAAACGCCACTTCGAACAGACCAAGAATGATGGCGATGCGCTCAACCAAACGAGCCAGTACATACCATGGTGAAGATCATAATCACGGCGAGCATCACCGTTTGCGAAGCGGGGATACCGAACATTTGCCCCACGCCAGCAAGTCCGCTTAATTGTGTGACTAACGCCCCTAAACAACTAATCGCTAATGTCGCTGTTGAAAATAAAGCCCATCCCCGACCAAAACGCTTCAGGATTAGTTCCGCGTGACCTTGACCTGTTCCTAGCCCAAGTCGCACCGTTAATTCTTGAACCACGAACAGAACGGGGATTATCAAAAACTGCAACAACATAAGTTGGTAGCCCCACCGCGCCCCGCTCTGCGCCGCAGTAATTATGCTCCCCGCATCCGTGTCAGCGAGCATAACCACCAAGCCGGGGCCAACGGTCAAAGCGAACCGGCGAAAACGAAGAGATGCGACAGCAAGAAGTCACATTATGTCGTATCATACTACGTTGCGTTCAAAGAGCGACAAATAATCCCAAACTGAGCGGGGGAAAGTTTTCTCACTTTAAAGATGCCCCGCACCCCGCCAGGATTTCGGCCACGCGCGGACGCGCGAGCGCCTGGCGGAGCCTGGAGATTGAGGGCGGCAAGCCACCGCGTGCGCGGGGCCGCCGCCGCAGCGCCACATAGATCTCGAGGCTCCGCCAGGCGGAGGGGGTGTGGGGGGCGCATAGAATTCAAGGCTCAGCCAGATATCACTTGATACTTTCTTGAACGCAACTCAGTATCAATTGTTGTGAAACACTCTAACTCTTAACCGGAAAAGCCAATGAGGTTTAGGCTTCCATCGTAAAGGTTTATATAAGGCGCTGCGCAAGCATACACGCTTTCAATTTTGCAGTGAACACTACGTTTGCAGAATTTTCCTCCCGATTTTGACGCAGCAAATTCCGCGCCGCTGAAAGTGATAAGAGTGAACTCTCTTCCCCTCCCGCCGGCCAGACTGGCCCACGGCGAGGAGGGGGAGCATTGACTGCTTCTAACCCATATAACCTATGCCCTATTATCGAATAGCCACCGTTGACGCTGAGCGTTTTTCCCCTCACCCGGCTCGATACGTCCGCGCAGGGAAAGACGTTCATGGCGTAATTCAAGGTAAAGACCGCCCTTTGCGCCATGGGGAGGGCCTATTTAATAGCTACTGCGCCTACCGGTGAACCGGTTGCGCCCTGCAAAGGAATAGGCGTAAAAATAAACAAGAATTCATAAACCTTATCTTTTGCAAGTTCCCGTAAATCCAGGTTCTGCAGCTGCCCAATTCCATTGACAGCTTCCAGATAACTATGTGCCGGAAAAGGATAATCCGGATCTTCTCCCGGGACGACATCAAGCGCTCCCCAGGTGTCTGCTCCTACGATGCTGACCTCCTTTGCAGCAAGGTATTTGATAGCCTTGATTCCCACACCAGGTTCACCTGCATCGTAAGTTTTCTCATCTAACGGTTCCCACAGTTCGATCCACCCGGTATTGAATAAAACCGCGTCTCCTTTCTTAATGGGGGCAATCCCTGCTTTCTTGATACAAGTTTCAATATCATCAACAGTGATTACCTCGCCTTTCTGCATAGTTTTGACGCCTTTTAACCCTGCTGCGTCTATCAGCACCCCCCTGGTTATATAGGGTGCCAGTTTCTCCGGGCCGAGTTTTTTCAGTCCGTGTGAATTCGCCCCGGAATATTGGTTGAAATTGATTCCGTTATACCATCTGTAAACCCCATCCTTGTCTCTTAAGCCAATGTGGCCGAGACCGTCAAATTGGGTCCCTACCTGGCAAATTTCTCCAACCAGAAATTCATCATTCCATACGATTCCCTGCTTTCCATACGGGCCTCCGGTGGGTATTCCGGGGATAGTCAGGCTATAGGTGCGTCCCCAGGGAAGCGGCATGTGATTGGTATAGGGTTTGGTAAGCTTGTATACTTGCCCTGTCTTTGGTATCTTGAGGGCAGACATGATTACTTCCGAGGTAATGAGATTATTGGCGCCCCTCTCATCGTCAGGCCCCCACTTGGAAGGCCACCATTTTTCCGGTATCAGGCCTTCTCCCTCTCCAGCGCGGCAGGTGCTTATGTTTTGCACCCCGATAAGGAACACAGCCAGGAACACCGCTGCCAAGACACCCCAAAAAACTTTGACTCCACGTTTACTCTCTTTCATAGCTACACCTCCCTGTAATTTTAGTTAGTGCATGCTTAAACCGGCAGTTGCTGCCCTACCCGGCTTTCCCAACTGTTGTTTTCCCCACCCTTCTGCCTGGCGGCTTCCGGGATCGGTTTGGCGGCAAACTGCACCTTCTCAATGGATGTACCAACCACTTCGATACCCTTCATGCTTCCGAGGCCTTTTTCATGCGCCTTTCTGATATGACCGATGGCGGCAGCGTCAAATCCCATAATAGTGGTTCCCACCGCATCAACAGCAACATAATCCGGACCCGCTACGATGGTATTCAATGGTTTTGCATCCACCTTAAGAGGTCCCAGGCCCTCACCGGCATAGATCCCGGTCACAATCCCGTAATGGGACCTGATCCGCTCCTTGGCCATCGAAGTCATGTCAACGATGACATCCGCGATATTCGAATGGGGCAGCCCTGACTTGTAGCTCCCGTACACTTTGTTTGCCGGAAAGCCGATAAAGTTTTTCATGGTCATGGTGGTTCCGGCCCACATGTGGGTCTTCATAGGGGCGACGCTGACCAGCGTATCGACCTTCTCGACGATATCGAACATCGCATATTGGGGGAGCGCCTGCGCCTTGTGAGGCTTCATCATTTTGTAAGAGGTGCCGTCCAAATAGAGCAGCTTTACTGCTGGGTCTTTCAGCACAGCGACGCCTGCCTCAAAACCGGCTTCCTGGAAAAAACTGTGGCAGTTACTGGCATTGCTCTCTGCGATGATGACCGACTTGGCGCCCTGTTCCCTCGCTATTTTCGCTGCGGCGATCACAACCCTGGGGTCGCTTATCGTTGCTGCGGCGCGCGCGCTGGAATAATTATCCAAAAGGAAAAACCCGAGATGAGGTGTCTGCACGACGTTGGGCTTGATAAGAACGGTATCGCCTTTTTTTACAGGAAGCCCGCCGGTAAGTTTAAAGGCACTTCTGAGCATCCTCTCGATCTCGGCCATGCTCTCGGGCGTCCAGCTCAGCTCCATCAGTCCCAATTTTTGCCTCGATTTTGCCGTGTCATCTCCCCAGACTGACATGTCAAACTTGCAGGCCGCCCCCAGGTCCATGTCGCTTTGCAGAACGGCAACGGCCGATTTTGTCATGGCCCTGAGTATTCCCGGGGCACCACTCAAAGCTGCGGCCCCTGCAACTACCGCTGTGGTTTTTATGAAATCTCTCCGGTTCATCTCTTCCATGGCAATCTCCCTTTTCATGGTTAAGTGTTGTACACCGATTTAATTCAAAACCTCACCCTCGAGCGTTCTTCACGTCGTAATGCCATCACGCCAGATACCCATTTCGAAGTACCTGTTGACTTCCGTGTTGGTTCGCACCTCCCCGTTTGCGACCTTCATAATGAGGTCAAGCAAATCTTCCGTGAGCCTTTCCATACTCGTTCCACTAAGGAGAACGCCTGCGTCGAAATCGTTCCATTTCCTTTTACGGTTGTAGATGTCGCTGTTGGTGGTCACCCTAAGCAACGGCGCCGCAAACCCTCCCGGCGTACCCCGTCCGGTTGTGAAGAGAATCAGCGTGCAGCCTGCGGCGACCTGGCCGGTAATGCCCACTAGGTCATGCCCCGGCGCTTCTAAAAGATTCAGGCCGGGAACTGCTATTCGCCCGCCATAGGGAATGATGCCGGTCACCTTTGATTTGCCTCCTTTTTCCGTACATCCCAGGGACTTTTCTTCCAACGTGGAAAGCCCGCCGGCGTAATTTCCTGTGGTAGGATTCTTGCTCACATGGATGTCATATTTTTTATAATAGGTTTTGAAGTTAGTAATCAGCTTGACGATGTCGTTAAATACTCTTTCATCGACCGCTCGATCCATCAGAATTTGCTCGGCGCCAAACATCTCCGGCACTTCCGTCATCACCGATGTACCTCCCCGAGCGGTCAGGATATCGGTGATCTCCCCGACCAGCGGATTTGCGGTCAAACCGGAGAAACCGTCCGATCCCGCGCAGTTGGTGCCGACAACCAGTTTAGACATCGGAACGGATTCTCTTTGACAGGTCAGGGCCTGGGCGTACAGTTCCCGCAATAGCTTCAGCGACGCTTCGAATTCGTCTTCAACGTCCTGGCAAACGATAAACTTGGTGCGTGTCGGATCGAAGTCTCCAAGGCTGGGTTTGAAGGACTCCAGGTCATTAACCTCACACCCCAGACCGACAAAAAGAACTCCAGCCGCATTGGGGTTTTTCGACATCCCCGCAAGGATTGACCGGGTATACGATAGATTAAGACCGTCCTCGCCACATCCGCATTCATGGGTAAACGGGATGAAACCGTCGAAATTACCGGATGCGGGCATCTCCTCATTTGCCATGGCGGCCAGTCTTTGTATGGGGCCGTTGACACAGAATACGGTGGGAATAATATAGATGTAGTTTCGAATCCCCACGCCGCCGTCTTCGCGCCTGTACCCATTAAAACTCAATTCTTTGGAAATCAGGGGCCTAAGGGCAGGAGCGCGTTCTGGATGGTATTCATAGGATACGGATTCCGTGAGGGCTGACCTTATGTTATCAACGTGGACCAGCTCCCCTTCCATGATATCCCGTGTCGCAAGACCGATTGGATAACCGTACTTGTAAACGACCGCGTCTTTTTTGATTTCTTTTAACGCAATCTTGTGAGGAACGGAGATATCGTCCATCACGACAATACTTCTTCCTCCAATATCAATGGCCTCCCCTTTCGCAAGCTGTCTGGCCGCCACCGCGACGGAATCTTTTTCATTAATGACGATCACATCTCCGGTTACGTGCATGCTTCACCTCCTTTCCTTCAAAGCAAAGTTTAGCGTCCCATCATCGCAACTGTTAGGGACTACTTGTTGACAAGCTTAGACGGGACAAGAGTGATCACTAATGCTGCACCCACGAATGCGGCAAATGCCAGCACGTACACGCCGCTATTTGTACTGTGTGTAAGGTCGGTGAGCCATCCGACCAGGTAATTGCCCAAGAATCCGGACAGGTTGCCTATGGAGTTGACCACGGCGATTCCGGCGGCGGCGGCTGTGCCGCCCAGAAAGGCAGTCGGAAGAATCCAGAATGCCGGCAGCGCGGAGAGGCTTCCGGCCATGGCCAGGCTAAGGAACATGACTGCAAGGATAGTGTCTTTCCCGTAGATCGTGCTGAGAATAAGGCTGATGCAACTGATTGCTGCGGGCACCGCACAATGCCAGCGCCGTTCCTGACGTGCGTCCGAGCTGCGGCTGATCAATATCATGCCAATCACACCTGCGGCGAAGGGAATGGAGGTCAGCAAACCAACGTTGAGCACGCTCTTGACGCCGGTCGCCTTGATAATCGTCGGCAGCCAGAACGTAACCCCATACATCCCCATTAAGAGACAAAAATATATGAGGCTCATCAGCCATACCATGCCACTGCCGAAAGCTTCACGTAATGAATGGCTTTGTTTTTCCTGTGCTTCTGCCTCGATATTTTTCTCCAGAACCTGCTTCTCTTCCTCGGACAACCAGGTGGCGTTGCGAATTCTGTCGTCAAGATACAAGTACACCATAATGCCCATAACGATAGCTGGAAGCCCCTCCAACAAGAATAACCATTGCCATCCGGCCCAGCCGTATTTGCCGGCAAGCGACTGCATTATCCATCCGGAGGCCGGTCCACCGATAAGGCCGGAGACCGGATTGGCGGCTATTAGCAATGCGACCATCCTTCCGCGCCAGTATGAAGGATACCAGTATGTAAGATACAGGATGATACCGGGAAAGAAGCCTGCTTCGGCGATGCCTAATAGAAAGCGCATGAAATAGAACATCCCGGCCGTTTTCACGAGCATCGTCGCAGCAGAGATAATCCCCCAGGAGATCATGATACGGGCAATCCATTTTCGGGCGCCGACGCGGTGAAGAATGATATTGCTGGGGACTTCGAAGAAGAAGTAGCCGATGAAAAAGAGGCCTGCACCGAGTCCGTAGACGGTATTAGTCAACTTCAAATCCTGAAGCATTTGAAGTTTGGCAAAGCCGACGTTTACGCGGTCGAGGTAGGCGATGATGTAGGCGATGAACAGCAAGGGCATCAAACGCCAGGTAACCTTTGCATATATTTTCTTTTCAACAGATTCACTGCTGACGAAAGGCACGCTGATACCGACGCTATTTTCTGACATGTCACTTTCCCCCTTCTGTGGATTTTCCACGCATTTGGGAGATCTTCATGGTGTATGTGACTCATCCCGTGTCTACACCCTGCCTATGTGAGGTAGAGTTATTGGGCTGGCATTTATTCAACAAGCGCTGCCAGTCTTCGTCCACCTGCATTTGAAAGTGCAGATAGTCCTCAGCCAAGATTTTTTTGAACCGGCGCTGATATTTCAAATACGCATCCACACCTATCTTGTCGGCCATGGGACTTAACTGCCAGATTTCGCCGTCGAACACTTCATAAAGCGGAAATACGCGGCTTTTGACGGCCTGTCTGGCAACCTCAATAGTCAATTCAGACGCGTGCCCCCAACCGGTCGGGCATGGAGCAAACAAATGGACAAATCGTGAGCCCCTGACGTCCTTGGCTTTCTTAAGCTTATCGTTTAGATCCTCCGGTGCACCGATGCTGACAGTGGCTGCATAGGGGATACGGTGAGCCGCCATGATTTCTACGATGTTTTTCTTTTTCTGGTCCTTCAGGGCTGAGTCGGGTGTGGTGGTGGTCCACGCTCCGGCCGGTGTTGCCGAGGAGCGTTGGATACCCGTGTTCATGTAAGCTTCATTGTCGTAGCAGATAAAAAGGATGTCGTCGTTTCGTTCCGCCGCGCCGGAAAGGGCCTGCAAGCCAATATCAAAGGTACCGCCGTCACCCGCCCATGCCAGGACGGTTGTATGGCCGTTACCCTGAATACTCAAACCGGCTTTGACGCCGGCTGCGACGGCCGCTGTGGATGCAAAAGCGACCGAGACCACCGGCACGGTCAGACAGGTGTAGGGGTAGATACCGATCAAGGTGGACCAGCATCCGGCTGGCATCACCACAATCGTATCTTCGCCCAGGGCACACAGGGTCTGGCGCATGGCCAGGGTCGCCCCGCAACCCGGGCATCCGTAGTGACCGGGGGTGAACAGGTTTCTTTTCCGCCGGGCATGTTCGTTCATGGCAGCACATCCGCCCAGAGCGTCGTCCCCGCTTCGACTGCGGTTCCGGCCCCGGAAATTGCCTGTTGCACCATAGGGACAATTGTCTCAACGGAGATATCTTTTCCGCCGACGCCGGCAATAAAGCTTGTCAATTTTACATCTCCATGGCGGTCAAACAGGATTGCTTTCAGCTCCTGGGCCACAATGCCCTCAGCGCCGAAAGAAACATCCCGATCAATAACGATCAGATGTCGGACGTTTGCTATCGCCTCTTCAAACCCCTCACGGGGGAACGGCCGCATCATCGCAAGACGCAGGCTGCCGACCTTTAAGCCTTCTTCCCGCAACCTGTCGACTGCCAGCCGCATGGCGCCGCTGGCAGTACCGATGCCGATAACACACACATCGGCATCTTCGGTTTGATATGCTTCCACCGTTGGATGAAGGCGGTTAAAAAGGTCGCAAAATCTTGTTGCCGCCCGGTCCCAAACCTTTTCCAGCGAAAGGGTGTCACAATGTCGTCTGTATTTGATAGAAGTAAACAGGTCTGCCCCGCACACATTGCCGAAGGTTTTGGGATCATCCACATCAAGCTTGCTCGAAGGCTGATAAGAAGGAAGAAAAATATCCACCACCTTTTGGTCCGGCACGTCCACTAGCTCGGAGGTGTGAGTCAAATAAAATGCGTCCATATTAATCATAATCGGCAGGAATGCCTGTTCAGCAACATTGTAAGCGATCAGGATGGAGTCAAGCACATCCTGGGCATCGGCACAATAATACTGGCCCCAGCCGGTGTCGCGCTGCGCCAGCGAATCGGTGTGGTCGCAATAAAGGTTCCACGGAGAGGCCAAGGCACGGTTGCAGTTGACCATCACGACCGGGACCCGCACCCCGGCGGCGTAGTGCAGCATTTCATGCATGTAGGCCAGACCCTGAGAGGAGGTTGCCGTAAAGGCCCTGGCGCCTGTCAGGGAAGCGCCGATACAACTGGCCATGGCCGAGTGCTCTGACTCCACCGGCATATACTTGGCCTTCAGTTCGCTCCGGCCGATTATGTCGGCCAGATTCTCAACAATAACGGTCTGAGGGGTAATCGGGTATCCCGACACCACTTGAACCCGGGCCAGCTTTGCGCCCAGGGCTGCGGCTTCGGTCCCCATCATGACTTTTTTCATGCGCTTATGGTCTCCATCGTAATTACCCCCCTGGGACATTCATAGGCACAGATGCCGCATCCCTTGCAGTGGTCCAGGTCGACCGTGACTGCGGTTTCATCTTCATCCAGCCGGATGCTCGCGTCAGGACAAAACGAGACACATTGCAAACAGAGGTTACAGGTGCCGCAGGACAGGCAGCACTCCGCCTCCTGCAGGGCCCGCTCCCACTCCCATGTCCCATGTTTAGCTATTGCCCGCTCGGCAAGATCAGACGACAAAAAGTGCTCAATCCTGATGTCTTCTATGTTCACCATCTGCCGGGATAGGTGCGGGTTCGGGGCTGCGAGCCGCAGTTGTCCTGAGGGCATGACAAGACGATCAAAGGCCTTCCGGGCCATCAGGCGCCCGGCGCCGATGTAATGGGCAATCATGGGCGCTTTGAATGGTTTCAGGTTTTGCGGTAGTTTTGCTGCGATGATATCGCTATCTACGGTTTTATCGGCGAACGGATTGAACGCGACTGCACCGGCGGGCACGCTAAAATCTTCCGAAAGACCGGTCGGATCTAAAATGACAAGGTCAGCCTTCGACACCACTTCGCCGGGTCTGTCAAAATCGACTGCAACGCCGGTTTCCAGTTTGATATCGGCAAGACGGATCAAACGTCCGATTTCATTCACCAGCAGTTGCGGGTCAACTTTTTCCGGTGAAAGATCGACAAGCGCCCCCCCGGCCTGGTCTCGCGGATCCAAAACAACGACCTGGCACCCCCAGCAGCCTAAATAGAATGCACAGGACAGCCCCAAGGGGCCGGAACCGATGACCGCCACTTTTTTATCTGTTTTGCTATTTTTCTCAATCGTTACATCCGTACCGAGATCCGCCAAAAACCGCTCGATTTGTTGGATTGATATGGCCCGATCGATTTTTCTCCGAACACATTTTGCCTGGCAGGGGTGATAACACAAGCGGCCAGTCAGACGGGGCAACGGGTTATTGGCGAGCAGCAGTTTGAGACCTCTTTCAACGTGCCCATTTCTCAAGGCATTAAGATATTCACTAATCGGAACGGCGGCCGGACAGTCCCAGGTGCAAGGCGCGAGCTTGTTTGCGACCGCCGGTGTTAGATAGCGCCAGTCGCCGGTCCGGTTCCACGCCATAGTGCCGATGGTTGACGGCATTATCGGAAGGTCTGACGCACTTATGATTTTTTTCTCAAATTCCATCAATATCTCCCGATATTTTGAATACTGCCTGCTGCGCCGCCTCTGCGGCAGCCATGTTCTGTTTGGGATTTACCGGCACGCCTGTTTCAATGGCTTCCAGAAGGTTTGAAAGGGCCAGGTTGCCGGCCAGCCTGGCAAAAGCGCCTATCATAACGGTATTTATGATAGGGGCCGTCTTTGAACCCAACCCAAATTGAAGCGCTATCTTAGCGGCATCCACGCCGGCCACTCGAAAGGAGCTTTCTATGGACATGGGAATCCGCTTTTCAGAATTTTTGCAATTGAACAGGATCAGCGCCTCCGGCTTGGCGCCCTGAGTTACATCCACCTTGGGGAGCAGAGAAAAATCCAACACGATAATGGCATCGGGATGCTTGATTTCTCCGCGTTCGACGATAGGGACCTCATCCAACCTGACAAACGCCGAAACAGCAGCCCCTTTCCGTTCCATACCGAAAAACGGAAAGGCCTGAACGTAGAGCCCCTGTTTGAAGTAGGCGTTGGCCAGAATTTTTGAAGCGACAACAGCTCCCTGCCCTCCTCTTCCATGAAACCGGATGCCAACCATTTCAGCTGCTCCCGCACTACGAACAGATGCCGGAACGTTTACTAGTCGCGAAAGGAACCTGAGATGTTACGGGCCGTTTCTGATACTAATTTTGCAAAGGTTTCGCCGGTTTTTCCCTCTACCCGATTTTTCGGAGCTGAAATACTGATGGCCGCCACACATTCTCCATTGGGGCTCAGTACCGGTGCGGCAACACAGTAGACACCCACCAGGGTTTCCTCATCATCGACGGCCACCTGTTTGACCCTGACCTTTTCGATTTCTTGAATCAGCGCGCTTACGGAACCGATAGACCTTTCGGTTAGTTTCTTCAGCGAATTTTTTCGGCCGTAAATCTGCCGGATGTCCTCATCACTCATGCATGAAAGAAATATTTTGCCGGTTGCGGCACAGTAACCGGGGAATCGTGCGCCAGCCGATGTCGAGATGCGAAGCATCTCTTCGGATTCCAACCTGTAGATGTAGCGGATTTCATTATATTCCCACACGGCCGCGTTAACCGTTTCCTTGCACTTTTCGTGGAGATCCTTAAGAAAGGGGACCATGGCGTTGCGAAGGAATTTTTCCCTTTTGGAGGCCATTCCGATTTCCAATGTCCGGACTCCAAGACCGTACAGTTTCGTACTCTTGTCCTGATAGAAAAATTTCCGCGCCGTAAGGGTGTTTAGGATTCGATGAACCGTTCCTTTTCCCATGCCGAGTTTCCGGCTGATCTCCGTAACGCCGAGATTTCGGCCCTCGTCAATCGCCAGTTCCAGAATTGAAAGGGCTTTTCCAAGTGAGGTCACTTGGTAGTTGTTTGCCGCATTTGGCTGGATTTTCGATTTTGATAGTATCGATTTCACGGCAAATCTTCCTCTATCATCAATATTGACACACAGATAAATTAGTCAAGCAAAATCGTTCTATATACTTAAAGTTGAATTCTAATATACGGAACGCCCAATCGTATCTTATTATATTTTCGTTTGCCGATGCCTGGTCGGGGGATTCTTGAAAAAAGCCCGGGTGACCATCAGCTCCCTGGTATTACTTGTTGACAGCGCTCGGCGGAAGAAGATCGACATAGATTCCAAAGGTCGAGCTCGGCTGAATCACCAACTGATGCTAAAATTGGAAGAGGTTGCCAATCTCTCCTTGTCAGCAAAGCCCAAAATGATCCGGTGGTCTGCATGGAATGCGGTTCGGTCAGTGCGTCTTGTGATCTTTGCAACGAGAGATTCGAAAAACTTCGAATCTCTAGCAATCATAAGAACGGGAAGCTGTGCATCTGCCGCCTTTTCCCTGGAGGATGCATAGAAGATGGGACGCATCCCGTCAGCTACGGCCTCTTTGAATTTCTGTGGCGCCTTGGCCAGGACGTTGCGTGCGACATGAACCTGGCAGCGCTGCACTTTGGCGCCGGGAAATTCCTCGGCAAAGATCTTTCCCAAGCCGGGGAGCCCATCCATGATTTCGAGGCTGACCTTTGTGGCAGACAGACCCCTTCTTTTAAAATCCTTAAAGAATTCTCTCCAACTGGATTCGGATTCCTTATCGCCAGCCTGCAACCCGAGAACCAGCCGCTGACCGGATTCGGTAACTCCTATTGCCACCAGAACAGGGGTCTTTTCTATGGAACCCCCGATACGCATGTCAAAATTGACACCATCAAAGAAGAGATACTTTATCTGTTCCTGCGACAAGTCCCGGTTTCTCCGTCTTTCCACAGAATCAATCAGTTCTCTGTTTGCCTGGCTGACCTCGGAAAGTTTCTGCCATAGGAGCCACTGCGATAATTGGCCTCATCTTCCTTTCTTTCGTAGGGCTTTCTTCCGAGAAAATGGGTCAGCTCTGCATTCATCATTTCACTGAGATATCTCCCACTACCTCCCGAACATCGAGCCGGATCATTTCGAAGACCTTTTCCGGCTGGGCCTGAATCTCTTTGAAAACGGAGACAACCCCGGGTACACTGATTTCAATCTTCATCGGCGCTTCTCCTTTTTTGCTTGGTTATTGGCAAACGCCCAATTAAAGGAAAAGCGCCTTTTTTCCTACCTTTTTGGACTTTTTGAATTTATACAAAAAATCTTACACTACCCTTGACAGCAAAGCGCCTTACGGAGACAATATCACCTTACCCCGAAGGATATTCAAACAGGGACGGCTGGAATTGAAAAAGTGCAGCTTCATCTCAATTTGGGTGCTTCTCATCACGGCGGCTTTATTCCCTTCTTCTGCTGCGGCAGGACTCGTAAGCGGTCCAGACTGGAACATCGCGGGGGTCGGGGATTTCAATGGGGACGGATGCCGGGATATTCTGTGGAGAAATCAGACAACCGGGGATGTAGCGGTCTGGTACATGCACGGAAATACCCTGGCTGCTGAACGGAAGTTCGAGTCAGCGCCCGATTCCACCTGGGATGTCGTCGGGGTGGGAGATTTCAACGGAGACGGAAGCCCTGATATTCTTCTGAGGAATAAGTCAACAGGCGACGTACGGATATGGTACCTGGACGGGTCGGCCGTCATAGGTCAGGATACGGTCGCCGGGTTGGGCAGCCCGTGGAACATTGTGGGCGTGGGAGATTTCAACGGGGACGGAAGCCCGGACATTCTCTGGAGAAATCCTGAGACCGGAGAGACGATCGTCTGGTATATGAAAGGGAGTCTCCTTTTAGGCTCGGAGACTATGGAAACTCTCCCCCCTCCCTGGAATATCATCGAAATTGGTGATTTCGACGGAGACGGGTCTCCTGACATCCTTTGGAAAAATTCCGCAACCGGAGAGGTTGTGGTCTGGTACATGCGCGGCCTGGTCCATTTGGACCCGGGCGCCGTTATGGTCTGCGCGCCTCCCCTGGATATCGCTGGAGTATGCGATTTTAACGGCGATGTGAATCCCGATATCATCCGGAGGCATATCGCAACCCTGTCAGACTCTTGCGCGCGCTTCGCCGCCGGCCTTCCCGGCAGTATCGTTATTTCCAGCCTATGTATTCGCGCCCCGCCAATCTTTGCGCTTTGCTCCTGATTTTTTCCATAACACAAACCCCATAAGACGTATCTTCTCGCAGGCGGCTTGCAGAGCTTCCGGCCGCCGTATGAGGCTCCGCACCCTGAAGCTGATTCCGCACCGAGGCTTATTATGCAATTGAAAAAGAAAACTATCCTGGCAGGCGCGGACCTGGTGGCTGCGGCGCTCATCCTCATTAAGCATAGAACTGGAGATATGAAGGTCGAATGAAAACGATGAAATATCCGGTTCACATCAGCAAGAGAGTTGCCGTTGTGCTTGTGACGGCCGCAGCCATTGTTGTCGCAACGGGACTTCTGGAGTCCGGCTGCAGTCGTGGACAGGCCGGAAATGCGAATACGCCGCAGGAATCAGGTGCAAAATCCAACACGTCGCCGTCCGAAGCGACCTTGGACCTGTCACCCAGCCAACTGAACTCGATCAAGATCGAGCCGGTGGGAAGCTACCTGTTTCCGGTTGAGAAGGAAGCGGTCGGCAACATTGGTTTTAACGACGACCTGTCGGTTCAAGTCTTCCCGCCTTATCCGGGAACCATCATCAAGACGTTTGTGGAACTTGGTGACAGGGTTAAGAAGGAACAGCCCCTCTATACCATTAAAAGCCCCGACCTCATCCAGGCTGAGTCAACCCTGATTGGCGCGGCGGCGACTCTCGAACTGACCAACAAGGAACTGGCGCGCGTCCAGGGTCTTGCCGGAATCTCCGAGCGAGAGAAGGAACAGGCAACCTCAGATCAACAAACCGCTGAGGGCGCTCTCAAAGCCGCGCGAGATGCAGTCCTCGTCTTCGGCAAAACGCGGGCCGAAATCGATCACATGATCGCCGCGCGCAAGATCGATCCTGCCCTGGTCGTGCGTGGTCCAATTCCCGGCAAAATTACATACATGAACGCGCAGCCCGGATTTTTCGTGCAGCCGGGAAATCCACCGGCGCCTTACTCTGTCACCGACGTGGCGATCAAATGGATGCTGGCGAATGTCAGCGAAAGTGATCTCTCATTTTTTCACCTGGGCCAGCCGGTTCAAGTCAAGGTGATGGCCTATCCGGACCGCGTGTTTAAAGGCAAGATTTCGAAGATCTACGCGACGGTTGATCCGAACACTCATCGAGTAACGACCCGTTCCGAGATCGCGGACCCCGACGATGAGCTGCGTTCCGGAATGCTCGCTAACTTCGTCATTCTCGTCCACGACCCGGTGGAAGCCGCTGCTATACCAGCGAATGGCGTGGTCCGCGAAGCCGATGGCACTATGACCGCTTGGGTGACGACCGATCGCCGCCGTTTTGAACAAAGAATCATCAAGATCGGCCTGCGCAACGACGACCGGGTTCAAATTCTCGAAGGTTTGCGGCCCGGAGAACTGGTCGTGGCGGAGGGCGCCGTGTTTCTTAGCAACATGCTGCACGCGCCACCAAGCGATTAGGTGTAATGCCGCTTTCATTTCAGAAAAAGACGAACCGCCATGTTCAAATCTCTCATCGCATTTTTCCTGAGCCGCCGCGCGATTGTAGTGTTCGGTTTGGTGTTTTTTGCCGGCGCCGGGCTCATTGCTTTTAAGCACCTCAACATCGAGGCGTATCCGAACCCAACGCCCGTGATCCTTGAAATTACCGCGCAGGCCCCGGGCCTCTCTGCCGAGGAGATGGAACGTTACTACACGCGTCCCACCGAGATTGGGCTCTATTCCACGCCCGGCATTGATGTCATCCGCTCTACCTCGTTCTATGGCCTGTCCTTTGTTCGCGTCACATTCAAATATGGGGTGGACTATAACTTCGCCTACGCCCAGGCCTCTGTCGCGCTCCAACAGAACGTTAACCTGCCAGGCGGTCTGGTGCCCACAATCCAGGCTAACAGCTCGACCGGGGAAATCTATCGCTATCAGGTCGTCGGCCCGAAGCATTTCGGAATCACGAATCTGCGCACGGTTGAGGATTGGATTGTCCTGCGCCGGCTGTTGACCATTCCCGGCATCGCAGCCGTCAACAGTTGGGGTGGTCCCACGAAGGAATTCGAGGTCGAGGTGGACCCTCACAAGCTCGAAGCCTACAGCGTCACCGTGCCCCAAATCCTGAACGCGCTGGGCAACGCGAACATCAACGTAGGCGGACGCGAAATCCGCATTGGCCAGCAGTCCATCAATATCCGGGGTGTCGGTCTCATTGATGACGGCGGCAACGATGATTTGGCCCAGGGTTACAAGGTGAACGACATCGAGAATGTGGTTCTGGCCCAAATCAATGGCGTCCCGGTGTTGACGAAGGATATCGGGCGGGTGTCGGTCGGCTACCGGCCAAGGCTCGGCATTCTGGGCCGCGACCAACAGGACGATGTCGTTGGAGCGATCGTGGTGATGAGGCGCACGGAGAAGACCGCCGACATGATTCCAAAGGTCAAAGCGGAAATCGAAAAGTTGAATCACGACGGGAGCCTGCCGCCGGGAGTCAAGGTTGTTCCTTTTTATGACCGCTCATCGCTTATCGCCATCACCACGCACACTGTTCTTCACAACTTGATATTCGGATGCCTGCTGGTCTTCTTGATCCAATGGATTTTCCTCGGTAATCTCCGCAGCGCGATCATCGTTGGATTGAACATCCCGTTCGCGCTGTTCTTCGCCACCATTCTCCTGGTGATTCTGGGGGAAAGCGCAAACCTGCTGTCGGTGGGCGCAGTGGATTTCGGCATCATCGTGGATTCGGCCGTGATCCTGGTAGAGAATATTTTTAAGAATTTTCAACGAAGCCCCGAAGAAAGACAGGCTCTGCTCCAACATCTGGCGGAAGGTTCCTGGGGGTCCGACCCGACGAGAATCCCGGAACATGAAACGACCGCCTACCAATGGACGGATCGCTTGCGGCTGATTCTGGTCAGCGCGATACAGGTGGACAAAGCGGTTCTATTCTCGGCGCTCATCACCGTAGCCGGTTTTGTGCCACTGTTCACCATGCAGGGAGTCGAGGGTCAGATCTTCGGCCCCATGGCGCGCACTTATGGCTACGCGCTGGCGGGGGCCTTGCTTGCAACGTTCACAATCACGCCCGTGATCGCTTCCATGCTGCTCCCTAAGCACATCAAGGAAGCCGAAACGATCGTCGTCCGCTTGTTGCACCGTATCTACAATCCTGCGCTGCGTTTTGCACTGACCCACCGCGCTCTCGTGGTAGGAATCAATCTTGCTTTTTTCCTCGGAATCCTGTTGTTTATAGCACCGCGGCTTGGCAGCGAGTTTCTTCCGCATTTGGAGGAAGGCAACTTTTGGATTCGCGCTTCCATGCCGACCACGCTCTCGCTTGAAGACGGCGAGGCAGCCTCGAGAAAAATGCGCATGATTCTCCTGAGACACCCCGAAGTCCTTACGGTGGTTTCTCAGCATGGCCGGCCAGACGACGGCAGCGATGCTTCGCCATTCTCGAATGTCGAATTATTCGCGCCGCTGAAGCCGTTTGACGAGTGGCCAAGTGGCTTGACCAAGGAGAAGTTGACCGAGCAGGTTCAGGCAGAGTTTAACAACGAGTTGCCGGGAGTCATCTTCAATTTCTCCCAATACATTGAGGACAACATCGAAGAGGGGATCTCGGGTGTCAAAGGCGTCAATTCGGTCAAGATCATCGGCCCCAATCTCGAGGTTTTGACGAAGCTGGCCGAGCAGGTCCGGGACCAAATGAGCGCGGTTCGCGGGATTACCGACCTCGGCATCTTCCCGGTACTGGGGCAACCCAACCTGAACATCAAGGTAGATCGTGCCAAGGCTGCTCGCTATGGCCTCAATTCCGGGGATGTTAACTCGGTCATTCAAGCGGCAATGGGCGGAGCGGTCGCGACTTCGGTCCTGGAGGGTGACCGGCAGTTCAATCTCGTCGTCCGTTATACGCCTGAATACCGCGACAGCATCGAAAAAATCCACAACATCAAAGTGGCCTATCAAACCAGCAGCGGCGCCAACGCCTATATACCGTTGAGCGATCTCGCGACGATCACATTAGATACGGGAGCCGCCTGGATTTATCACGAGAGCGTTCAGCGCTTCATCCCGGTCAAGTTCAGCGTCCGTGGCCGCGACCTTGGCGGCACTGTCGATGACGCTCAACAGCGAATCGCGAAGAACGTGAACCTTCCGTCTGGATACCGGCTCATTTGGGCTGGCGAGTTCGGAGACCTTCAGGAAGCTAAGAAACGTCTGGAGATCATTGTGCCGATCAGCTTCTTGCTGATTGCCGGGTTGCTCTACAGCTTGTTCAATAACTTCCGGGACTGCCTTCTGGCGCTTGCGGGTATTCCCGACGCCGTGGTTGGCGGCATCCTCGCGCTCTATATCTCAGGTCTCAATTTCAGCATCTCCGCCGCCATCGGCTTCGTCTCGCTCTTCGGCGTGTCCGTCATGGACGGCATCCTGATGATTACTTTCTACAACCAGGAAAGGGTTCACGGCCTCGCGCCAGTGGACGCGATGTTCCGCGCCGCATCCACCCGTATGCGCCCACTGCTGATGACGGCCCTTTCGGCCAGCATTGGTCTGCTTCCAGCGGCAATTTCCACGGGTATCGGCAGCCAGGTGCAGCGTCCGCTCGCCACCGTCATCGTGGGCGGCATGTTGGTCGGCCCCGTTATGCTGCTTCTCGCTGTACCCGCGCTGAGAATGATATTTCTAGGCCGCGACAATAGCCACTCATCAGGGGAAGCAAAATGAAGGCTACCTCTCTTCTTTTCCTAACGATGAGCTGTGCCGCCTTGATCCTGGGGACAAGTTATGCGGCCCCATGTCAACAAACATCTGGGGGGAGTTCCGTCAACAAAGCCGGCGATCATCCGCATGACGCCGTGCACTCGGCTCCGCCTGATGCCGGGAAACGTCGGAAAGAAGGAAACCCCTCTGATGAACAACGAGGTCCCCGCTACGCTTCCGGCAAGAATCACCCGCGCAGCCGTGCAAGCCTGACCGCTGCAAATCGTCCTAAGCAGCTTCCGAGAAACCGGAAACGTTCCATACCTGGAAATGCCATGAATCTTCATCAGTCGGCTTTAGACAAATCCGGTGGTGCTGCAACGGGCGGATTAATCCGGAACGAAACAGTCAAAAACGCCCTGCCTGTTCGACCGCCAAGCGTCGTCAGATCTGCCGTGCCATCGCTCGACAATGTGCGCCATCGCGGTCCTAACCCGGCGGTCGTTGGGGGATCGGCGAACTCAGACAGCAGGAACACCGGGGCAATCAACGGAACCCGTATGAACCGCAAGCCTTAAGGAACTTATTCGCATGATTCGCACTCGCAAATCACGCCTCACCTGCTTTATCGCGGCCTCGACCCTGGTGCTCACCTCCGGTTGCGCGGTCGGGCCTGAGTTCAAGAAGCCTGCTGCTCCGGATATCGCCAGTTATACACCCACTCCAATTTCGACCACCAGCAGCACGAGCAATGTCGCTGGTGGAGAGGCGCAACACTTGATTGAAGGGGGCGACATTCCAGGAGAATGGTGGGCATTGTTTCACTCGAAACCACTCAACGATTTGATTGAGCGCTCGCTCAAAGCCAATCCCGACCTCAAGGCAGCGCAGGCGGCATTGTTAGTCGCAAGAGAGTATGTGCTGGCCCAACGGGGTGCTTACTATCCCAGTGTTACTGGCGGTTTCTCGGCGAGCCGGGCCAAGACATCGAGTGATCTTTCACCTGTAACCAACACCAGTGCCCTGAATTACAGCCTCTACACTCCGCAGGTCAGCGTTTCGTTTGTGCCCGATGTTTTCGGTCTAAACCGGAGAACCGTGGAGTCGTTGCAAGCGCAGGAACAAGAGGCGCGCTTCGCCCTGGCCGCCACGCATATCACGCTGAGCGCAAATGTCGCCACCGGAGCCATACAGGAGGCCTCATTGCGGGGGCAGATTGACGCGACCCATGAACTCATCGCCATCAACACCAAGATGCTGCAGATTTTGCGGGCCCAATATGCCAAGGGGTATGTGAACGAGCTCGACGTGGCGGCGCAGGAATCGCAGCTCGCGCAAGTCGCCGCCACCCTGCCTCCGCTGCTTAAGCAGTTGGCTCAACAACGAGACTTGCTGGCTGTGCTGTCGGGCGGATTCCCCAACCAGGATCTGACCGAAAAATTTGAGCTGTCGAGTTTGCAACTGCCGCAGGAACTGCCGCTGAGCCTTCCTTCGCAACTCGTGGAGCAGCGGCCGGATGTGCGCCAGGCTGAGGAGAACCTGCATTCAGCCAGCGCCCAGATTGGAATTGCGCGTGCGAACCGCTTCCCGAGCTTCCCGCTGACAGCGGATGCCGGCAGCATGGCGGTAGCCTTCGGCCGGATATTCGCGGCGGGCACGGGCTTTTGGGATATTGGCGCAAGCGTCACCCAGCCGATCTTTCAAGGCGGCACCCTGCTGCATCGGGAGCGCGCCGCGAGAGCCGCTTATACTCAGGCCGCCGAACAATATCGCAGCACTGTTTTGACCGCATTTCAAAATGTCGCCGACACGCTGAATGCGCTCCAACAGGATGCCGACGGCCTAAAGGCCGTGGCCGCAGCAAAAGACGCCGCCAGCGTCACCCTCGACCTGACTAAGAAACACTTTGAGGCCGGCTACGCCAACGACCTGGAACTCCTGAGTGCGGAGCAAGCTTATCAGCAAGCCCTGCTTAACCTTGTGCAAGCTCAATCGAATCGGTATGCCGACGCTGCAGCATTGTTTCAGGCTCTTGGCGGCGGCTGGTGGAACCGCACAGATGTGCCGGCAGGGGTGGGACAAGACTGAGGCGGAGAAGCAGAGAGGGGGTGACTCGGTGAGGGTCGTCTCCCCGCTTCTCCGCGTCCCCGTGTCACAGCGTCCCCCCTCCCCGCGTCCCCTCATCCCCGCCTCACCGCAAAGGGGTGCGAATTCTTTGTGTTCGAGGCAAAGCCGGGCGCAAAAGAAATTGAATTTGGAATGCATCTCTTATAATGTATTTTAGGATGCAGGCAGGGGGGGTCCTCTCGCTCGAGCAATCTCACCTCTAAAAGCCACTCGACGAAAAATTTGGTGCTCTGAGACACTCTAATTTTGTCTACGGGTGTCCCTTCGGAGTTCGAAAGCTCGCTGGAGAAGGCGGTGGGACCGCCGGCCCGGATCTCGACAGCCCACCCACCCGCGAGGCAGGTGGCAGAGGCTGAGAAAACTAAAAGTGCGGCCGGCTTTGTTGCGGAGCTCAGATGACGCAAGTAATAGATCGCAGAGGGCGCCCTCCGATATCGATGCTCCAGCTTAGGTTTTTGTCAATCTGCCTTGCACTGCTCATGAGCAGCGGGGTGCTCTCGAGCTGCGGCGGTAAAAAGTCGGAAACAGGGGCCGGAGTGGGCGGCCACGCCCGGATAATTG
>Ga0074045_10001490_pt1 | contig 22492 bp, 16 predicted proteins | sample BogForMeECP23OM2_FD_94442 | JGI IMG/M metagenome (GOLD analysis project Ga0074045, IMG submission 94442) | Bog forest soil microbial communities from Calvert Island, British Columbia, Canada - Bog Forest MetaG ECP23OM2 | ecosystem: Environmental > Terrestrial > Soil > Wetlands ... | reverse complement strand
TTTCTTGACGAGCGCGCGAAGGCGGCTGATGACCTCGCCGGCTCGTTTGCCGTCTCGGACGATGAATCCGAGACACTGGCGGGCCTCTTCCAGGTCTGGCGGCTGCGCGGCGAGCCAACGTAGACAGCTGCCGGCGTGGGCGACTACCCCGGTGAGCGGCTGGTTGACTTCGTGCGCGATGGAGGCCACCAATTCCCCCATGGTCACCACTCGTGCGACATGCGCGAGGTCCGCCTGCGCCTTGCGCCATGCTTCTTCGGCCCGCTTGCGATCTTGGATGTCGGTCATGACTCCGTACCATCGCAGAATGTCCCCATGCTTGTCCCGCAGCGGCACGGCGCGCACCAAGAACCACCGATATTCCCCATCGGAGCCACGGAATCGCGACTCATAGTCCAACGGCTCGCCGGCGGCCACTGACATCCGCCATTTCTCGAGAACTCGGTTAAGGTCATCGGGATGAACTGCAGCCCGCCAACCCAAGCCTGCCGCCTGCTCTACACTGAACCCCGTATACTCCGCCCAGCGTCGGTTGACGAACGTGCGCGAGCCGTCGGGCAGAGCCGTGAAGGCCATGGCCGGAATTGTTTCGATTGCTTCCCGAAATTTTCGTTCCTGCTGCTGCAGTTGCTGAATACGAAGTCCATAGAGCGCCCAAAGTAGCGCGAGGAAGAGGGCCACACAGAATGCGCGGAACAAGTTCGTCTGGTAATAGGCCGGCGCAATCGCGAAGTTCAGAGACGCGCCTTCCTCGTTCCACACGCCGCTGTTATTGCAGGCGGTGACACGGAAGCGGTAATTGCCCGGCGCAAGGTTCGAGTACTGCACGTGACGGCTGTTGACGACTTCCCTCCACTTGCTATCCTGGCCCTCCAGCTTGAAACGGAAGCGCACCTTCTCCGGCGCAACGAGGCTCAGCGCCGTGTAATCGATCGTGAGATCGCGGATCCGCGCAGGCAGGCGCAATCCCGGTGAGGCATCATAGTTCTTGCCATCCGCGGTGATTTGTTGGACGTATACAAGAGGTGGCAGCTTGTTGAACGGAAGGTGCCGCGGGTCAATGACGCTGACCCCGTCCGGGGGTGAGAACCATATTTTTCCATCTGGCGACTTGGCCACCAATCGGCTGTGGCCGCCAGCAAGGGCACGACTCCTCACTCCGTCGGAGCTGTCGAAAACCGTGTTCTGGACGCTCAGCTTCGAATCACTCACCCAGGCGTCCAACTCGGAACGCGCAATCCGCACCAGGCCGCAGGGCATGTACAACCAGAAGGAATGATCGTTGTCTTCGATCACCGAATTAATGGCGTCGCAGGGCAGGCCGTTCCTGCTGGTAAGAGTCGTGATCACGCCATCTTTCACCCGGCTCAAACCGCCCTCGGTGGCGGCCCACACAGCACCGTCCGAACCAAGTTGAAGGTCATTCACTGAGCCATTGCCCAGCCCATCAGCGACATTGTAGGAAAAGCGGAGCTGGCCGTCCTTGAGGTAAGCTATTCCACCGTCAAGAAATCCGAGCCATAGGCCGCCCTGCAACCGATCGGGCAGCAAAGCTACCGCTCCGTACTTGTGTCCGAATCGGGCCCCGCGAATGCTCTGAACCGCACCCTCCGGCGTCGAATAGAAAAGGCCCTGCTCGAGGTTGCTAATCCAAACCTTTCCGTGTCCATCCCCGGCGATTGAGAGTATATTTCCGCCTGGGAGGCCAGGAACCAGCACAAACCGGCCGCGGTCGAAGTAGAACACACCCTCGCGACTTCCAGCCCACAGTCGTCCCCGATCATCCTGCCCCAGCGAATGAACCGTTCCTCGAAGTCCGCTGTTCGCGATTTCTGTTACCCTCGCCTTGATTGTGAGCTCTCCCTCATCTGTTCGCCTGTTTTGGTCCGGCCCAGTTCGCTTGCCGTAAACTGTCATATGCCCGTTTCGCCACCGATTCGGCCCATCCGCCGTGATAGTCCAAATACTTCCATCCGGGGTCGCTTCCAGCAGGTACGCTGCGGAAGTTGAAAGACCCTGGTTTTCCGAAATTGTCGCCACCGCGAAATCACGAAACCGATCGAGGCCGTTTTCCGTGCAAACCCAAACATTGCCTTCGCGATCTTCAAAAATATCCCTTATGAAATTGCCGGAGAGACCGTCGGTGACTGAGAATCCATCGATCCTGCCCTGGTGCAGGTGCAACAAACCTTGCGTGGTGCCAATCCACAAACTGCCATCTCTGCTCCGGAACAGGCGAGTGGGCCTGAACTGCCCGGCGATCCCCGGAAGTGCATAGCCCCGAATTTTCCCGCCCACAAGCTGTTTCAGCCCACCGGTCAAACCTATAACCGGACCCGCGAGCGGGCCGGACATACCGGTTGCCATCAAGAGTGCGCCGTTGTCGCCTTCGATTAGCGCCTTGACCTCAACTGGACCATCGGGCAACCGGTAGTGCTCTGGAGGACCAGGCACCCATCGCCACAGACCCGTTTGAGCCGAGGCCCACAGATTGCCTTTGTGGTCCTCGTATAAGGCAGGTACGGACCAGCCGAAACTCCCGGCTCCGTAGCACTGCGTCTTGTCGACTCGGACGGCACAGAGCCTGCCGGGGTCCCTGACCCCAAACCAAAGCGTTCCTTCGGCATCTTGCAGCAGTGAAGTAACGACGTGACCGGCAACTTCTGGATATTCCGTAAGCTTGCCGTCCTTCCAACTGGCAAGCCCCTTCTCTGTGCCAATCCAAAGAGTGCCGTTGCGCGCAACCAAAAGAGCTTGGATCCAATTGGCGGGGAGTTGCTCGCCGGCTGGCGGCTGCCACGGGATGGCTTGGACACCGTCGAAGCGGACCAACCCGAATTCCGTGCCCAGCCACAGATAACCATCAGGCGTTTGCGCCATCGAAAAGATGGTGCCCTTGGTGAAGCCTTCGCGAACCTTCCACGCGGTGTGCGCGTATTGACTGATGTCGAGCGATGGGTCTAATGCGGAAGCACAAGCGCAGCTCGCCAGCAGGAGAGCCAGCCAGGCGCCCACCCTCGTTTGCGGTTTTTCCATACGAGAAGCATATTTTAGTCTAGGTCGCACTCCGCGTTCGGCTCTATCGCTGCGTCTCGCACAAACGTATCGACTTCCTTTACTGCTGCAATCCCAGGCACACTTACTCCCAGAGACTTGCGCCGGACGGTCGTAGGGGACTACCGGCAGGACGATATTCGGCTCCGGCCCAATCATACAGTGAATCTGGGTGTGCACTACGAGATGGCAACTGTGCCGACCGAGACGGCAAACGGTAGTGTTGCAAGTTTCAAATGCAGACAGGTTGGTCGCCGAGCGTCTATCGTGCGTTCTTATGCTGCCAAAATCAAAAAGGCTGTCGATGAACTGAATCTGACGAAGAAGATCATCTCCTGCTACCCATCGAACTTGTCCCTTCCGGATCATGTGAACCGCTTCGTAGCCTTGAATCGTTCGCCGAGCCGTCTGGAATTCTCGGAAGCCCTGCTTGGCGTTCACTCGACGTTTGATGGCTCGATGATCCTGTTCGAAAATGTTGTTCAAGTACTGCACCGGTCGGTGTCGACAGCGCTTGCGTAGCGTCCCCTCCTTCTTACTGCCGGGGATCGCGGAGTGCGAGCAGCCGGAATAATGGAAGTCCCCGGCATCCGCATATTGGTGATCATTGGTGATGATTAGGTCAATCTCCTGACGCTGGAGGCGCTCCAGAGCTTGCGATACGGTTGTTTCGCCGACTTGGTAAACAGAGTCGAGGAAATGCCGAGAACTTGGCAGGAGGTCGGAATATTGACACCGAAGCGTTTACATCGCGGACACCATGCCGTCGTTGCCCGACTGGAAATCCGTTACTTCGCACCGTTTGCTGGCGGTGCCGACGCTGATTGTGATTGGCCCGCGACGTGCTTTCTACGGCAACGGAAGAGACAGGAACCTATGACCACAACGATTCAACCGAGAACGAAGCGGTTGGCAGCACAAAAACACTGGTCGACAGCAAAAGCAAACGGTAATTCGTCGGCTTCCACAGTTACGATAGGCAGTTATTTGGCAACCAGGCTTGCGCAGATCGGGCTTAAGCATCACTTTGCAGTAGCAGGGGATTACAACCTTGTTCTTTTGGATCAGCTTCTTCTGAACGAGAACGTCAGGCAGGTCTACTGTTGCAACGAACTCAATTGTGGATTTGCTGCCGAAGGTTATGCACGCGCGCACGGTGCTGCAGCCTGTGTAGTCACTTACACCGTGGGGGCCTTGTCGGCATTCAACGCTCTTGCCTCGGCATATGCTGAGAGCCTTCCTGTGATACTCATCTCCGGCAGCCCAAACACAAACGATCTCGGTGCTTATCATCTGTTACACCACTCGTTGGGGACGCTGAACTTCCGCTATCAATTCGAGATGGCGCGCCACATTACGTGTGAGGCGGTCGCAATAACTCACCCCGAAGAAGCTCCCTGGCTGATTGATAAAGCTATTCGCGCTGCCTTCCGAAACAGAAAGCCTGTCTATATCGAAATACCTTGTAACTTATCTGGGGCTCTTTGCTCGGCGCCCGGGCCGCGCGCCTCGCTTTTGGACTTACCTGAAAGTGATCCAGTTTCATTGGGCGCAGCAGTGGATGCTGCAAGCGCCTTTCTTCGAAAGTCGGTCAGGCCGATTCTTCTCGCGGGACCCAGGCTCAGACCATACGGCGGAGTGAGAGCCTTTCACGGCCTCGCTGAGGCAGTCGGCTGCGGTGTCGCCGTCATGCCCAGCGCGAAAGGTTTCTTCCCGGAAGAGCACGCGCAGTACATCGGCGTTTATCTCGGTTCAGTTGGCAGTCCAGGTTGCAGCGAGCTGGTTGAATCCGCTGACGCAGTACTAGCTGCCGGACCCATCTTCAATGACTACACAACCGTCGGATGGTCCTCACAACCAGCAGTGAGCAAGACGATCCATGTAGATCCGGATCGTGTTCACGTCGCTGGAGTCACTTATAACAACGTATTCCTGAACGATTTCCTGGCGGCACTCGCGGAGGCAGCGAGAAAGAACCCCAGGAACGCAACAACCTTGATTGAGTTTCGGCGTACCCAGCTTGAATCTGCCCAACCACCAATAGCCGACCCGGACGCTCCGCTGGCGCGAGCTGAAATGTGCCGTCAGATTCAAGACGTTATCGATCCAAATACAACGTTGATCGTCGAAACCGGCGATTCCTGGTTCAACGGCTTCAACATGGCGCTCCCGGACGGTGCAAAGTTCGAGATCGAAATGCAATACGGTCACATCGGCTGGTCCGTGCCGGCGACGTTTGGATACGCTTTGGCGGCTCCGGATCGGCGGATCGTCCTGATGGTGGGTGATGGATCGTTCCAGCTGACCGCACAGGAGGTCTGCCAGATGGTCCGACTCAAGCTGCCGGTAATTATCTTTCTCGTTAACAATCGCGGATACACGATCGAAGTGGAGATTCACGACGGGCCATACAACAACATAAAGAACTGGGACTATGCGGGGATCATGAGCGTATTCAATTCCACTGATGGTGATGGACGAGGGTTCCGCGCTACCACAGGAAAGGAACTGGCCGCAGCCATTCAAGATGCGCTCGCTCATGGAACCGGACCGACGCTGATCGAATGCACGATCGACCGCGACGATTGTACGAAACAACTGATGGAGTGGGGATCCCGGGTTGCTGCAGCCAACGGACGAGCTCCCCAGCGTGCTTAATTGCCCTGCGCCACGGACTGGTTCAGGAGCTTCGGCAAGACGAAGCATCTTAGAGGCCGCGACAACATGAACGTACTTCGTAAGGACGCAGAGAATGGAAAACCGCATAGATCCGCGGCGTGCAATGCCTTTCCGACTGAGAGGACTCAAGGCACATGAGTTGGCCGCTGCTGGTCTATTTCGCCTTCGTCATTGTTCTGGTCGCAGCGGTTCTCGCCGTCTCTTACGTCTTAGGGCAAAGGCACTCCGAACCTGCCACTGCCGAGCCGTACGAAGGCGGCATTGTTTCACAGGGATCCGCACACGTGCGTTTTTCGATGCGCTACTACCTGGTGGCGATGTTCTTCGTTGTCTTCGACCTGGAAGCAGCCTTCGTATACGCCTGGGCCGGAGCGGCCCGCGAAGTTGGCTGGGCCGGCTATTGGGAAGTTGTGCTGTTTATCGCAACGCTGGGCGCGGCGCTGCTGTACGTCTGGAGAGTCGGGGCGTTGGACTGGTCGAGGAAACCAGATCGTTCGAGGTGAGAACCGCATGCAGTGGACATTAACCAGGCCGGACATAACGGGACTGACCGCAATTCGGGACTCGGAACCTCTGGAAGAGACTGTACGGCGGAGCATCGTTCTGTCCCGCCTCGAGGATCTGGTGCAGTGGGCGCGCAAGAACTCGGTATGGCCCTTCAACTTCGGACTCTCCTGCTGCTATGTGGAGATGGCAACCAGCATTACAAGCAAGTTTGATGTTTCACGCTTCGGCGCCGAAGTTATTCGGGGCACGCCTCGGGAAGCAGATCTTATGGTAGTTGCCGGGACTGTGTTCCTAAAGATGGCGCCCATCGTTCAGCGGCTCTATGAACAGATGATGGAGCCGCGCTGGGTGATCTCGATGGGGTCGTGCGCGAATTCGGGAGGCATGTACGACATCTACAGCGTCGTGCAAGGCGTCGATAAATTCCTGCCCGTAGATGTCTATGTTCCGGGCTGTCCACCGCGGCCGGAAGCGTTTCTGGAAGGACTGCTGTTGTTGCGGCAGGCTGTGGGAACGGAACGGCGACCGCTGAGTTGGGTCGTAGGCCCTCAGGAAACCAGTCGGGCGCCTATGCCCTCGATGCGAGATCTGATGCAGCCATCGCGGAAGAAGATGACCGTGCTGCGGGAGCCCGACGAAGTATGATCGCCGTTCCGACAATCGCGGAGGAAATCAGCAACCGGTTTGGCGCGGCTGCGACAGCTCAAGAGGCACACGACCATATACCCACGTTTTGGGTGGCGAAGGACCGCGTGCCTACGTTTCTGCGCTTTCTCAAGGAAGAGGTCGAGAAGCCCTACAAGATGCTGTACGATCTGTCTGCTATCGACGAGCGCATGAGGGTGCATCGTGATGGACAGCCTGCGAGCGATTTTACCGTCGTTTATCACCTCCTCTCATTCGAAAGGAACGAATATCTGCGCCTCAAGGTAGCGTTGGCCGAAGATCGGCTCTCCCTGCCTACGATCACTCACATCTGGCCAGCGGCTAATTGGTACGAGCGTGAAGTGTGGGATATGTTCGGCGTCGCGTTCGACGGCCACCCGCACCTCGAGCGAATTCTGATGCCCAATAGCTGGACGGGTCACCCGCTGCGCAAAGAGCACCCGGCTCGCGCGACGGAAATGGACCCGTATCACTTGTCGCCCGAAAAGGAGAATGCCGAGCAGGAGGCGCTTCGGTTCCGTCCGGAGGAGTGGGGGATGCGCCGGGAACGAGACGGCTCGGATTTCCTGTTTCTCAACATCGGTCCACAGCACCCCGGTACGCACGGTGTGCTGCGCATCGCCCTGCAGCTTGACGGCGAGGAGATTGTCGATGCGATTCCCCAGATTGGGTTCCACCATCGCGGGGCCGAGAAGATGGGCGAGCGGCAGTCCTGGCACGGCTACATCCCGTATACCGACCGCATCGACTACCTCGGCGGGGTGATGAACAATCTGGCCTATCTGACGGCCGTTGAGAAGTTGGCCGGAATTGAGGTGCCGCCGCGTGCGCAAGTGATCCGCGTGATGCTTTCGGAGCTGTTTCGCATCATCAGCCACCTGGTCTGGTACGGGACGTTCGCGCAGGACCTGGGACAGATGTCGCCAGTGTTCTTCACGTTCAACGATCGCGAGCGCGCTTTCGGAATGATTGAGGCGATCACCGGTGCGCGTATGCACCCAGCCTGGTTTCGCATCGGCGGAGTAGCCGCGGACCTGCCCAAGGGTTGGCAGAACATGTTTCTCGATTTCATCCGGTACCTTCCGCCGCGCCTTATCGAGTATGACCGCACGATTATGCGGAACGCGATCTTCAAAGCGCGCACTCGGGGTATCGGCGTATTCACCGTCGACGAGGCAATCGAGTGGGGCGTGACCGGCCCGAATCTGCGGGCGTGCGGGCTGGAATGGGATTTCCGCAAAAAGCAACCCTACGGCAGCTACGAGCAGTTTGCGTTCGACATCCCCACAGCCAGCAACGGCGATTGCTATGCGCGTGCGGCGGTGCGCATCGAGGAGATGCGGCAAAGCCTCCGGATCATCGAGCAATGCGTAAAAAATATGCCCGAGGGTCCGTACAAATCGGATCACCATCTGACCACTCCGCCCATAAAGGATCGCACGATGCACGACATCGAGACCCTGATCACGCACTTCCTGGGCGTGAGTTGGGGGCCGGTGATCCCGCCCGGCGAAGCGCTCGGCGCCATTGAAGCTACGAAGGGGAACAACGGTTATTACCTGGTGAGCGACGGAAGCACCGTTTCGTACCGCACGCGTATCCGAACGCCATCTTTTGCACACATCCAGACCCTCCCGCTCCTGTCGCGGGGGTTGACGATTTCAGACTTAGTTGTGATTTTGGGCAGCCTTGATTTTGTGTTGGCGGATGTCGACCGCTGAGGATTTGAGCGATGCTGACGATGGAAGAAATTCACGAGATTGAGAGCGAGGCGGCGCACTATCCGAAGCGCGAAGCCGTTTCCATAGACGCGCTGAAAATCGTGCAGAAACACCGCGGCTGGGTGTCCGACGAGAGCCTGCGCGACATCGCGGAACACATCGGCATGTCTCCAACGGACCTGGACAGCATTGCCACGTTTTACAACCTGATATATCGCAGGCCCGTCGGGCGCCACGTCATCTCGGTTTGCGACAGCGTGAGCTGTTGGATCATGGGCTGCGAACAGATACGGGAACATCTTCAGCAGCGCCTGGGTGTCGGGCTGGGCGAGACGACTGCCGACAAGCGCTTTACGCTGCTGCCGACCGTCTGCCTCGGATGCTGCGATCATGCCCCCGCATTGATGGTGGACGGCGATCTGCACACCAATCTGGATCCGCTGAAAATCGACGCGGAGCTCGAGAATTACAAATGACAACCTCCACCGAAAAACCGCTCACTGGAAATATCCGCCCGGATGGATCTGTTCTGGATTTGCCGACCTATGAGCAGGCCGGTGGCTACCAGGCGATCCGGAAGGTGCTGAAGGGCGGCATGACCCCGAAAACGGTCACTGCCGAAGTGAAGAACGCGAATCTGCGCGGCCGGGGCGGCGCGGGATTTCCAACCGGTTTGAAATGGTCTTTCGTCCCGCTGGGCAAGGACGTGCCCAATCCCACTTACATGGTTATCAATGCCGATGAGATGGAGCCGGGCACGTTCAAAGACAGGTTCCTCCTGGAGCGGAATCCACACCAACTCATCGAAGGCGCAATCATCGCAGGCTTCGCGATCGAAGCTGACATCGCATACATCTTTTTGCGTGGAGAATACACGCTGGCGGCGGAACGGCTTTCACGCGCCATCGCGGAAGCATACGAACGTCACTATCTGGGAAAGGACATCCTCGGTTCGGGCTACAGCCTGGAATTACATCTGCACCTCAGCGGGGGCCGTTACATATGCGGGGATGAGACCGCATTAATGAATGCTCTGGAAGGTAAGCGCGCGAATCCCAGAGCAAAGCCGCCTTTTCCTGTCGTGGTGGGCCTGTTCGGCAAACCAACGGTTGTCAACAACGTGGAGACCATTAGTTGTGTGCCCCCCATCATCAACAACGGCGCGGAGTGGTTCCGCGGCCTGAGCAGGACGAAAGATGGCGGCACGAAGCTATACGGCGTCAGCGGAAAAGTGAAGCGTCCTGGCCTTTGGGAACTGCCCATGGGAACTACAGCCCGCGAAGTTCTCGAAGAGCACGCCGGCGGCATGCGTGACAGGCTGAAGTTTCGCGGATTGCTGCCTGGCGGCAGCTCGACACCTTTCATCGTCGAAGAGCACCTGGACATTCCCATGGACTTCACTGAGATGCCCAAAGCAGGCAGCCGCTTGGGGACAGGCACAATGATCGTTCTCGATGACCATACATGTCCGGTGGGTATGGCATGGAACATGACGAAGTTTTTTGCGCGTGAATCCTGCGGATTCTGCACGCCCTGCTGGAGCGGGCTGGGTTGGGCGGAACGCATTCTGCGGTCGATCGAAGACGGCCAGGGAAAACCGGGTGACCTGGACAAGCTTGCGTCTCAAGCTGACATGTGGGGTCCTGGGAAAACGTTCTGCGCACTCGCACCTGGCGCCGCCGATCCTCTGCAAACCGCAATGAAATACTTTGGCGCCGATTTTGAGCGCCACATCGCTGAGCACCGTTGCCCCTGGAGATAAGTATGGCTACCGTCTTCGTTGACAACAAACCTTACGAGATGAACCCCGAGGAGAATTTACTCCACGGCTGCGTATCGCAAGGCTTGAACCTGCCCTACTTCTGCTGGCATCCGGCTTTGGGGTCGGTGGGCGCTTGCCGCCAATGCGCGGTCAAACTCTTCAAGGATGAGCACGATTCACAGGGCAAAATCGTGATGTCTTGCATGACGCCGGCTGCAGAGGGCACACGCATCTCCATCGCGGATGCTGAGGCCGCCGCCTTCCGCACGGGGGTCGTTGAAGGACTCATGCTGAATCACCCGCATGATTGCCCGGTGTGCGACGAAGGCGGCGAGTGCCATCTGCAGGACATGACCGTCATGAACGGTCATGACTATCGGCGCTACGAATTCGAGAAGCGAACATTTCACAACCAGGATCTGGGCCCGCTGGTAAATCACGAAGCGAACCGATGCATCCAGTGTTACCGCTGCGTGCGCTATTACCGCGACTACGCGGGCGGCAAAGACTTGAACGCATTCGCTTCGCGCAACACGGTATTTTTTGGCCGGAACGAAGACGGTGTCCTGGAGAATGAGTTCAGCGGGAACCTCGTCGAAATTTGTCCGACGGGTGTATTCACGGATAAGACCCTGAAGCACCATTACGCCCGCAAGTGGGATCAGCAGTTCGCTCCGTCGGTCTGCGTCCACTGTGCGTTGGGCTGCAACATCGATGCCGGTGAGCGCTATGGCACTCTACGGCGTATCGTCAATCGCTATAACCACGAAGTGAACGGCTACTTTCTGTGTGACCGGGGACGGTTTGGCTATGAGTTCGTGAACAGCGAACGCCGGCTTCGGCAACCTCTTCTCAACGGCAAACCCGTGTCAAGTGCGGAGGCTCGGCGTCATCTGGATGAACGGGCCGCCAGCGGCAGAGTGATCGGCATCGGCTCGCCGCGCGCGTCGCTTGAAGCGAATTTTGCTCTGCGGACCCTTGTGAGCCCGGGGCGGTTCTATTCGGGAATGGCCGATGGCCAAGCGAAGCTGGCTGGCCGCATGATCGAGATTCTGCGGCGCGGTCCCATGCGGACGCCCACATTGTGCGAAATCGAGGAGTGTGACGCGGTATTCATTCTGGGTGAAGATCTCACCAGTGTCGCCCCCAGAATGGCGCTTTCTCTTCGGCAGTCGGTGCGCCAGCAACCGATGGAGATTGCCAGGCGAGCGAACATCCCGTCGTGGATGGATCATGGGGTTCGGGATGCATTGCAGGACTCGAAAGGCCCACTGTATATTGCGACCCCGTATGCCACTCGCCTCGACGAGGTTGCTACAGCTACCTTCCGCGGCGCGCCTGATGATCTGGCCCGACTGGGCTTTGCCGTGGCCCATGCTCTCGATCCGGAATCGCCGTCGGCCCAGGACTTCCCGTTAGCCGCTGAAATTGCGAACGCCCTGAAAACTGCGAAGAAGCCCCTGGTGATTTCCGGCATGAGCTGCTCCAGCCAGGCGGTCATGGAAGCGGCCGCCAATGTGGCGATGGCAGCACACGCGGCACTCAGCTTAACAGCCCCCGAATGCAACACAGTGGGCGCGGCTCTGATCGGCGGATCACCGCTCACGGCAGCCTTTGAAGCCGTCAACGATGGACGCGTGGACACGGTGATTATCCTGGAGAATGATCTCTATCGACGTGCGCCCGCCGCCGAAGTGGATGCTTTCCTCCGCGCTGCCAAACACGTAATCGTCCTTGATCACCTGGCCAACCCGACTACAGAAAAAGCGGAGTTGGAACTGCCGGCCGGAACTTTCGCCGAATCCGATGGCACACTCATCAGCAGCGAAGGACGCGCCCAGAGATTTTTCCAGGTTTTTGCACCGCAGAACGAAGTTCTCGCAAGCTGGCGCTGGTTGAAGCCGGATGGCTGGCAGAACCTGGACGATGTACTTGCGGCTCTGTCGAAGGCATTGCCCGACCTCGCACCGGCGTCCTATGCCGCGCCCTCAGCCGCGTTTCGAATTGCAGGAGCCAAAATCCCACGCTCGCCGCACCGCGAGAGCGGCCGGACCGCAGTGCTCGTCAACATCAATATTTCTGAGCCGAAGACACCTGAGGATCCCGATTCAGCGCTGTCTTTTTCGATGGAAGGAACACCGGACAAACCTCCAGCACCTCTTATCCCGTTTTTCTGGTCGCCCGGCTGGAATTCCATTCAGGCGGTTAATACATACCAAAAGGAACCAGGCGGACCTTTGCGTGGCGGCGATGCAGGTGTTCGCATGTTCGAGCCTCCCGCACCGAATGGCCAGTCCTGGTTCAGCGCTATCCCGCCCTCGTTCGAGCCTCGCCAAGGTGAGTGGCTGCTGCTGCCTATGTATCACTTCATCGGCTCCGAGGAATTAAGTCAGGCGGCGCGAGGACTTGCAGAGTTGGCGACGAAACCGCATGTGGCCATCAACTGCGCTGATCTGGCGGAGGGCGTGGCAGTCGAGCTGAGCTGTGCGAGCGGTACCTTCCGCCTTCCGGTACGTCTGCAACCTGATCTTCCGCAGGGCGTTGCCTGCCTGTCTGCCGGAATCGCACCGCTGAGCGGAGTCACAATGCCCGCGTGGGGCAAGATTGAGAGGGCGAAATGACAAGTCCGTATCCGCTTCTTTCGATCCTCGGAATCGTGATTGTGGCTCTGACCATCGCGGCTTCTCTCATATATGTAGAGCGCCGGTTGCTCGCCCTCTGGCAAGACCGCTACGGTCCGAACCGAACCGGGCCTTTCGGGCTCCTGCAGGTCGTCGCAGACGCCATCAAGATCTTCATGAAGGAGGACTGGGTAGCTCCGTTCGCGGACAAACCTGTTTTCATCCTGGCGCCGGCCGTCATCTTCGTGACCGTGCTCATGTCGTTCGCGGTGATTCCAGTTGCCCCGGGAATCATAGTCGCGGATCTGAACATCGGTCTGCTGTTCTTTCTTGCGATGTCGTCGCTTGGAGTTTACAGCGTCGTACTCGCCGGATGGTCCTCCGACAACAAGTATGCTCTGCTTGGCGGGATGCGGGCCGCGGCGCAGATGCTGAGCTATGAAGTCTTTATGGGCCTTTCGCTCATGGGGGTTGTGATCCTGGCGGGGTCGTTCAGTCTGCCGGCCATTGTCGAAGCGCAGAGGAAAGCGTGGTTCGTGATCCCGCAATTTCCGGGCTTTGTTCTGTTTCTGATCGCCGGTTTGGCCGAAACCCGCCGCATCCCATTCGATCTGTCGGAAGCCGAAAGCGAACTCGTGGCAGGCTATCACTCCGAATATTCGGGGATGAAGTTCGGCATGTTTTTTGTCGGAGAGTACATGGGAATCACCCTGATTTCGGGGATGATCTCGGTCCTATTCTTTGGGGGTTGGCTGGGCCCGGTTCTGCCCGGACTGGTCTGGTTCTTGATTAAGACCTTCTTCTTCATTTCATTCTTCATTCTGTTGCGGGCGGCTTTGCCTCGCCCGCGATTTGATCAGCTCATGTCCTGGGGCTGGAAAGTGATGTTGCCCCTGGCTCTGGTAAACCTGCTGTTGGCTGGCGCGGCGGTCCTATTGTGGAGATAGTCAATGTTTAGCGTCCTTCGAACGATCTGGTACGTGTTCCTTCACGCCTTCCAGAAGAGGATCACGGTTCAATATCCGGAGCAGAAGCCGTATCTCGCGCCGCGCTACCGCGGCAGGATCGTCCTGTCCCGCGATCCGGATGGCGGCGAGCGCTGTGTCGCGTGCAACCTCTGCGCGGTCGCCTGTCCGGTCAGCTGCATCGCGCTACAGGCGACCGAGGACGAAAACGGGCGACGGTATCCGGATTTCTTCCGCATCAACTTCTCGCGCTGCATCTTTTGCGGCTATTGCGAAGAGGCCTGCCCGACCTATGCCATCCAACTGACGCCGGACTTTGAGATGGGAGAGTTTCACCGGAAGAACCTGGTTTACGAAAAAGAGGATCTGCTGATCGATGGGCCGGGGAAGTATCCGGGCTATAACTTCTGGCGCGTAGCTGGAGTCCAGATCGGCGGAAAGAATAAGGGCGAGGCGGCACATGAAACACCGCATGTGGACGTGCGTTCGCTGTTGCCGTGAGGTCAATATGGAAGCAACTTTTTACATCGCGGGTGGGGTCGCCGTTATTTCGACTCTCCTCATGCTGACGCGTTTGAACCTGGTTCACGCGCTTCTGTACCTGATCGTGTCGCTGCTTGCCGTCTCGGTAGTGTTCTTCGTGCTCGGGGCGCCCTTTGTCGCGGCGCTCGAAGCCATCATTTACGCAGGCGCCATTATGGTGCTTTTCCTTTTCGTGGTGATGATGCTCAACGTGGGAAGGGACTCAGAAACGGAGCGACAGTGGCTGACACCGGGAATCTGGACAGGCCCCGTGATTCTGGCCGCCATTTTGATCCTCGAAGTCGTCTATTTGGCGCGAGGTGCATCCGCAGGTCTGGGCACGGGCGCCACTGGACCGAAGGAAGTTGGCATCGCCCTGTTTGGTCCTTACATCATCGGTGTGGAGCTGGCCTCCATGCTTTTACTGGCAGGGCTGGTGGGTGCATATCACCTTGGCTTCCGCAAAGCCGAAAAACCGGAGATTCAACATGACACAGTTACCCATGAGGGACGGGCTGTTGCTGGCGGGGATCTTGTTCTCGCTGGGGCTGACCGGTCTGCTCGTACGACGTAATTTGATTTTTGTTCTGATGTCCCTAGAGGTCATGCTCAATGCGGCGGGGCTGGCATTCGTAGTTGCTGGGTCTCGATGGCATCAGGCGGATGGTCAAGTAATGTTTGTGTTCATTCTAGCCATGGCGGCTGCAGAAGTAGCGGTAGGACTCGCGCTGGTCTTGCAGATCTATCACCGGTTCGAATCCCTTGATGTGGACGCAATCAGTGAAATGAGAGGATGACGTGATCAGCTGTTTGTGGCTCATTCCGACTCTGCCATTCGTCAGCGCGACGTTGCTCATCCTGTTTGGCTCACGTTTGCCGCGGAGAGCCGTTGCTGCCGTGGGCATAGGGTCCATCGGACTCTCGGCCCTGGTTACAGCTCTGATCGCGGCCAGCTTCGTAACCAACTCTCCGGCCAGCAACGCTTACACGCAGGTTCTCTGGACCTGGATCAGTGTCGGGGGCTTCCAGCCACAGATCGGACTCTATCTCGATGCGCTCTCGCTCGTCATGGTTCTGGTGGTTACGTTTGTTGGCTTCCTGATCCATATTTATTCGGCCGAGTTCATGATCGAAGACGCGAGTTACAGCCGCTACTTCGCTTACATGAACCTGTTCGTCGCGTCGATGCTCACGCTGCTGCTTGGAAACAACCTCCTCCTCCTCTTACTCGGATGGGAGGGTGTGGGATTGTGCAGTTATCTGCTGATCGGCTTCTGGTACCGCGATCCAGCGAACGGGCGAGCCGCCCGCAAGGCGTTCATCGTAACGCGCGTAGGCGATTGCGCCATGATGGTCGCGTTGTTCTTGCTGTTCACACAACTGGGCACGCTACAGATTCAGGATCTCATGCAGCGCGCTTCCGTAGCGTGGCCCTCGGGATCCAGCTTCGCGCTTGCGGCGGCTCTTTTGCTGTTAGGCGGTGCTGTGGGCAAATCAGCGCAGCTGCCGCTGCAGGTATGGTTGCCGGATGCAATGGCCGGCCCGACGCCAACCAGCGCGCTCATCCACGCGGCGACGATGGTTACGGCAGGCGTCTATCTGATCGCGCGCACACACGTTCTCTTCTCCCTCGCTCCAGCCGCGCAGTCGGCCATCGCAGTTGTGGGTGCGGCCACCCTGCTGCTTGCCGGGTTTAGTGCCCTCACGCAGCACGATATCAAGCGCATTCTGGCGTATTCCACGATCAGCCAAATCGGTTATATGTTCCTCGCGCTGGGCGTAGGTGCGTGGCAAGCCGCCATGTTCCACTTCTTTACCCACGCGTTCTTCAAGGCTCTTTTGTTCCTGGGCGCCGGTGTAATCATCAACGCGGTAGACGACGAGCACAGCATCTTCAAGATGGGCGGGCTGCGAAAAGAATTGCCCGTCACTTTCTGGACATTTCTGGCAGGAGGTTGTGCGTTAGCGGGATTGCCGTTCATCACGGCCGGGTTTTTCAGCAAAGACCTGATCATCTGGCAAGCGTGGTCGGCGCAAGGCGGACATCCGGCGTTGTGGATGGCAGGAATGCTCGGCGCGGGATTAACGTCGCTGTACACCTTCCGGCTGATTTTCCGCGTCTTCTTCGGCCCGCTGGGTACGCCCGTGACGAAACGGCCCGGCTATGCCATGAAGGTGCCTCTTATCATCCTCGCTGTTTTCGCCATCGCGGGCGGATGTCTGAAAGGGCCATTGTTTGCGTTTCTGCACTCGGCATTACCGCCAACGATCGAAGCGCGTGTCGGCGGCTTGACGGAGACGGGATCTGAGGCGATTGCCGGAATCTTGTTCCTCCTCGGACTTTATCTTGCGTATGTGTTCCACTTCCAAAAACGGAACTTGTCGGACTCGCTGGTCGCGAACCCGATTGGTCGTGCGCTTGACCAATGGTGGTTTGCCGGCTGGGGCTTCGACTGGATTTACGACAAGGCGTTCGTGCAGCCATTTATCTGGGTGGCTAACGTTAACAAGAGCGATTTTGTCGACGCATTCTATACCGGAGTCGGGCGCATAGCTGAGACGTCGTATCGCTGGCTGAGCAGCACCGAAACTGGTCGCGTGCGCTGGTACGCCACAGCAATGGCTGCGGGGTCAGTGCTCTTTCTAGCGATAGTGCTGTTTCGATAGCGATGGTGTTTCTGATAGCGACGGTGTTGTTCGTATGATCTTGATCTTCTTAATTGCCATTCTCCTGCTCGGCGGCATTGTCGCCGGAATATCGGCCCGCTGGAGCGCGCAGTTGTCGCGATGGATCTCACTGGCTGCAATCGCCGTGGATCTCGTCCTTGTGGCGCATATATGGGCCGGCCGGTCGTTAAACGCATCGAAGGCCTGGCACGACGAAGTGGACTGGAATTGGATCCCGAGCTTCGGCATTCATTTTCATCTGGCCGTCGACGGTCTTAGCTTCCTGATGCTGATACTCACGTTCTTCCTCGGCATCGTCGCCGTGCTGTGTTCCTGGACCGAGATCCGCGAGAAGATCGGCTTTTTCCATTTCAATCTGATGTGGGTGCTGGCCGGAATCGTGAGCGTGTTCCTGGCGATGGATCTGTTCCTGTTCTACTTTGCCTGGGAACTGATGCTGATCCCGATGTATTTCCTGATCGTCATCTGGGGCCACGAACGGCGCGCGTACGCGGCGACGAAATTTTTCCTGTTCACACAGTGTAGCGGCTTGCTGATGCTGATCGCGATTCTGGCGCTGTACTTCATGCACCATCAGTCCACCGGCGTTTACACCTTCGAATACTCGGAACTCCTGGGCACGACGCTCAGCAGAGGCGCGGAACTTGCGATCATGCTCGGCTTTTTTGTCGCTTTTGCGGTGAAGCTGCCGGTAGTACCCCTGCATAGCTGGTTGCCGGACGCTCACACTGAGGCGCCCACAGCGGGAAGCGTCATCCTGGCGGGGTTACTGTTGAAGACGGGTGGATACGGTCTACTGCGCTTCGTGATCCCGCTGTTTCCGCGCGCTGCCCATCAGTTCACTCCTGTGGCATTGGCGCTCGCGGTTATCGGGATTATTTATGGCGCCGTGATGGCCTTTTCGCAGACGGATCTCAAGCGCCTGGTAGCCTACACCAGCGTCAGCCACTTGGGCTTTGTGTTGCTCGGTATCTTCTCGTGGAACCCGCTGGCGCTCCAGGGCGCGATCATGACGATGATCTGTCATGGGCTGAGCACGGGCGCCCTCTTCGTCCTGGTCGGCGGTTTGCAGGAACGGATGCACACCCGGGATCTGAACCGCATGGGTGGCCTCTGGACTGTTGTGCCGGGCCTGAGCGCTTCGGCGCTCTTCTTCAGCCTGGCCTCACTCGGGCTGCCCGGCCTGGGCGACTTCGTCGGAGAGTTCCTCGTGTTGCTCGGATCTTATAAAGTCAGCGTTGCTCTCACGGTGCTCGCGACTCTCGGGATTCTCGCGTCCACCTTCTACGCGTTGCGGATGATGCAGCGCGCCTTTTTCGGCCCGAACACGAATTCGTGGCGGCTGCCCGACCTCACGCCTCGCGAGGGACTCATTATGACCGTGATGATCTTGGGCCTGCTCTGGCTGGGATTCTACCCGCAACCGGTCCTCAACACTTTTGCGCCGGCTATTGACAACTTACAGCGTGAGGTTTCGATGCCGGCTGCGGCGCTGAGGAGACAGCCGTGAACGTCACCGATACACTCGCCCTCCTTCCACTGCTTTCCCTCGCAGGGACCGCGGTTGTGGTCTTGCTGGGCATCGCGGTGAAGCGGAGTCTCAAGCTAACGGCCGGGCTGACACTCACGGGCCTCGCCGCATCTTTCCTCTCGGTCTGTGCGGTTGCACCGCTGGTTCCGCGGCAAGTGACCTCGCTCTTGCTGATCGACAGGTATGCCTTGTTCTACTTGGGGCTGATCATTGCTTCAGCCGCAGCCGTCGCAGTGCTGTCCTACCAATATTTCGCGAAACACGACGGCCAACGCGAGGAACTTTATCTGCTGCTGGTTCTGGCGACCCTGGGCTGCGGGGTGCTTGTGACGAGCGTCCATTTTGCATCGTTTCTTCTCGGCCTCGAGATTCTGAGCGTTTCCCTGTACGGCATGGTTGCGTATTTCACGGACCGTGGTCAGGGACTCGAAGCCGGCATCAAGTACCTGATCCTTGCCTCGGCCTCGGCGGCCTTCCTTCTCTTCGGCATGGCGCTCATCTATGCCGATACCGGCACCATGGCGTTCTCGAGCATACGGGATCTTTTCCTGGATAGATCCAACCTGGCACTCCTGCTGCCGGGCATCGCACTCAGCGTCACCGGAATCGGGTTCAAACTCGGCGTAGTCCCCTTCCATCTATGGACACCGGACGTATACGAGGGCGCCCCGGCGCCGATGTCGGCCTTCGTCGCTACAACATCCAAAACCGCGGTTGTGGCGCTACTGCTGCGCTTTCTGGCGGCCGGGACTCAGCAGTCTGCGGCGGTGTACTTGCTGTTCTCGGTCATTGCAGTCGCCTCAATGTGTGCGGGCAATCTACTTGCGCTGCGGCAAAACAACGTAAAGCGCATTCTGGCCTACTCTTCGATTGCGCACTTTGGATACATTCTGGTGGCGTTTCTGGCCGGCACAACGTTGATGGCTGGAGCCGTAGCCTTCTATCTGGTGGCGTATACCGTGACCATACTCGCGGCTTTCGGCATCATCACGGTCCTTTCAACTTCGGAGGCCGATGCCGCCGATCTCGAAGAGTACCGCGGTCTCTTCTGGCGGATGCCAGTGCTCGCGAGCATCTTTACAGCCGTGCTGCTCTCGCTCGCCGGCATCCCCGCCACCATGGGTTTCGTCGGTAAGTTTTATATCCTCGCCTCCGGCGCGAATGCTGCAGCCTGGCCACTGATCATTGTCCTCGTTCTCACCAGCGTCATCGGCCTGTTCTATTATCTGCGCATCGTGGTTACGCTCTTTTCAACAGCGCCGGAGGGTCGGTTTTCGATGCAGAGACTCGAGTGGGGCAGCGCTTTTGTCCTCGGCGGACTCGCCGCTCTGCTCATATGGTTCGGCGTGTACCCCGCGCCGTTGCTCAACCTTATTCGAGCAACGATAGGTGGGCTCAACTAATGGGGTGTCTGGTAAGTCGCTGGACGTTCGGGTACAGATAAGAGCTGCGACGGTCCATACGGACCGGACTCATAACTGCGTCCACTCGATCGCAGGAGCGGACGACATTCGACAAGAAATAAAGAGGAGTAATTCGATGGAGTATCAAACGATCAATCCCTTTACAGAAGAACTAATCAAAACCTTTCCAATGCACACGGACGAGCAGTTGGAGAAAATCATTGCCAAAGCCGAATCCGTGTATAAGAACGACTGGAGTCAGAGGTCACTTGCAGAGCGCAAGAAGATCGTCAAGAAGGCCGCCGCGATTCTCCGTGAGAACGTCGATGAATTCGCCAAGCCCATCACGCTCGAGATGGGCAAACTGTTCCGCGAGGCGCAGGCGGAGGTCACGTTGAGCGCGGACATACTGGAGTACTATGCCGATAACGCCAGCACGTTCCTGGCACCGCGCAAGCTCAAGGTAGCAGAAGGTGAGGCTCTCGTGGAGAGCGAACCTCTCGGCGTGCTGTTCTGCGTGGAACCGTGGAATTTCCCCTATTATCAATTGGCACGCGTCGCCGGCCCGGACTTGATGACGGGCAATGTCGTTATCATCAAACATGCGCCCAATGTCCCGCAGTGCGCGCTGGCGTTCGAAAAGCTGTTTCTCGATGCCGGTGCTCCGGAAGGCGTCTACACCAACGTCTTCCTTTCGAACGAGCAGGCCGCGAAGGCGGTTGCGGATCCGCGGATCAGAGGCGTCGCACTGACGGGCAGCGAGAGGGCGGGTTCGGCGGTTGCTGCTGAAGCCGGGCAGGCTCTGAAGAAAACAACGATGGAGCTCGGCGGCAGCGACGCGTTCATCGTCCTGGACGATGCCGACATGGATACCGCTGTTAAGTGGGGTGTCTGGGGGCGAATGAACAACACGGGTGAGTGCTGCGTGGCCGCAAAAAGGTTTATCCTCCACGAAACAATCGCCGACACGTTCCTGGAGCGCTTCAGAAAGGAACTCAAGGCGCTGGTTCCCGGTGATCCGATGGATCCTAAAACCACGCTGGGCCCGCTGTGCACTAAAGATGCCCTGGAGTTAGTGGAGAAACAGATCCAGATGGCGGTCGATGGTGGCGCGAAGGCGCTCATGGGCGGCAAGCGGCTCGACCGCCCAGGCTACTTTCTAGAGCCTACAGTCCTGACCGATATTACTCCGGAGAACCCGGCTTTCCATGTGGAGTTCTTCGCCCCGGTTGCGCTGATCTTCCGCGTGAAGAATGAAAAAGAAGCGATCGAGCTTGCTAACGACTCTCCGTACGGGCTGGGTGGATCGGTGATCACCAAAGATATCGAACGGGGGAAGCGCATTGCCCGCCAGATCGATACCGGAATGGTCTTCATCAACCGGGCGACCTGGACCGCACCCGACCTTCCGTTCGGGGGCGTGAAGAACTCTGGCTATGGCCGTGAACTCTCTGATTTGGGCATCGGTGAGTTTGTCAACAAGAAACTGATCCGTGTGGCTTGATCGCCTGGTGGCAAATTTCGAAGCCTGTTGTACCCGCTCTGGGCACGGTTGGCTTGCTGGCCGGGCGCTCCAGCTTAGTAACCTGGTCTGAAAGACGAGACGGGCGTGACAAACATGCCCGTCGTTTACAATTCGCCTTCTCCACGCTCTTCGAAACACGGGCGGTGCCGTGCAGCGAATTCCTGAGCTACTATTCGATGCAGCGGTTTTAAGGTGAATGCAGAGTCAGCCTGTCAAACAGATCTATATCAGCAGCTCGGTTCTGGCGTGAGATCGATGGGCATCACTCGTTCAATCCGGGCGACGCATGTCCGCATCCTCCAAAATTCGGAAACATCGTGTCAGGTGCGTACACACCTGCGACTGCCGAGCGCTCCTGAGTGCTCTTCGGCTACCGTGGGTGCCTTGCTCTCAGTCAATGGTACGAGGTCAAGTTCGGGCTATCAGAAGTTGCTTTTCGGGGATATTTTCACCTGATGCGTAAATTTGTGGCGATATTTTCGCCTCATGGGGTCTGTGAGTTTCATCTTACGAGGTCCAACATAGCCTAAGTCCTTGATTTTGCGGTGTCCCCAATTTCATCCTATGGGGCAACCCTACAGCCGTCCCGCCGCTTACCTCCCCGCGTTATTGTGATCCCCCGCCGCATGACACACCATGACTCCTCCCCTCTCCTCCGGCCTACTACTACCAGGCGAGTATTCAACCCCGGGGGCAATGGGTGGAAGGCTACGGGGGAAACGAACGCTAGCCCAAGTTCGTCACGGTGCGGGCCGAATCTAGCCTAAGTGGTTCAGAATCAGTTTAGGCGATGGCCGAGTCTACACTACATTTGCGATTGAATTCGAGACGGTCGGGGAGACTGATGC
>Ga0074045_10001489_pt1 | contig 22494 bp, 24 predicted proteins | sample BogForMeECP23OM2_FD_94442 | JGI IMG/M metagenome (GOLD analysis project Ga0074045, IMG submission 94442) | Bog forest soil microbial communities from Calvert Island, British Columbia, Canada - Bog Forest MetaG ECP23OM2 | ecosystem: Environmental > Terrestrial > Soil > Wetlands ... | reverse complement strand
GTCTCAAACGGAATCAACTTGACCACTGCCGGATCAATTTCAAAATAAGAGAGGTTGATGGCTGGGACGCCGTACTGGCGGGAGAGAAAATTCGTGACGTCCTCATCCGTGAGGAAGCCGAGCTTCACCAAGGCGGAGCCCAGGCGGCAGTTCTGCTCCTTCTGGGCCTTAGTCGCTTGCTCCAACTGCTCTGGGGTTATGATCTTCTCTTTGACGAGAAGGTCACCCAGCCGTTGAGACATACGTCGATCTCCTATCCACTGAGTGGAACGATGCCTAGCGATGTGACCGGCATTTGCACAAAGCGCCGCTTTTACCAATGGGAGGAGAGCAGCGTCTTGGTGTTGACACAAATTGTCAACGGAAGTCGATTACCGTACCAGTTACCGTAGTACTTGGACTCGTCGATGATTTCAGCGTGGCGCGAACAAGGTCCTGAAACCCGCGCCAGATGAACCTTTTTCTCGAAAAACGCGGAAGCTGCGGCTGGAGTACATGGACTTCGGTAAGGAAGAGAAGTCGCGTCGGAAGTTGGCCCAGGCTCAGTGAGAGTCGGGGGTACACTCGACTGCGGGGAGACGTAATCTTGCTCGACGGCGGAAGAAAAAACCAGATCCGGAACTACTACCACACTTTATTTCAGGCTTGGGGACCGCAGAACTGGTGGCCGGCGCGGTCGCGTTTCGAAGTAATCGTGGGCGCTTATCTGACGCAGAACACGGCGTGGACAAATGTGGAAAAGGCGCTGGGTAATCTTCGGTCGGCTAAATTGCTCAGCGTTAAGGGGCTTCGGCGAGTGCCTCTGGGTGAACTGGAGAAGCTGATTCGTCCGTCGGGATACTTTCGTCAGAAGGCGGCGCGGCTGAAAACCTTCATTCGCTTTCTGGATCAGCGGTACGGAGGTTCGTTGCGGCGAATGTTTTCGCGGCCTACGGCGGAGCTTCGGGAAGAGCTTCTGCAGTTGAACGGGGTGGGCCCGGAGACGGCCGATTCCATTCTGCTTTACGCTGGGAATCATCCAGTATTCGTGGTCGACGCTTATACGCGACGGATTCTGGCGAGGCATGCGCTTCTGCCGGAAGAAGCCGATTATGAGGATGTGCGGGAATTGTTTGAGCAGGCTCTCGCACCTCTGGCAAAGCCGGTTGGGGGATCTTGCGAAGCTTCAATTGATAATCTGGCGGCCGGGTTTTCTGGAGCCGCGCATCCTCCGTCGCCGATGAGCATGGCGAAGCGTACGGCTTTGACGCAGGTTTACAACGAAATGCACGGGCTCATTGTGGGCGTGGGGAAGAATTACTGCAGAAAATCACAGCCGCTTTGTGACGGATGTCCTTTACAACCGTTCCTGCCTCGTCTGAAGTGAATCGGCAGCTTCTCAACGACATCGGGCGAAGATTCATGAGAATTTACCGGATTGTGCTGAGTGTCTTGATGGCCGGGAGTTTCGCGCTGGGTCAAACGCTGCGCCAGGCTGCGGATAATGATGGAATGCTCATCGGAACGGCGGTTCGCTCGACCCAGCTTTCGGAGCCGGCCTACGCCTCGACACTGACCCGGGAATTCAACATGGTGGAAGCAGAAGATGCGATGAAGTGGTGGGTGCTGCGGCCGGACGCGACCACCTACGATTTTCGGCAGGGTGATGAAGTGGTGCGGTTTGCACAAGCGCATCAGATGAAAGTGCGAGGGCATTGTCTGGTGTGGGGGCGTTACAACCCAGATTGGGTTACGCAAGGTCACTTTACAACCGAGCAGCTTTCACGGCTTCTTGAAGAGCATATCCGCCGCGTCATGACGCACTACGCGGGGCAGGTTTTTGCGTGGGATGTGATTAACGAGGCCCTGGACGAGAAGGGGGATCCGCGCGACTCTCTTTGGTACAACCAGCCTGGCATCGGATTCTCGCGGGAGGGAACGAAATACATCGAGCAGGTATTTGGCTGGGCGCATGAGGCGGACCCGAAGGCGCTCCTCTTCTATAACGAGGCGGAGGGCGAAGGAATGAACCGGAAGTCGGGTGCGATTTACGCGATGATGAAGGATTTCCGGAGCCGGGGGGTGCCCGTCGATGGTGTGGGATTGCAGATGCATGTGCCGCTGCTGGATGCGGATACCGCGGCGATTGCGGCTAACATCGCGCGGCTGACGGCGCTCGGGTTGCAAGTTCACATTACCGAGCTTGACGTTTCTCTACCGTTGGATTCCGGCGGAAGGGTTCGAGGTGAAGATCTGACCCGTCAGGCGGAGATTTATCGCGGGATTGTCAGAGCATGCCTGGACAATGCCGGATGCACGGCGATCCAGACCTGGGGATTCACGGACAAGTATTCATGGATTGGTTCTCACTCGCACGGTACTCGCGGACAGGCGCTGCCGTTCGATCGAGCGTATGAGCCGAAAGCGGCGTACCACGCGGTGTGGGAGGAGATGTCGGCAGGGCGCAGCCGCAAGCATTGAACTGGCTGGCCGGTCAGCTGGCGGCGATTGCGTTCTTGCAGGCCGGAAGCGGCTTCGGCATTCTTCCTGCGTTGACCAGCATCTATAATGAATTTTGGTATCCAGACACGCGGAGGCCGAAAGACCAGTGTGATCTGGGCTGCTGACGCGTGGCACAAAACCTACCAACCCGGGCTGTGAAAAATTCCAACCGGAAGCGGCTGATTGTCGTGCTGGCGATCGCGGTATTTCTTTTATTCGCCATCCTGGCTTCGCAGACCGCATTCAACGAAACCATACTGCGGCCCAGTACGAACCAGCAGGTCGTGGTGTTTTACGCCCTCTCGCTGTTGATTTCTCTTCTGTTCGTGGCGCTCACGTTCGTGCTGGCGCGAAATCTGCTCAAGCTTTTTGCCGAGCGGCGTCTGGGAGTGTTGGGATCAAAGTTCCGCACGCGGATGGTGGTGGGGGCGCTGCTGCTTTCATTCGTGCCCGTCATGGTCATGTACTGGTTCGCGTATGGGCTGATGAACCGGTCCATCGACAAGTGGTTTTCCACTCCCGTGGAAGAGGTTCGGGCGGATACGGACGCCATGGCTTCGCTTCTGGCGGGGTATGCAGAGCAGAATGCGCACTCGGAGGCAATTACCATCGCCGCTGAACCGGAGACCCAGAGAGCTTTCGAAGGTCATGGATTCGCTGCGGCCGTGGAGGAATTTCGCACTCACGAACCCACGCTGCAGGGCGGATTTGTGCTCGCTATTCAAAACGGAGTGCCGGAGGCGAGCCTCGGAGCTCCGGCGCCGTGGGGAGTTTTGAAGGAGAAACTGCCAATGGAACAGGCCGCTGCCGGACAGCCGGCCCGTTTCACCTGGGGGCAAACCGAATACACGCTGGGCAGCTCGCCGGTTGGAGAAGACGGATTGATTTTGGTTGCGATCCCACTGCCGGCGGAGTTCTCCAGGACGGTGAAGCAGATCGAGGCTAGCCAACTGCGCTACCTTCAGCTGAGCCGCGAGCGAAGGCATGTGCGGCAGACTTACATGGGCCTGCTGCTGCTGCTGACCATGATGGTGTTGTTTGTGACTACATGGCTGGCTTTGTTTCTGTCGAAGCTGGTGACTCGTCCGCTGGCTGCATTGGCGGAGGCGACCCAGGAGATTTCTCGCGGGCGTCTCGACTACCGTATTGACGTCAGCGCTGCAGATGAGATTGGCGACCTGGTCCGATCCTTCAACCGGATGGCCGAGGAACTGGAAATCAGCCGGCGGCAGATCGAGGCTTCCAGCCGCGATGTGAGCGCGGCCAATGCCGAACTTGATCAGCGCCGGCGCCAGATGGAGACGATTCTTGAAAGCATTCCGACGGGAGTTCTATCGCTTGATGCCGGCCGCACGGTGACGCATGCGAACCAGGCTTTGCAGCGTATTTTTCATCCCGAAGGATATGGAGAAGCAAAGCGGATGCTGCGCGGAGCGCAGCTGGCGGACGTATTTCCGGCGGAAGTGTTGCAGGATCTGGAGCCGCTGCTTCGCCGGGCCGACCGCATGGGAATGACGACGAGCCAAATGGAAATGTCGCTGCAGCGCACGTCGCTGAATGTAGCGGTGACCGTGGCGACTTTGCGTCACCAGCATGAGCAATCGGGATATGTGATCGTTTTCGAAGACCTGTCCGATCTTCTGAAAGCGCAGAAGCAGGCGGCATGGCGGGAAGTGGCGCGGCGGGTGGCACACGAGATCAAGAATCCACTGACGCCGATTGCGTTGTCGGCGGAGCGAATCCAGCGACATCTGGAGCGGGCTACGGCGCCCGACAAGGCATCCTTGGAGATCGTGCGAACGTGCGCCGAAACGATTGCGGGGGCGGTGGAAACAGTACGGCGGCTGGTGGACGAGTTCTCCTCTTTGGCTCGATTCCCCGCGTCCAATCCGCATCCGGCGGACATCAACGAGGTGATCGAGAATGCTCTGTCCATGTTTAATGGGAGACTGGACGGCATTGATGTGCGGAAATCGCTTGCCTCCGATCTGCCGAAGGTTATGGCGGACGCGGAAGCGATCAAGCGGGCGGTCGCCAACCTTGTAGACAATGCGGCTGAAGCTATGCAAGATTCATTTGTGCGGGAGATTCAGATTTCTACAGCGCTGGTGGCCAGCCGCGATGCCGTCGAGATCACAGTAGCCGATACCGGACACGGGGTGACCCGCGAGTTAAAAGAGAAGCTTTTTCTTCCTTACTTCTCCACCAGGAAGAGAGGAACCGGACTTGGATTGGCAATCGTGAGCCGGGTGATCGAGGAGCATCACGGATCCATTCGCGTAGAGGAGAACCAGCCAGTAGGCGCGCGCTTCATCGTGGAGTTGCCAACGGTTCCCGAAGCTGCGCTCGCCACTCCCGCGACCCACCATGCGTAGAATTCTCGTGGTTGATGACGAATCCGGCATTCGCGAATCGCTGCAGGGAGTGCTGGCAGACGAGGGCTACGAAACTATTTGCGTGGCGAGTGGCGAAGAATGCCTGAGACTGTTGCGCCGCGAGCACAACTACGAAGTGGTGTTGCTCGATATCTGGTTGCCAGGCATTGATGGGCTGGAGACGCTGGAAAAAATTCGTGAGCTCGATAACGCGCCGGAAGTCATCATGATTTCGGGACATGGCACCATTGAAACGGCTGTGCGCGCCACCAAGCTGGGCGCGTATGACTTCCTGGAAAAACCGCTCTCCATCGACAAGACGCTGATTCTGGTCAAGAACGCGATCGAATCGAAAAAGCTGCGTCATGAAAACGTCGATCTGAAGAAACAGCTGCATGCCAAGAGCCTGATTGCCGGCGACAGCATTCCGATGAAAGCGTTGCGGCAGCAAATCGGTTTGATGGCGCCCACCAACGGCCGAGTTCTGATCTACGGCGAATCTGGAACGGGAAAAGAGCTGGTGGCGCATGCGATCCATGCCCAGAGCCTGCGCAAGGACGAAACTTTCGTAGAGGTGAATTGCGCGGCGATTCCTGAGGATTTGATCGAGAGCGAACTCTTCGGCCATTACAAAGGATCGTTTCCGGGTGCGACGGTTGACAAGGACGGAAAGTTTCAGAAGGCGAACGGGGGAACGCTGTTTCTGGATGAAGTGGGCGACATGAGTTTGAAAACGCAATCCAAGGTGCTGCGCACGCTGGATGAACAACGGGTTACACCACTGGGCGGCGACGAAACCATTACCGTGGATGCACGCATTATTGCTTCGACAAATAAAGATCTGGAAGAGGAAATCTCGATTGGAAATTTCCGGGAAGATCTGTTTTACCGGCTGAATGTGATCCCGTTTTTTGTGCCTCCGCTGCGGGACAGGAAGGAAGATATTCCGCTGCTGGCGCGGCATTTTTTGAAAGAGCTGGCTGCGACTTATGGACGGCGTCCGCGCGAGATTACGGACGATGCTATCGAGGGGCTGATGCGGTACTCATGGCCGGGGAATGTGCGCGAACTGCGCAATGTGATTGAAAGGATCGTGATCATGAATCCCATGATCACGCGATTGGACCGCAAACACCTGCCGCCGCTGGTTTACCGCGATGGACACCGGCGGGCGGCGCGAAGCGAGTTCTCCACGCTGCACCAGGCGCGGGACGCTTACGAGCGGGACTTTATTCTGAAAAAGCTCGACGAGAACCACGGCAACGTCACCCGCGCGGCGGAAGTGCTGGGGCTGGAGCGGAGCCATCTGTATCGCAAGATGAAAACTTTGGGGATTGTGGTGAACGAGTAAAATTGGCCGCCGCTGACGGGCTACCGCTTCCCGTTACTTCTTCGCACTACCTCTTCGCATTAGTTCTTCGCATTACTTCTTCTCGTTATTTCTTCACCATGCGGATTTCCGTGCCGTTCTTCCGGAACTCCACTTTGTCCATGAGCTGGTTGATGAGAAAAATCCCGCGGCCGTGGTTGGAATAAACATTTTCTCCGACGGTGCAGCCGGGGACGGACTCAGGAGCGAATCCGGTGCCGGGATCACGGACCACGATCAGGATGCCGCGCTCCGGGTCGCCGCTCACCAGGCATTCGACGACTTTTGTGGGATCTTCTTTTGCGCCGTGAATCACGGCGTTGGCGAGCGCTTCCTGCAGGGCCAACTCGATGGCGTCTTCCTTGCCGTCGATGCCGTTCATCTGGCTGACCACCGCCATCACTTCCTGTACGACAGGATCGACTGTATTGCGATCGGCGGAAAGGGTTACGCGCAAAAGCGAAGTCAATTGATCGGGATCGAAATCCTTCTCGGGAAGAGGTTGTTCGGGAGAATCCGGCGATGACATTATTTTTTCGGCCCGTTGTAAGCTGGTTCGCGTTTTAGATGCAAGATGGCTGCCGGAGCGCCCTCACGACTCCTGCAAATCCCGTTCAGCAGGATATCACGCATAGGTCTTCCTGGATGTCTTCGGCGGGTCGACGCGACCGCCGGTCAGATGTTCCAATTGCCGCCTCCAGTCGAGTTCTTCGACGAAGCCACGCGATTCGCGCCAGTTGGGTTGCACCTTGACGTAGAGTTCGAGAAAAACCTTAGTGCCCAGCATGCGCTCAATTTGCAGACGCGCGGAGGTACCAATTCGTTTCAACATCTGGCCCTTCTTGCCGATCAGGATGCCTTTTTGGCCGTCGCGTTCGCAATAGATGGTTGCGGCAATGCGCGTGAGCTTCGTGCCTTCTTCGAAGTTGTCAACAATTACGGTGGTGGCGTAGGGAAGTTCCTTCTCAGTTTCGAGCAAGACGCGCTCGCGAATGATCTCCCCAGCCATGAATCGCGCGGGCTGATCGGTAACCTGATCCTCTGGGAATAAAGGCGGGCCGGCGGGCAAGGATGCCATTACCTGCTTTAACAATATCTCGAGGCCGTCACGCTTCAACGCGGAAATCGGAATGATGTCGTGGAAGGGATGGAGTTTCTTGTACTCTTCGATCAATGGCAAAAGCCTAGCTTCGCCGCCCTTCAGCAGGTCGACTTTGTTGAGGACCAAGCTGACCTTCGCTGGCGAATGCTTCAACATTTGTAGAGCGAACTCGTCGCGCTGATCGAGCTTGCGGGTTGCGTCCATGATCAGGAGGGCGAGATCACAACCCTCAAGGGCTTCCCGCACTTCGACCATCATCTTGCGGCCCAAAGAACTGTCGGGCTTATGCACGCCGGGAGTGTCGATGAGAACAATTTGCGCGCCGCTTTGGCCTTTGCTTTTGGGCACGTTGACGATGCCTTGAATTCGATTGCGCGTGGTTTGCGGCTTGGGAGAGATGATGGCGAGTTTTTCGCCGACGAGGGCGTTGAGCAGCGTCGATTTGCCGGCGTTAGGGCGGCCGAGAATGCAGACGAAACCGGAGCGGAAGGGCATGATGGGAGGTCGGGTCCTAGGTCCTAGGTCTTGGGTCTTGGGATTCTGGCTTTCGCCTTGCACCTAACGCCTAAGACCTGACACCTGTTATATCAGTTTCAGTTGACGAGGCTGAACTGTGGTGATCCGGACGCGCTCTACTTTGCGGTCGGTGGATTCCAAGACTTCGAAGCGTAGACCGTCGTCATCGACGGTTTCACCTTTCTGCGGAATGTGGCCCGCGAGTTCGCTGACCAAGCCGGCGACGGTTGCCGATTCCTTGCCTTCCGGTTTGGTGCCGAAAAGTTCGGCCAGGCGGTCCACGTCCATGCCTCCGGAAACGATGTAGGAGTCGGGATTCTCTTTGACGACTTCGGGCTTTTCGTGCTCGTCGCGGATTTCACCGACGATTTCTTCCACGAGGTCTTCGATAGTGACCAGGCCGGCGACGCCACCGTATTCATCGACCACAATTGCCATACGAATATTGTTTTTCTGCATTTCGCGGAGAAGGTCGCTGCCAAGTTTGCTCTCGGGGACGAAGTAGACGTCACGACGCATCAGGGTTGCGAGAGTTTTGGAGGCCTCGCTGTCGGGAACTTGCAGCACATCCTGGGCGTAGACGATGCCTTTGATGTTGTGGATGCTTCCGTCGTAGACAGGAACGCGGGAATAATGCTTGGTGCGCAGCATTTCGATGAAGCGTTCAACCGTGGTTTCCATGGGCACGGCAAACATTTCCGGACGCGGCTTCATGGCTTCGCGCACGGTCTTGCCGCTGAATTCGACTACCGACTGGATCAAGTCGCGGTCGCCTTCCTGAATGATTCCCTCTTCCTGGCCGGCTTCGATCAATGCATCGACGGCTTCGGAGGCGCTTTCCGGCTGCTCGCGCGTGTTTTCGCGGGTGAGGGAGACCACGGATTGCAAGAAGCCCAGAACGATGGTCACGGGCAGCACCAGATAGATGAGGATGCGCAGGAGCCATATCCATCGGATGAGCCAGGCACCGTTGGTCCGCGAGAAGAAGAGGAATGGCAGGAACTGGTTGAAGACGATGATGATGACGACGAGGCTGATCGCGGCTTGCAGGATTTCGTATACGTTCCAGCGGGGATCTCCGAAAAGGGCGAAGCCCACCAGCAAGGAAATCGTCGCGGTAGTCAGCTGCTTGAGTACGGCCATGGAGAGCGAAGCTCGCGATCGGCTGACGCCGAGAGAAGGCTCTACTTTTTGCTCGAAGACGTCGATGTTGTCCTGAAATTCGCGCGAGAGGAATTTGCCGATTTCCTGATAGACGCGGTCTACGTAGGAGGCCAGCGCCAACAGACCCAGCAGCGGGACGAGCGCAAGTGCGACGGCCCAGTTCATAAGGTTCTACGCCGCGCGGACGGATGCTCACGAAGCGGCTTGCGATCTCGATGCTGGGCCGGACGCGCTTCGGTCCTCTCAATCAACCCCACGCTCAAGCTCAGCCGGTGGCGCAATCTGGTCTCTTCGCGAGCCATTTTGCCATTATCCCGCTCGTGGTCGAATCCGGACAAATGAAGAATACCGTGCAGCACTAGAATTTTTATTTCTTCCGCCACCGAGTGGCCCAGGCGGCGGGCATTCTCTCGGGCGATGTCAGCGGAAATGGCGAGCTCACCGGCAAGCTGTTTGGATCGACGCAATGCCAGTTGCGGGGAGGGAAACGATAAGACGTCCGTGGCTTTGTCTTTTCCGCGGAATTGGCGGTTAAGAGATCGCAATTCCCGGTTGTTCGTCACTAATACATTGACGGTATCGCGCAAGTGGACAGCCCGCCTCGCATGCAGAACAAAACGACCGAGGGTTGACGGGCTTAGCCCCGTGATTTTTTTTCGAAGGATGACCAAGTTTCCCTGCACGGATCCTATTCTCCCGCGGCTTCACGGGGTCTGCTATTCAGATCCTTGGCCTCCGACGCCTTAGTCTCGGAATTCTTAGCCTCGGTGCTTCTTCCGCCGGACAATAACAGCATCTGCTGCTCGGCGACGTGGGCACGGTGCTCGTCGTAGGCACGGATAATGCGCTGCACCAGGTGATGCCGCACCACATCGGATTCATCGAAATGAACGAAGGTCAGGCCTTCGACTCGATTCAGAATGTCGATCGCTTCCAGCAGGCCGCTGCGGCGGGCGTTGGGCAAGTCGATCTGCGTAACGTCTCCGGTGATGACGGCTTTGGAATTAAATCCGAGACGGGTGACGAACATTTTCATCTGCTCGGAAGTGGTGTTTTGTGCCTCGTCGAGAATCACGAAGGAATCGTTCAGGGTGCGTCCGCGCATGAAAGCGATGGGCGCGATCTCGATGACATTTTTCTCGAGATAGCGATCCACCTTCTCCGGTTCGAGCATGTCGTAGAGAGCGTCGTAGAGAGGACGGAGATAGGGATCGATTTTGTCCTGGAGGGTGCCGGGCAGAAATCCCAGGCGCTCGCCCGCTTCTACTGCAGGCCGCGCCAGAATGATGCGGTTCACCCGCTTGGCGAGTAGCGCAGAGATGGCCATGGCTACGGCCAGATAAGTCTTGCCGGTACCAGCGGGACCGATGCCGAAGACCATGTCGTGTTTTTCGATGGCCTCGACATAGCGGCGCTGATTGACGCTCTTGGGTTGTACCATGCGGCGTCCAAGGGAGCGCTGGCGGCCTGCGTCGGCGAGTCCGCGCAAGGTGGCGGTTGGATCCGCGACCAGGACGCGCAGCATGCTGTTGAGATCGCCGTTGTTGAAGGCAAATCCGGAGCGCTGGAGGGTTTCGTAGTCGGCGAAAACCTGCTCGGCGCGAACGACGTCGCGAGCCGCGCCTTCCAGTTCAATGGCGTTCGAGCGCAGGTCGATGGCAACGTTCAGGCCATCTTCGAGCACACGCACGTTCTCGTCTCGGGTGCCGAAGAGGGTTTCGATGTTGGGAGTGATCCCGATACTTTTCTTCATTCAGTCTCTTTTTTGGAACCGTGTGACGGCAGGATGAACAACGAGGGGGGGACCGCTAGGATTGACGTGCGAGTTGAAATGCTTGCACCCTTTGGAGACAGAACAGGATTACGCTCAGAGACGGGACAGACCGGGATGCTCATGCCCAGGGGGCAAGTCACTACCATTGCTTAAAGCGTACCCCGGGCGGGGATGGGAGTCAATGGCTTGAAAGCTTACGGTAGTGGGTCAGTTTGAAGTAGTGCTCGACGAGATCCCCTTCGACAAGCTCAGGGCAGGCTCTCACCCCGCTGGTGAAGACGCGGGGCGAGGGAATGACCCCTCCGGAATCAAGGTTAAATTGACCCACTACCAAAGCTTACGGGCTTTTGTCTGGCACTGACGCCGGTACAGCGCGAGTCCCAGCCCAGTCGCGCAGTGCGGCGATCTCCTCGGAGCGCGTGGTGGAGAGGGGCACGGTCTGCGCCAAGGCGTCCAGGAGCAGTTGAGTTGTCAGTTGCTGCTTCTCGGAGAAGGCGGCATAAAGTGCCGTTTGAACGGCGGCGTCGATTTCCGCGCCCGAGTATCCTTTGGCAGCGGCGGCAATCTTTTTCAGGTCGAAATCCGAGGGGTTGCGCTTCCGCCGCGTCAACTGAATCGATAAAACCTGCTGGCGCTCGGCCTGGTTGGGAAGATCGACGAAGAAAAGCTCATCGAATCGCCCCTTGCGGATCAGTTCCGGAGGCAGCGCGGTCACGTTGTTGCAGGTAGCGGCCACAAATACCGGGGCTTTGCGGTCCTGCATCCAGGACAGAAACGAAGCGAGCAGGCGTGAAGAAACTCCGGCGTCGGCCGAAGCTGAATCTGGACCGCTGCCAGCAAATACCTTCTCAAGCTCGTCGATCCAGAGGACGCAGGGGGCCAGGCCTTCCGCGACTTCGAATACCTTGCGGATTCGTTTCTCGGTCTCGCCTATGTATTTGTCGTAGACCGCCGCGGTATCGAACTTCACCAGGGGCAGGTTCCATTCTCCGGCCACAGCGCGCGCGCAGAGCGACTTACCGCATCCTTGCACTCCCAGGATAATTACGCCGTGCGGCGGTTCCAGTCCAAATGCGCGCGCGGAATCTTCCCAGGCGCCGCGCCGGAGAGCTAGCCAGCGCTTCAGGTTGTCCATGCCGCCAACGTTGGAAAACGCTTCGTCTGCTTCGGTGAACTCCAACATTTCGGAGCGACGGAGTAAGGATTTCTTGGTTTCAAGAATATCGCTGGCAATCTCAGGGCAAAGGGCATAGCGCGCCACCAGGGCCTGAGAAATAGCACGCTCGGAAGCCTCCTCGGTGAGGCCACGCAGGCTCTCCACCACAGCATCGAACCCCTGCTGGTCCAGTTTTCGCTGGAGAGTATGGTCTTTGGAGATTCTCACGACGACTTCGTCAATGATTTGGCGAAGGCGTCGGCGGTCGGGCAAGGGCAATTCGAGAAATTCCACGAGCCCGCTCAACTCGGAGGGAATTTCAATCTTGGGCGAAGTGAGGATGATGGTGCGGCGATTCTCGGAGAATTTCTGGCCTACATCCCGGAGGCGCCGAACCACGACGGGCTGATCCATATGGCGGTGCAGATCCTTCAAAATAAAGGCCGCGCCGATGGAAATGCCTTCGAGGTTGCCGAGCATCTGGGCGGGGTCCTGACTGTTGTAGATGGCTTTGGAGTTGGCGAGCGTTTGCTGGGCCGCCGCGCTATAAGGGGATGTTGAGTCCAGACCGTCCGGGACAAGTTCGCCGACATCACTTCCACAGCGGGCCAGGCCGCTGGCGATGGTCCACTCAAATGCGGCTAAGTTCAAGGCTGCACAGGCCGCGCGCACCAGGCGAACCGCGCGGACCTCCTCGACGGTTTCGATGGCTACGATTGGGGTGGAGGAATCAAGCAGAACTTTCAGACGCGCCAGCGGATCAGGAATGAGAGGCCATGCCATGTGTTTGACCGGTCGAGAGTTGCTCCCCTATAATAGGCAATTCGGGACTCACCGAATATCCCGCTGGACACACGAAGGTAACGAATCAGACATGGCTAATCATTTCTCGGCGCTGAAGCGCGCCCGTCAGACCACGAAGCGCACTGCCACCAACCGGGCGAACGCGTCACGCCTGCGCACAGCTCTGCGCACCTTGCGCGAGACGATTGAAAAGGGCGACAAGCAGGTCGCTGAGCAGACCTATCGGCAGACCGTTTCCGCACTCGACAAGGCGATCCAGAAGGGCACGCTGCACGGCAATACCGCTGCACGGTATAAGTCTCGGCTGGGCGCTCGCGTCAATGCGATGAAGTAGCTTTTGGCTTTTAGCTACTCAACGGCGACCGGCTCGGTCGCTGTTTTCCCGGGGATGCTTGTCTTATGACCGGCGGGTGTGCGTCCTTTTCCCGGAACAGAACTCCTTCCTTCCGAAAGTCGACAATTCCGTTGACTGCTTTGCTCTGAGATTGCCATCCTCTCTACATAGCCTGACATTTTCATAGGAGGACTCGGAACGATGAAACGCGAAATCGCGATCCTCATTCTCATTGTGGTTGCAATTCTCGCCGTCGCCTTTGGGGCCAATGCTCAGCAGGAAAACAACCTGGAGCCTTACAGCGTGAAGGGTGACAGGCTCGGAGAAACTGCCGCGGAATGGCTAGCCAGCGATCCAGTACACAAGGCCTGGACCTGCGGTGATGTGTTGCACCTGCCGGAAGGCAAGACGACGGAGTGCACCACCTTGGGCTGGGCAATCGACAAGGGCACTTACGCCGAAGCGCTGCTGTCGTCAGGATCTGTGTTCTTTGTGGCAAAGGACGGCAAGCTCATCCTGTACAAGGTTGAAATGAACTTGTGGAATGACATGTACGTGCCGCGGATCATGAGGGCGTTAAGAGACAAGTTCGGCATGCCCACTGCACACGAGGTGAGGTCGCTGCAAAATGACGGCGGATCGACATTTGACAGGAGCACGTGGAGATGGACAAACGGCGTATCTTCCGTGGAGCTTGTGTACGCTCTGGGAGTTCCGAATGACATTCCTGCGCTGACTTTCACGCTTGACGGCCCCGCAGAAGAAGTTGAAAAGCGAGAGGATAAGAAAAAGGACGACGCGGCGCGAAACGATATGTAGGCCAGTTGACGCCATGCTTACGCTCTCCGGTTGAAGCCGAAAACATGAGATGAGACCGAACCTTTGGCGGGGATTTTTGGCTCACATAGTTGAATCTTCAGCCCAGGCGGGGGAACAAGAACCCGGTGCTGAGGCGGTGCTCCTGAAACTCTGTTCCGAATTGCGCGCTTAGTAGTGCTTCTTCCCTCTTAGCCTTGATCCCAAAACCCAGAATAATCACGCAGACTCCCACCACGCAGCGCCAGCGACCGATCGCCAGTGCGGAGCCGATTGCGGCCAGGTCCAGCCCGGAATAGATTGGGTGACGCAGGCGGGAGTACGGACCGGTGCGGATGAGCTTGTGATCTTCTTTTATGGTGATTCGTCCGCTCCAGTACTGGCCCAGATGCCAACGCGCCCAAATCGCCAGCGCGATGCCCGCCCAAGTAAGAGCGACGGCGGTAACGCCGATCGCAAAGCTGCGGGGGATTACTCTTTGGCCAAGGAAGCCGATGTCGGCAGAATGCCGGAAGAGCAAAACGAAACCGACGACTTCAAGAAACATGACACCGTAGCGCGCTGCGAAGGCTTCCCTCTTTTCGGTCCGCTTGGTATTAAGCGCGCTGATCACCCAGTAGGCGACGAAGACCATCCACGGGATTTCGATTAGATAGCGCCAAGTCATTTCGCTTCGCACCATAGCTGAGATCCCTGAAAACTCAAATTATTGCACGGGCAGCTGATCCTGCATCCAGCCGGGCGCTTCCGGCTTGGGCTCGGTGGTTAGTTCCATGATGAGGCGTTCGAGCACCATGCGTTTGCTTACCGGGTTGGACCGGAGAGCGAGATCGGCCTTAGCCACGAGACGAATCGCGCGGGTAAGTTCGCGGCGGGATTTGTAACGGCGGGCTTGCTTGATGATGTCGTCGGCAGCGAATGGAGGCACACGGAAGCCCTGCCACAGCGCGGCCCAGAGCATGCGCTGGTCGCGCACGTTACGTTCCAGAATCACCAGCATCTGGCGGAAGGTCTTGGCCAGCATGTAGATGTGGCCGATGGCGGCTTCTTCGCCGTCACCTGAAGACAGCATGGCGTCGAGCACTTCCAGGGCGCGCACGCGGTCTTTGGAAGAGATGGCATCGGTTAGCTCATAAAGCGAACGCTGTTTGGCGGCGAGCACCATGGTCTCGACATCGCCGAGGGTGATGCGATTGCGGGCGCCGACGTAGAGCATGAGCTTTTCCAGTTCGTTGGAGATCATCATCATGTCGCCGCCGAGGGCGTCGACCAATTCGCGGGCGCCATCGGGGTCGATTTTCACGGCGCGGCCGGTGCAATAGTCGGAGATCCAGCGGACCGCTTCGCCTTCTTCAACCCGGGCTAGTTCGACGATGCCACAGTAAGGGCCCATGGTCTCGCGGATGCGCTGGTAGCGCTCTTTGTCCTGCATTTCCATGCGGCGAACGTCGGCGGGGATGCTGATGTGGTCCGCGACGAACACCAGGAGCGCATCGGGATTCGGGTTCTTGCAATAGTCTTCGATGGCGGCGAGCTTTTCCTCGTTCGAGCCGCGACCGAAAAGAGTTTTTACTCCGCGCACGAAAAACACCTGGAACGGCGCCATCAGGGACGGCGTGCGGGCGCGGTCGAGAATTTCGGCGAGATCGTTTTCGGCGAGATCGAATTCGAACAGGCTGAAGTCACGCAGATCAGCGGGAACCAGATGCTCGATGATGGCGTCGCGGAAGCGCTTGCGGAAGAAGGCTTCGTCGCCAACGAAAACGTAGGCCGGACGCAGCTTGTGGGACTCAAGCTCGTTGACGAAACGCTCGGCCTGGGCGAAAGCCCGCATTAAGAGTTCTCCCTTCTGGAAAAACGCTCGTTACAATCCAAGCGGTGCGTTATAGGGAAGCGAGCCAAACGCGCGATTATTGCGTCGCCAAGAACGCGCCCCTTCGGCGCGCTTCGCTTGCTCAGGGCAGGCTGCTTCGCGCGGATCGCCCAGATCCCTCGCCGCGCAAAGAACGCTTGCTCGGGATGACAATCAAACTCTAGCATCTAGAAGCCCTCCAGGATGTTGGAGACGAGGGTTCGGGCGAAGTCCTGGGAGAGACGGCGGAAAGCGGGCGAATCTTCCTCGAAGAAGGTGGCCAAATCCTGGGAAACCTCGTACTGCTCGCGAAATATATAAGACGGATTCTGATAGAGCACTTTGCCCTCCCGATCGATAAGCGAAACCTTCATGCTTACCACCACCAGAACGCTGGCCGCCTGGCCGGTTGCGGAATTGTACGTGAGCGGCGTCGAGGAGGTGGAGAGCACGGTGGCACGCAGCGTGGCATCGGCGGTTTCGCCGGGATCGTTGAGGATGTGGTAGTGAGTGCGAGTGGTAAATTCGCGGACCACGGAAGCTGTAAGCATCTGTTCGATGCGATACGTAGTGGTCACGTTAACGAATGCGGGGACTGCAATCGTCTTAACGTTTTCCGGAAGTTGAGTGGCATGACCAGCTGTGTGGTATCCGCAACCGGTAGTTCCCGCGAGCAACCCCAGCAATGCGGCGCGCCGCCACCTCATTGGATTTTTCCCACCGGGCGCGTAGCAATCATGCTCTCCGCGCATTCCACGGCGGTGATGGCAGCCACACGCAGATTGTCGGCAGCGGCCCAGAGCCAGATTCCATTGGGCCGCGAGGCTTCGAGCTTCAACGAAACCAGGATGTTCGCCTGCCCCGCGGTGTTTACATTGTTCGGCTGGGAATCCTCTTCGGGTCCGGCGACGGTTACGTGATCGCCAGAAAGAGCTTGCGAAAGTTTTTCCTGATCTACGGCTTGGGCCATTTCCAAAAAGATAGCGAGTCCGCTGCCATGAAAAACTGGTGGCTGTACGGCGAGCAGAGCGGGCTGAGGGGCGGCCATTCCGGCAAGTTTTTGATAATGGCGCCGCACGCGGGCTTCCAAGGAATCCAGCGAAAGTTTGGAGCTCGGGCCGTAGCGCGCAACCATGTTGAACGCCACCTGGGTATCGAAGATGTCTTTGGGCAGGGTCTGAAACGACAACAAATTGACGGTTTGCTGGTGCAACTCGTCCATGCCTTTCTGGCCCTGTTCGGAGGCTGGCTCGAAAATAGTGGCTACGGCACTACGAATTGCGGCGGCCTTGCTGGCGCGCAGCAGGAGCAGGGCGAGAGCCACGGCTGCGGGATGGGCGACGATGCACGGAGCGGGCTGCAGGTCGGGCTGCCAGGTCTGTCCACGCTCGCGCTCGACCCAGAGAGAGCGGACTGTCGCGCCGGGTTCGTCTTCTAATGCACCAGAAAGATCGACGATGGCGCTGCCGGCGTCGCGGGCACGCTTCCAGTTCTGGCGCGTGCATTCCGCGTCGGCGGCAAAGAAGGTGAAATCCATTTTGTGGAACTGCTCGGCGCGAACGCTCTGGATGAAATTGATCTCGTCGCCGGTGGCTTCGAGCTGGCCGATGGACTCGTCATCGTCGAGAAGGCGAACATCGACCGCGGGGAAGTTGCGCTCGTTGAGCATCTCGGCAACTTCCTTGCCCTTGAGCGTGGCTGCGCCCACGATGGCCGCGCGGTAAAGCTGCCCGCGGGCGGAGGGGGACGGAGCCGTGATTTTGGAGGGGCTACTCATGAAGTCTGCGAGGCCTCCTTGTAGGTGGGCGGCGGTGGCTGGCTGCGGCGGCGGAAGATCCACTGCAAGCGCCAGAACACGCCCGAGAACATATAGAGCAGCGCGACTCCGAACAGGACTGGTCCCGAGAAGGCTGCAACAGCGGCAATCAGCGCCGCCAGTAACAGTATCAGTCGGAAGGGATGGCGCGAACGGAAATCAATGTCTTTGAAGCTATAGAAACGCCAAGTGCTGACCATGAGATAGCCAACGGCGGCCACCATGGCGACCCAGGTTAAAGCTGTATACCAGGAGCGGATCGGATCTCCTTCCATGAAATGCACCACTGCGGCGATGACGCCTGCTCCCGCAGGAATTGGCATGCCAACAAAATATTTCTTACCGGGCCGGCCGGGATTCGACGGTTGCGGGTTAGCGCTGATGTTGAAACGTGCAAGGCGGCTGGCTCCGGCCACGAGAAATAGAAAACAGGCAATACCGCCGAGTTGCGTGAGTTTGATATGCCATGGCGTGAGCAGTACCTGCGGGACACCGTGAAAGCCCCAAGCCCAAGCCAACATGGAGGGCGCAACTCCGAATGTTATGACATCCGCCAGAGAATCGAGTTCCCTGCCAAAATCGCTACTGGTGCCAGTCACGCGCGCAATGCGGCCATCGAGACCATCAAACAGAACAGCGAAACCTATGGCGATGGCGGCATGATCGAGATGCCAGTACTCGTTGGTGATCGCGTAATACAGCACCTGCACAATGGCGTAAAATCCCGCAGCCATATTGCCCGTCGTAAACAGCGAAGGAAGAATGTACATTCCCTTGCTCATGCGACGCTGGGGGCGGTGCGGGGCTGCGGGTAGAGGGTCCATCAGCGTTTCCCTTCTGCAGCGGAAGCACCTGGTCCGGCGGTTGTAAGCTCGCCCTTAGGCTGCATAAAGGCCAACACGCTTGCCCCACCCCGAACCCGATCACCCACCTTCACTTGTACATGGACATTCGAGTTCAATATTACGTCAGTGCGCGAGCCAAACTTGATCAATCCGACGCGCTGGCCGCGCTCAAGACGATCGCCGACTTTCGGATGGAAGACGATGCGGCGCGCGAGCAGTCCCGCGATCTGTTTGAAGACGACCGTTTGACCGTCGCCTTCCACGCGGACGATATTCTGCTCGTTCTCTTCGGCTGAGGCGGGGTTCATCGCGTTCAGGAACTTTCCGCGCTGATAGCGTACATCGCGGACGAAGCCCGCGATGGGGGACCGATTTACGTGCACGTCAAATACACTCAGGAAAATGCTGATGCGGAGTTGCTTCTCGCCGTCAACTGTTATCCAGGAGACATTCGTTACATTGCCGTCGGCGGGGGAAACCACAGCATCGGTGGCACCGGGAATGGAGCGCTCAGGATCGCGAAAGAACCAGAGGAAAAATAGAGCAAGCAAGATGGGGACGACGGCCCAGACCGGCCGAGTGAACCAGCCGACCAGAATCGCAGCGATCATCAAACCTAACGCGTAATAGTAGCCGTCACGAACCATGGGAATTAGTCAATTATAGAGCAGGTAGGGATGACGATGGCTCAGGTTTCGGCTAAGTGCAAATAAAGAAAGGCTCTGATCAGCGCCTTTGAGCAGATACAAAATTCCCTTGCGGCTACGGCCGCGGCTTCGATGGCCGGAGATTTTAGGCTACGTGTGTTCCGAACTGCTGGCGATACTGCCGCTCAATCGATTGCATCTGGTCTTTGAGCCGCAGCTTCAGCTTCTTCAGCCGCACTTCCTCCAGCTTTTCATCTTCGCTGAGGTACCGTTTTTGGGTGAGTGAATCAAGGCGGGTGGAATATTGCATGTGCTCCTGAGCCAGCTTGCGGAATTCATCATGCGTGCTCAGGAGAGTGTCATTCGGAGTCAGCATCCAGGCAGACCTCCAACCGGGAATTTATAAGGCCAAATTATCACAGCCCCAAAAACGGTTCAATGCCGAAATCTGGTGCAGTCTCTTTGTGAGAAAAGCTTAAGAGAGCCTTAGATAGCAGTTGATTGCATCTTCCCCGGTATCGGGGTAGTAACCCTTCCGTACACCCGTTTCTTTGAAACCCATCTTCCGATATAGGTCACGCGCAGCTTGGTTGGATTCGCGGACTTCCAAGAAAACGGCACCGGCGTTGCCGGATCTCGCGTTCTCGACTAGTCGGCTCAGCAGTAGGGTCGCCAGACCACGGCGGCGGGATTTTTTCGCAACAACAATATAGTGCAGCTCCCATTCGCGATCGACGCATTGCGCGGCGAGGTACGCAACGATGGGAGGGGTTGGCTCGGATGGATCTTCGACCACGAGGACGAAATACTTCGACAGTTCGGGGGTGATAGTTCTAAAAAGACTCTTGTAGTGCTCGTGCGACCAATTCGCAGAGTTTGGATTTTCGTTCTCGAGTTCCATCATCGCAGGGATGTCCGTGTAGTTTGCCTGTCGGACGCGCATCTAGGAACCGATTCTCTCGAGCATTTCGGCGTCGGTGCGGCGAATATAGTTGGCTTCTAACTGTTCGGGGGTTACGGTCGCTCCGGACTTGAGTTTGCGCCAGCCCTGGCGGGCGACTTCAGCGGCTGAAAGCGGCGGCAAGGTTAGCACCGATAGGCCAGCTGCGCTGGCCGCTTCGGCGAGCGCGGAATCCGGAGTCACGACGGTCCAACCTTGCGCTTGTGCGAGGAATTCAGCGCGGGTCAGGATACGTTCTTTTGGCGTGCTGCCGGCTTCGACTGGGAGTTCATACTCTCCGATGTATAGGTCGCTGCGTCCGGCATCGAGCGCAGCCATCAACTTGCCCTGAGCGCCACCGGTGAAGGCGCACACTTCGAGCAACGATATCGCCGCAATCGGCTTGTCTAATACTTCGGCTAGAGCCTTGACGGCGGCCAAGCCTATGCGAAGGCCGGTAAAGGATCCCGGTCCGGAAGCGACGGCGAAAGCACCGATGGCACTCTTGTCGAATCCGTTCCTGGAGAGCAATTCCGCGATTTGCGGAATGAGTTGTGCGGAAAAAGTCCCGCCTGCCAGCGGAGCGATCTCGATCATCTCGAAGTCGCCGCCCTCGGCGGTTGGTTCCCCAGCGCGCGCCAGGGCGATGCTGCCGTTCTTGCCGGAGGTGTCGATGGCGAGGAGAAGCATGAGAAGTAATTGGTCTATCCGTGAAAAATCCGTGGAGATCTGTGGCCAATCATGTTCATCTATTCCTGCACCAGCTCCAACAAAACGCCGCCCGTGCTCGCAGGATGCACGAAGACATACCGGTGGCCACCCGCGCCGGTCTTGATCTCTTCGGACACGAGACGCACTCCGTCATTCTTCAGGCGCTCGACGGCCGCCTGCAAATCGGGGACACGCAGGCATACGTGGTGGAGGCCCTCGCCGCGCTTGGCTATGAACTTTGCGATCGTGGAATTCTCTGAAGTTGCCTCCAGTAGTTCCAACCGGCTTTCGCCTACTGAAACCATCACCAGGCGCACTTGCTCCTGCTCAACGGTTTCTTCGGGAGAAACGCTGAGGCCCAACTTCTCGTAGATCGATTTCGCCGCTGCCAGCGACTTAACGGCGATGCCGAGATGATCGATTTGCGTCATGAGCGGTTCCCTGCGTTGGCGGCGATCTCCTCGACCAGGGTATAGGGATCGCGTTTGTGTTCTGCTACTTCGGACGCCATGCGCGCCAGGCTTCCGTCGGAGAATTGGGTTCGCGCTTTTTCGAGCATGGCGTCACGCAGCATTTCGATCAGGCGCTCCTGCCAGTTCTCGACGCTCTTGTGAAACTCGAGATTTTCTTTTTGCAAATACGCTTCGTAGTTCGAAATTGCGTCTGCCAATTCCTCGATTCCGCCTCCCTCGCTGGCGACGGTCTTGATGATTGGCGGCGTCCAGCCGTCGTTGCGCATGGCGAGCGATTGCAGAGTGCGAATTTCGCGTTCCACGTGTTCGGCGCCGTCGCGGTCGCTTTTGTTGATGACGAAAATATCGGCAATCTCCATGATTCCGGCTTTGATGGTTTGCACATCATCGCCCATGCCTGGGACCAGAATCACGACCGTGACGTCAGCAAGGCGCACGATATCCACTTCGTCCTGGCCAACACCGACGGTCTCAATCATGATGAGGTCACGGCCGGAAGCATCGAGCACGGTGGCGACATCGGCAGTGGTGCGCGCGAGGCCGCCCAGGGAGCCGCGCGTTGCCATGCTGCGAATATAAATGCCGGGATCGGAGAAATGATCCTGCATGCGGATGCGGTCGCCGAGAATGGCTCCGCCGGTGTAGGGGCTGGTGGGATCGACGGCGATGATGCCTACGCTGTGTTTGTTTTTGCGATAGAAGCGGGCAAGATGATCGACCAGCGTGCTCTTCCCCGCCCCGGGCGGGCCGGTGAGGCCGAGGACGCGCGCCTTGCCGCTGTAAGGAAATACCGCCTTCAGCAGTTCGGACCATCCGGGGGCGCGATTCTCCACGGTGGAAATGGCGCGGGCTAGGGCGCGGACGTCGCCGGAGCGGAGTTGGTCAGTTAATGTCTGGATACGCTGGTTCAAACGATCAGTGTAAAGCAGAGGGCGAGTGCTGGCGAGTTCAGTCTTTCAGGAGTTGTCTTGCAATGACCAGTCGCTGAATTTCGCTGGTACCTTCGCCGATGGTGCAGAGTTTTACGTCGCGGTAGAACTTTTCTGCGGGATAGTCTTTGATGAAGCCGTAGCCGCCGTGGATCTGCACGCCTTCATTGGCACATTTCACGGCAACTTCACTGGCGTAGAGCTTGGCCATGGAGGATTCCAGAGTTGTCTTCATGCCGGCGTCTTTCATCGATGCGGCGCGCAGAGTTAGCAGGCGGGCGGCGTCGATCTCCGTGGCCATATCGGCCAGCTTCCACTGGATCGCCTGGAACTCGCCGATGGCCTTGCCGAATTGCTTACGCTCCTTGGAGTAGTTGAGGGCGGCTTCGT
>Ga0074045_10001488_pt1 | contig 22497 bp, 14 predicted proteins | sample BogForMeECP23OM2_FD_94442 | JGI IMG/M metagenome (GOLD analysis project Ga0074045, IMG submission 94442) | Bog forest soil microbial communities from Calvert Island, British Columbia, Canada - Bog Forest MetaG ECP23OM2 | ecosystem: Environmental > Terrestrial > Soil > Wetlands ... | reverse complement strand
CCGCCTCCATCCGCCGCCGTTCCAGAGCAGCGAAATCCCGCCGCACACCCGCTGGATTACCCATCCCTCCATGCTAGCAAAGATTGGAATGCTTGTCACTATATTATGCAACACTCAATAGTTACGGATTCTCCTGTTTCCTTTCTCCCCAACACCGTCCACCAAAGCGGGTCAAGTCCAGGGTGGGTTTCTCACCCAGTTACATATTATCGTAGCCGATGGAAAGTCCCACGGTGAGGTAGTTGTGATGATGGGTACTATCTTCACGGGGCTGATCTCATCTCATCGGCCCCGTTCCAGTTCTTGGGAGAGCATCCGAAGGAGAAGGGGGTGTCGCAGGAAGAAATGGTCTCCGGGAAATATTCGCAACGAGAAGGAACCACTCGTCTGAGAACGCCAGGCTTCAAGATCGTTCTTGTTCACTCCGCGATCCTGCAAACCGCCGAGCGCGGAGATAGGGCAGTTCAAGATCGGCTCGGTCGAGTACACATAGGTTTCGTACATCGCAAAGTCCGCTCGCAAGAGAGGAAGCATGATATCCATTAATTCTTCGTGGTCCAAAAGCTCGCAGGGAGTGCCGTTCAACCGGCGCAGTTCTGCTAAAAATTCTCTTTCTGGCAAGGTATGGATCGGCGGGTCTCGATGAGGGATTTGAGGCGCTCGCGCACCAGATACACATAGCCGAACAGCATTCAGGCCATATTGTCTGCGGATCCGGCGGGCCAGTTCGAAGCAGACTAATGCTCTAAGGCTGTGGCCGAAGAAGGCAAAAGGCTTGTCCAGCAGTAGAACCAGGGCTTGAACGAGGGCTTCGACAAGAGGCACGAGTTGAGTGAAAGGGCGCTCCATCAGCCGAGTCCCTCGACCCGGGAGTTGCACCGGGCAGACCTCGACATCCGCTGGCAAGACGTCCGACCAAGTCCGAAAAATCAAAGCCCCCACTCCCGCGTAGTGGAAACAGAACAGACGCAGACGGGTCTCGGGACCGGGCTTGAGGAATGAAATCCAGGAGTCAAAAGCAGCGGTGGCTGTCGACCGGCTCATTCAGAATCTTTGCGTAAAGTAGGACATGCAGGTCTAACTCTCTGGTGGATGGTTGCGGGTGTCCAGCTAACTCATTTTGGCTCTCAGGCTCAGCGGCCTCATGTCAGTCCATGCTTCGTTAATGTAAACTAGGCATTCGGTCTTATGACCGGTCTTGCCTATATCTGCCCAACCAGGAGGATTTTGCTTTTCGGCGGGCCAGATAGAGTACTGTCCTTCATGATTTACGACGACTTTGTACGTTGTCGTATCTTCCTTGTCGTCCCGGTTCATTTGGCGTCCTTCATCAGCCTGATCGGTGGATTGACTCTATCGTCAAACAGATTCTTCGGTCGCCCGCACCTGATCGAGGCAAGCCCGTAGCTTCTGAGCCAAGACGTCGACGTGAGGCTTGTAAACCATCGTTGCGTGATTGCCCGGAACGATTTGGACGTCCACTCCTTCAGCCGCCCATTCGCTCCAACCCAAAGTCGCGTCAGACGAGGGTTCGGCAAGCTCCTGACCAGCCTTAAAGAGCGTGATCCGACCCGGGTAGCGATGCAGTACGTAGTTTCGCGTAGCTCGAAAATCGGCCTTGCAGAGTTCGATGAATGGCTCAGCATGGGAGACTTCAATATCCGAGGGCATCAGACCGGCTTTTTTCGCGTGCTCGAGCACGTGCTCCATCAGTTCCTGCTTTGGAAGGCGGGCGAGAGCATCCTGGGGAGCCAGTGAAAGGCCGAAATAACGAACAAAGTCAACCAACAACCGCATCTCGAAGTCCTCGTCGGCCAGGTCATCATCGGCAGTTGGAATCCGCGCATCCAGTAAGGCTAACAGGGCTACCCTCTGCCCTTGCGTGTGAAGCTGCTGCGCCATCTCGAAGGCTACCACTCCTCCCATGGACCATCCCCCAATAAGGTAGGGACCCTGGGCCTGCACCGTCCGTAGCGCTTCGATGTAGTAAGCGGCCATGTCTTCGATGCGTGAGTGCGTTTCCTGTCCCTCTTCCAAACCTCTGGCTTGTAGGCCATAACAGGGTTGATTGGCGCCTAATTGGTGCGCGAGATGAACGTAGGGAAAGACATGTCCGCCGGCCGGATGTATCAAGAACAGAGGCCATCTGTTACTGCCCGGCTGAATCGCAACCAAAGATGAAGGTGGCGCGGTTTTGCCGTGCTGATGGAGAATCTTCGCTAGATGCTCAATCGTTGCTCCCTGAAATACGGTGGCCAACGGAACCTTCTTGCCCAGTCTCTTTTCTATCAGCGCGAACAAACGAACGGCTGCCAGGGAGTGCCCTCCCAGCTCAAAGAAATTGTCCGTCACGCCAATTGGCCGAATGCCCAAGACCTCTTCCCACAGATTACTCAGCTGGAATTCCAGAGCATTTCGCGGTGCCACGAATCCCCTCCCCGTCTCGGATCGTGTTCGTTCGGGCTCCGGGAGAGCACCGCGGTCTACCTTTCCGTTGGGCATCAGCGGCAGAGCATCGAGGGGCACGCAGACCGCAGGCACCATATAATCAGGAAGCTTCCGCTTCAGAAAGTCACGCAGTTCGCTAGCCGTTGCCGGGAGCTCCCGCTGCGCGACCACATAGGCAACCAATTGTTTCTCTCCAGGAGCGGTTTCCTGAGCCAGGACAATAGCCTCGCGCACTGTCGGGTGTTGGCGAAGCATCGCCTCGATCTCCCCGAGTTCGATACGGAACCCGCGGACCTTCACCTGATGATCAATTCGACCAAGAAACTCGATGTTCCCGTCGGGAAGATAGCGGGCGAGATCCCCGGTTTTGTATAGTCGCGCTCCTGGCTCACTGCCGAAGGGGTTGGGAACGAATGTCTCTGCGGTCAACTCGGCCCGGTTGAGATAACCCCGAGCCAGGCACCCGCCACCAATATATAGTTCACCCGTAATTCCCACCGGAACAGGGTTGCCGTACTTGTTCAGAATGTAAGTCTCTCTATTAATGAGAGGACGGCCTATAGGAATTCTCCCAGAAGTTGAACGCTCGCGCAGCCACGGAGTGACATCAAAGGCAGTGGCCGTTATGGTCGACTCCGTCGGCCCGTAGGCGTTGATTAGACGGACTGAACGCATCGGTGTTCGCTGCCAGAGATTGAGGAACTCGGGCACCATCGTATCCCCGCCCACGATGACCACTCTGGGCTGAATGTTTGGGACCACCTCCGAAAGGCCTGCCCACTCTCGCGCCAGTTCCTGCCAGTAGCCGGTTGGAAGATTGAGTACAGTGAGATCACATTCCGAGACCTTCTTGTAAAAATCTGTTGTATGCCATACGTCGGTACTCATCATAACCAGCCCGGCCCCGACAATAAGGGTAGGCAAAATTTGCTCCAATGATAGATCAAAGCTCAGTGAAGCAAAGTGCAGCACTCTATCGCTCGATTCTAACTCGTAGTATCTTTTAATATTAAGGCAATGCTCCCCAATCGAAGCGTGCGAAACCAGAACTCCCTTGGGCTGACCGGTGGACCCCGAGGTATAGATTACATAAGCCAGGTTCGCAGGAATCGTTGGGCAGATTAGGTTCTCCGGGCTCTCTCGGGCGATGGCCTCCCAGTCTGAATCCAGACAGACCACCGTTGCGTTGTGTTCAGGCAATCCCGCCAGCAACGGTTCTTGTGTCACTAATACTGGCACCTCGGCGTCTGCCAGCATGAAGGCCAGTCGCTCCTTCGGATACGCCGGATCCAAGGGTACATACGCCCCGCCCGCCTTTAGTATTCCGAGCAATCCGCTGACCATATCCAACGACTGCTCCAGACAGATTCCGACCGGAACCTCCGGTCGTACTCCCAACGCTCGCAAATAATGAGCAAGCTGGTTGGCCCGGCAATTTAGTTGTTCGTACGAAAGCTGTTCATCTTCAAAACAAACCGCTGTCGCGCGAGGAGTGCGCGCTACCTGCGCTTCAAAGAGCTGATGAATACACAATTCATTCGGCTGGTCTGTTCTGGTGTCGTTCCAGTCCACCAAGAGTTGTTGTCGCTCGGCTTCGCTCAACATCGGCAACTCCGACAGACGCCGAGCCGGAGATATGCACACGGCTTCAAGCAACATCTCGTAATGTCGGAGCATGCGGGCAATACTCGCGGCCTCGAAGAGATCAGTGTTGTAGGCCAACGTGGCGATCAGCTCATGCCCAGTATCAGCAATGTGTAGGGTCAGATCGAAGTGAGTAGTTCCGCTGTCCACCTGTTGCGCGTTCAAGGTCAAGCCGGGCAGTTCCAAGGTGTCTAACCGGGCATTTTGCAGCACGAACATCACCTGGAAGAGGGGATTACGGCTCAGATCGCGTGTCGGGTGTAATTCCTCCACCAGCCTATCGAAGGGTAGGTCCTGATGGGCATACGCTCCCAGGCAAACTTCCCGCACGCGGCGCAGGACCTCCCGAAAATCGGGATCGCCCGAAAGGTCGGTGCGCAGGACGAGCGTGTTGACAAAGAATCCAATCAGTCCCTCGATCTCAAGCCGGTTACGGTTGGCAATGGGCGTTCCTATGACGATGTCGTCCTGGCTCGTGTAGCTATGAAGCAAAATTTTGAACGCAGCGAGCGAGGTCATAAACAGGGTCGACCCCTGCTGCCGGCTTAGCGCCTTCAGTCCAGCGCTGATGTCCTTCGCTAACCGCATGGATTGTTGAGCACCGCGAAACGTTTGCGCCATTGGCCTGGGATGATCCACTGGCAACTCCAGCAGGGGAGGCGTGCACCCTAGCTGTTGTTTCCAATAGGTAAGCTGGTTTTCCAGAACGTCACCCGCCAACCAGTGCCGCTGCCAATGGGCAAAATCTGCATATTGGATGGGCAGGTCGGGCAGGAGTGTGGGCCTTCCGGAACAAACGGCTTCGTAACGTAAGGCCATCTCTCGGATCAGGATTCCGGTCGACCAACCGTCGGAAACAATATGGTGCATCGTCAGGAGGCCGACGTGCTCGTTCTCGTCCAGACGCAGCACGGTTGCCCGCACGAGCGGACCTTTGGCCAAATCGAAGGGCTGCCGCGCCTCGTTCGTTACCAGTCGCTGGACCGCGATCTCCCGCTCGGTCTCAGGCAACTCTCGCAAATCGACTACCGGCAGCTTCAACGTCAGCAGCGGTGCGATAACCTGAACTGGTCGACCTTCCACAGTGGCAAAGGTCGTCCGTAGGGCTTCATGGCGCTTCACGATCTCGTTGAGACTCTGGTTCACCGCCACCATGTTGAGCGGTCCCTTGAGACGGACGGCGGCGGGGAAATTGTATACGGAGTTGCCCGGTTCGAGCTGATCGATGAACCACAGTCGCTGTTGGGCGAAGGAGAGAGGCAGTTCTCCGTCCCGGGGAACAGGCACAATGGGCGGTGCCTGTAGTCCCCCGCCGCGGCTTAAGTCAATGCTTTCAGCCAAACCGGCAACGGTGGGCGCCTCGAACATGCTGCGCAACGGTATATCCGTCTGAAAGGCTTCGCGAATTCGGGAGACTACCTGGGTAGCCAGCAGCGAGTGTCCACCTAGCTGAAAAAAATTATCGTAGATCCCTACTCGTTCGACGCCTAAAACCTGGCCCCAGATCTCGGCGAGTAGCTCTTCCGTGGGCGTGCGGCATACCACGAATGCCTCATCCGTTTCAGGTCGTCGCCTATCAGGCGTCGGCAGTGCCCGCCGGTCCACTTTCCCGTTGTTGGTCAGCGGGAAGGCGTCTAGCAGCACAAAGACCGTCGGCACCATATGCTCAGGCAATTTGTCCTTGAGAAATCCGCGCAGCTCGTTGGCGGTGGGGCGTGCCTCCGTCCCGGCGGCCACATAGGCCACCAACCGCTTATCTCGCCGTCCGTCCTCCTGAACCAGAACGATAACGTCCCGCACTGCAGGGTGCTGTCCGAGCGTTGCCTCGACTTCCCCAAGTTCGACACGGAAACCGCGGATCTTGACTTGGTAGTCACTACGCCCGAGAAACTCGATGTTCGCGTCGGGCAGGTAGCGCGCCAGGTCTCCGGTCTTGTACAGGCGGGCCCCTGGCTCGCCGCTGAAGTGGTCTGGAATAAACTTCTCAGCGGTTAAATCGGGGCGTCTGACATAGCCTCGCGCCAGACCCGCGCCGCCGATGTACAAGTTTCCACCGACGCCGATCGGGAGGGGACGCAGCCGATCGTCTAAAATATATACGCGTGCGTTCGATATAGGTCGACCGATAGGAATTGTAGATTGAGCATTGTGCTTTTCGCATAGCCAATACGTAGAATCAATGATTGCCTCAGTCGGTCCATACACGTTGTACAGCTTGGCCTTGCAGCGGCTTTGGAACTGCGTGACAATCTGCGGCGCCAGCGCCTCGCCGCCGCACATTACAGCGCGCAAGGCAAGGCTTTCATCGAAAGCGGGCTCTTCGACCATAAGCCGGAGAAGCGATGGCACGCAGTGGATAATCGAGACTCGCTCGCTGCGGATGGTGTCTGCAAGGTATTGGCTATCGCGATGACCGTCGGATGCCGCAATTATCAGGGTTCCTCCCGCCAGCAGCGTTGGGAATAATTCGCGTCCAGCGGCATCGAAGGTGATGGGAGTCTTCAAAAGACAGCGGTCGCCGGATGACATTTCAAGTGTCTCGATTATCCAGTTAATAGCATTAACCAGTCCACCGTGTTCGACCATTACTCCCTTCGGCCGTCCAGTCGAACCTGAAGTGTAAATCACGTACGCGAGGTTTCTGGCTCTTGCACTAACTGGTGGAGGGTCTTCACGATGCCTCGCGATGGTTTCCCAGTCCGAATCTACACACACCACCGCGATTCCAAGCTCCGGCATCATGTCCCGTAGATTTTTCTGCGTCAGCATTACCGGCGCTTGAACATCTTGCATCACGTAGGCTAAGCGCTCCTGCGGATACTCCGGGTCTAACGGCACGTAAGCTCCGCCGGCCTTAAGAATGCCAAGGATTCCTACGATCATATCCACCGAACGGTGCATGGAAATTGCGACCGGAACTTCCGGTCCAACGCCGAAACCTTGCAGGTGATGCGCGAGTTGATTGGCGCGAGCTTCGAGCTGAGCGTAGGTCAAAAGGCAATTCCCGAAAACGACCGCTACGTTCTCCGGCTTGTGCCGCGCCCGTGCCCCGAAAAGTTCGTGGATACACTTGCCTTCAGAGTGGACGGTCCGCGTGTCGTTGAACTCGACCAGCAACTGACGGCGCTCATTGGGGCTCACAATATCCAGATCTGCGATTGGCGATTCCGGATTTGCGCAGACACTCTCGAGCAGAGTCCGAAACTCTTGTGCCAGTCGGTCGACATCTATAGGGCAGAGGAAACTCGAATCGTAGTGGAACTCTGCGACCACATGGCTCCCTCGCTGTACGCAGGAGAGTTTCAACTTGAACCGGTCAAAACAGCTGTATTGCCTCTGAATGGAAATTTTCGCGTTGCCCTGGGTATAGTTCGCCTCCGCATCCCGGAATTCGAAAGCAAGGGGAAAGAAGCGGTACGGCTCGACTTCCGCATTCAGTCGAGGAAGTTGTTCAAAGCTGAAATACTCCTGCCATTCAACAGCTTCTCGCGCCGATCCATCAGTCCGTTCCAGAAGTTCACTGAACGTAAGCTGCTCCTCGAGTCGGCAGTGAAGAGGCAAAGTCTTGGCAAACAGGCCCAAGGCTTCCCGCAGCTCTTCGTAAGTACGCCCATCGCATGCCAAGCCCACCAGAAAGTCTGATTCGCCAGTGAGACGCCAGAGCAGGATTTGCCAACAAGCCAGGAAGAGCGCAGAGGCTGAAGCGTCATACCTGGCCACGAGCTTGCCAATCTTCGCGGTCAACTCAGGATTAGACGGCAATGCCACAAGTCGAGGCTCGAATGCCGCCCTTGCGGAAGGTCGTTTTTCGAAGGGAAGTTGCGGAGCGCAGGAAACTGGGGCTTCGGCTTCGCGCCAGTGCTCTTTTCCTTCCCGCGTTTCCGCTGATTCCAACAGGTCATTTTCCCACTCGGCGAGATCGGCATATTGAGACAGGTCGCGCGATGGTTCCTGGTGGCGTTCGAAGGCTGAATAGCTGCGGCTAATTTCGCGAACCAGAATGCTGAGTGAAGCGGTATCCGCACATAGCGACGGTGCGTTGACGAGCAACATGTGCCGCTCGGCCGCCAGGATTAGCAAAGAGATGCGCAGGACGGGCCCGTTCGCAAGGTCGAAGGGAACCCGGCCAACTTCCTGGAACAGCGCCTCGATTTCCGCATCTTGGCGTAGAGGGTCCCACGCGCTCAAGTTGTATTCCTCTATCGACGGCGCCTTTTCCTCGTTCACTACTTGGAGAGCGACGTTCATCCCGTCTGGGCAACGAAAGGTGGTTCGGAGGATCTCGTATCGATCGTAGACGTCTTGCAGGGCAGCCCTTAGAACCTGCAGGTTGAGGCTCCCCTCGATGAGGACGGCGCATTGCGCACGATACGGTAGTTGGTCGCCGGCCTGCTGCAATGACCAAAGATGCCTTTGCTGGGGTGAAAGCCTGAACCCTTCAATAACGTCCGTTTGCATTCGTGTACTTCGGCTTCCCCTCTACTCCGTCATTACCCAGGTGCGATGAGCTAATAGCTTTGCGCTTGACCTGCTGTAACTTCTGAATATTAAGTTCCTTGTGCTGTTTTCCGATCCGGACCTGTTCTTGCCTGTCCGTTTCGGCGAGTAGTTCTTTTAGTGCGCTCAACCTGGTAGCGGGCTGTCCAGCGACATGGCGCAGAAGTGTTTCAAAATGTCCTGACATTCGGGCGATGGTGGCCGGCTCAAACAGATCGGTGTTGTATCGCATGGAAGCGGCGAGCGACTCCTTTGTCTCGATTATCAACAACACCAGGTCGAGAGTGGCGGCGCGGCGCTCCAGCGGTACCGATTCCAGAACAAGCCCACCATGATTCATGCGGAGCCCCGTTTCGGCCGCCACAAATGCGGATGCGCCTTGTTGCGCGATCCGGTGGGGCTTGTCCAGCACGAACATCACCTGGCACAGCGGTGGGCAGCTTAGATCGCGGGGCGGCCGCAGGCCCTCAACCAATAGAACAGTTGGGTAATCCTGATGCTCGAGAGCAGACAGCACAGTGTGGCGAACCTGGTCAAGAAATGCCTGGAACGTCGGGTTCCCGGAGAGATTCGCCCTTAAGACGACGGGGTTCGTAAAGAGGCCGACGATGCCTTCGAACTCGGCCCGGCTCCTGCCCACCATAGGCGATCCCACCAACAGGTCTTCCTGGCCGGTATGGTAAGAAAGCACTACCTGGAACGCCGCCAAAAGCACCATGTACAACGTCGCTCCATGAGCCCTGGCCAGCGTCTTGAGCCCGGAGCTCAGTTCCGCGTCCATAGTGAAGTCGTGCGATGCCCCTCGATAAGTCGGGATCGCGGGCCGGGGCCGATCGGTCCTAAGCTGAAGTACGGGCAGTTCCCCACCAAGTTGCGCCTGCCAGTACGCCCACAGCCGCTCTCCTTCCGAGCTTGCCAACATTTCGGCCTGCCAACGGACATAGTCAGTGTATTGCAAATCAAGAGGAGGCAGAGGAGCTTTCACGCCGGCGCTTTCGGCTGGGTATAGTATGCCGAGTTCGTCGAGAAGGATCGCGAGCGACCAAAAGTCGATGACGATGTGATGCACGACTAGCAGAAGAATGTGTTCCCGTGCCGATCGAGTGAACAGGATCACTCGCAGCAGAGGCCCTCGTTCCAGATCGAACGGACAATACGCCTCCTCCAGCAATCGAGTCTTTAGTTCTTCGGGGCTCCAGGCTGAACATTCCGCTTCTTGGAAATTAACCTTCTGAGCTTCGTGGACTCGCTGAATCGGTTTGCCGAAATGCACAGGGAAAGTCGTGCGCAGGGCAGGATGCCGATCGACTAGCGTCTGGAACGCGCGCCGCATTGCCGGAATATCTATTTCGGCGCCCATGCGCGCCGCAAAATTGACATTGTAAACCGAACTCTCAGGAGCGAGTTGGTAAAGAAACCATATCCCTTGCTGATTGTAGGAGAGCGGATGAGACGACGCGGAGCGGCCCGCCTTTTTCTGAAGAAGCTCAGCAAGCAGAGCTCGCTTTTCGCTTGGTGAAAGATCGGCAATTCGCCGGGAAGTTTTGCTCATTCACTAACTTCCTCTTTAGCCAATAGATCCGTGAGCAACGAATTCACTTCCTCATCCGAAAAGCGGTCAATATTTTCTAACAGATGTTCATCGATGCCGCCGTTATTCCGCTCGCCCAGGCGGTTCGCAATTGCCGAAGCAAGAGACACTGATGAAGTCGGAGTCTCAGATGTAAGTAGATGAAGCAATTGCGGCATAGCCTGCTCAACGCTGGGTCCCAGGAGAAATGTCACCATCGGCACATTCACCCCCAGGTCAACTGCGATCCGGTTTTTCAACTCGACCGCCATCAAGGAGTCGAGTCCCAGGTTGCTCAGGGGTTGCTGTATGTCCAGCTTGGATGCGGACAGCCCAAGCACACGAGCCACCAGCTCGGTCAGGTAGGACTGCAGCAACTGGCGGCGCGCCGCTGGCTCTGCGGCAAGGAGCGCGCTCCTTTTCTCGCCCGGATGACCAGCTTGCGGTGAGTTGTCGGCTTCCTCACGTGCAAGTTCGGACAGCAGTGGCGATTCAGTGCCAGCCGGATAAAACTGGCGATACCGCCCCCAGTCAACTGGCACCGCCGCTACCTGGGTCGCGCCTTGCCTGAGCAGTCGGTCCAGCACTTCCAGCGCTTGCCCGGGTGCGATGCTCTTGATTCCTAGGAGCGCGAGGCGTGCGGCCAGGCGCTTTCCGCCAGGCGTATCCGCGAAGCCCAAGCCGCTCCAAGCTCCCCAATTGATGCTCAAGGCCGGCTCGCCCAAGGCTCTTCGGTGATGAGCAAGAGCATCCAAGAAGGCGTTGGCGGCAGCGTAGTTTCCCTGGCCGGGCTGGCCCAGAAGAGAACCCGCGGAAGAGAATAGTACAAAAAACTCCAAGGGGGCGTCTTCAAGCAGGCGATGCAGCAGCCAGCCACCTATCATCTTAGGCCGCAAAACCGAATTCAGCGCCGCGGCATCGAGTTGCATCAGCAGTCCGTCCTGCAACACTCCGGCCGCGTGCACTATACCCCGGATCGGCGGCCACCCCTCAGTTCGAAACTCATCCAGAAAGGCGCTTAGCTGTCCTTCATCCGCCACATCCACCGCGGCCAGATGTACGCACGCTCCCAAGGCTTCCATCTGCCGAATTGCGGCAATTTGGTGGGCCAGCCGGCTTCCTGCTTCTGCTGAGTTCCAATGCGCGCGTGGCGGGAGTTTCGTGCGTCCCAAAAGGATCAATCGCCGAGCCCCTTGCTCTACCATCCAGCGGGCAACCGAAAGGCCGAGGTCTCCGAGTCCACCAGTGATCAGGTAGCTGCCGTCGGTGCGCCAGCTAAGGGCAGCTTCCTGCGTGGCGGATCGACGTTTGCGCACCAAGCGGCCTGCGTATCGCCGCCCTTGTCGGAACGCAATCTGATCCTCTCCGTCTGGAGCAGAGATTTCTTTCCACAACTGATGAGCGGCATCTTCGAGAAGCGAAGCCCCGGGTTCCAGGTCCATCAGCCCCCCCCAGAACATCGGGTGCTCCTGAGCGATAACGCGACCCAATCCCCAAAGAGGTGCCTGGGCTGTATCCAGGGGTAAGGTCTCTTCCCCTACGGGCTGCGCTCCCTGCGTAATCAACCACAGGCGGGGAAAGTGAGGCCGTTCGACACGAGCGAGATCCTGGACCAACCGTAGGACGCTGCCGCAGCCAAGGGTCTGAGCTGTCTCCAACGAAGTTACGGTGGTCTCTTCTGGAGGACGAGCATCAAGACTCCACAGATGGGCAACCGCCCGGCAAATTGGCTGATCAGGTGCCAACACCACCCCGAGGAGCTGTCGGATGTCCTCTGATCGGTCGGGACGGATGCGAAAATGCTCACCGTCTATGCGCTCGTACGATTCGCCGCGAGTGACAAGAATACTTCGGTCTCCTTGTGCGTTGATCCGTGCTCCAAGCGCTTCTCCGATGTTGCTGCTATCGGCAAAGATCAGCCAGTTGCCCCGTGTGGCTGGTGCGGACGGTTCGGTGGCTAGCTGTTCATTCGGACGCTCCCTGAGCCGCCACTGGAATTCGTAAAGCCAGTCGTCCAGATTCTCCCGAGCCGTGCCTGCCAAAGATTGGAAGCGTAGTCCCAGAATCTCGACCGTTAGCTGCCCAGTCTCGTCAAGTAGCCGTACGTCTCCATTGATGATATCAGCATCCGCCACTTGCAACTGGGCGTGACTCCATAGATGCAGCCCGGGTCGACCATGGATTCGGATCTCATCCACATGAGTGGGCATATAAGCGTACTGTTTGTCGTTTTCATTCGCTTGAGCAGCTACACTCGCCCCAAGGGTTTGGAAGAGGGCATCGATAATCGCAGGGTGGAATTGAACGGAGCTGGAGTCTCCATACGGTCCATCAGGAACCTTCACTTCACCCAGCATTTCACCATTGCCTCGCCACAACCGAGTAATGCTCTGGAAAGAGTGGCCATAGTCGATACCACTCTCGCGAAGCCTCAGATAGTAGTCTCGTCCAGAGATCTGCTCTGAGCATCGAGCTTGAACGTCAGCGAGCGGTTCCTGTTCGATTACTGGGGAAATGTCAGGGTTCTGTTGACGAAAAATCCTTCCTCTCGCATGTAGTGTCCACGATCTATTGGGTTGCTCTATACCGCAGAGGCAACTGTAAATATGAATGGATGCTATTCCGTCCGCATCGCTAGAGAGGATCAGCTGAATCGTCCGAGTTTCGCGGTCGCGCAAAAAGAGCGCCCTGCGAAATTCTAGATCTTTCAATACAAAGGATTGTGATGGAAACGCCTCAGCGGCGGCAGCCAACGCCATCTCCACATAGAGCGCGGCGGGAAGCGTTCCGACTCCTTCGACCCGATGGTCATCCAGATAAGACAGCGCGATCCTGTCCAGAGTGCCCTCCCAGAAATGGGTCTCCGGTAGCGCCGATTTGAAATGCCGGCCCAGAAGAGAATGCCTCCCCGCTCCCTCGCGCGAGACGTACTGCGATTGATCGCCGATATCACCCGCTGGCTTGTCCAACCAATAACGCTCCCGCTGCCACGGGTAGAACGGAAGCTGAACGCAGCGGCCTCCCTCAGGATAGATGCGGCTCCACTCCATCGGATATCCCAAGGTGTAAAGCGCCCCCAGCGACCCGGCCAATACTTTGCTTTCTTCTTCCTCACGCCTTAGCGACGGGAGTGCCGCACCTTCCCTGCCGGCATGACGAAATTCCTGCTGAATACTACTCAGTAGAATGGGATGGGGACTGACCTCCAGAAAGATGTCATGTCTATCTTCCAGCAACTGCTGAACTGCAGTTGAAAAGAGCACAGGCTCTCTGAGGTTCCTGGTCCAATAAAACGGGTCGAAGCTCAAGCCGTCGCCGATCTGACCGGTTACGGTCGAGTAGATCGGCACGGATGCGGGTCGCGGTTGTAGGTCTTCCAATGCGCGTTCCAAATCAGCGCGCAGCGGCTCCATCTGCGGACTGTGAGCGGCAAAATCAACTTTGATCATTCGGCAGAAGATGTCTTGATGCTGCAATCGACTCGCGATTATTTCGAGCGCTCCGCGATCTCCTGACAAAACCGTCGACGTAAGACCGTTGCTGGCGGCGATCGATACCCGATCCTCATAGCCGACCAGGGCGCGTCGAGCGTCAGCGATGGAAAGTTCCACAGTAGCCATCGCTCCATGCCCAATCGTCGATTTCACAAGGCGGCTGCGGCTGCAAATCACCCGTGCCGCATCTTCGAGGCTCAACGCGCCGGCGACATGAGCGCCAGCGACCTCACCCATGCTGTGACCCACTACCGCGTCCGGCTCAATACCCCAGGAACGCCACAGGGCCGTCAGGGCCACCTGAATCGCAAATAGGGCTGGCTGCAGGACGTCGACTTCGTTCAACCGGGAGTGGACCGCATCGGTGGCCGTGAGTTCCGCAAGCAAGGACCAGTCTCCGCGGGGCCGCATCGCCCGGTCACAGCGTTCCACGGCTTCGCGAAAGACCGCTTCCTGCTTCAAGAGCGTTCGCCCCATCCCAAACCATTGCGAACCCTGCCCGGGAAATACAAAGACTAGTTTTCTACGGCGGTCAGAAGGCTTGTGACCTGCAGACAGTCCGGGACGAACCTCTCCACGCAAAAACGCTTCAAGCCCTTCAACCATTTGCGCGGCTGTGTTGCCTGTCACGGCCAGGCGGCGCTCGTGGTGGCTGCGCCGCTCACTGGCGCTGTAACAGATGTCGCGCAGGGACGCCGTGGACTCCGATCGTCTCAGGAAGTCCTGATAAACTCGAGCAAGAGAGCGGAGAGCCTCTGGGCTGCGCGCCGACAGCGGTAGCAAGTAGGCGGAACTAGTATTACGAATTTCGAATTGCGGATCTTTTCGACCGCATTCGGTGTTTGGTATTCCCGAGTCCGATTCGGGAGCCGCTTGCAAAACCACATGGGCATTGGTTCCACCAAACCCGAATGAACTCACTCCGGCCATTGCTGGAGCCGGCCTCACAGGCCATGGCTCCAGAGTCGTCTGCACTCGCAGCGGGAGCTGGTCAAAAGAGATGTGCGGGTTGGGCTCCTCGAAATGCAGGCTCGGCGGGATCTCACGATGCTTGAGGGCCAGCGCCACCTTGATTAATCCAGCGATACCGGCCGCGGCCTCGAGGTGACCGAGATTGGTTTTGACCGAACCAAGCAGACAGGGCCGCTCGGGAGAACGGTTTACGGCAAGCACCGCGCCCAAGGCTTTCGCCTCGATTGGATCGCCTAAGAGGGTGCCCGTCCCATGGGCCTCCACGTATTGAACATCGCCGGGCGAGACCGCGGCTCGCCGATAGGCTTCTCGCAGCACCGCCTCTTGGGCACGAGGATTCGGAGCCATCAGTCCGTTGCTGCGTCCGTCCTGATTCACCGCACTGCCGCGAATGACGGCATAAATCGGATCGCCGTCGGCGATGGCCTTTGTCAGCGGTTTCAGGACGACGATTCCGGCGCCCTCGCTGCGAACGTAGCCATTGGCTCGCGCATCGAAAGCTTTGCAGCGTCCGTCTGGAGCCATCGCCCCAGCCTTGCTGAAATTTATAGTAATCGCCGGCGACAGGATTAGGTTCACACCGCCGGCCAATGCCAGAGTGGACTCCCCGCTGCTTAGGCTACCGCAGGCTTGGTGCACCGCAACGAGCGATGATGAACAGGCAGTGTCGACCGCAATACTGGGTCCTCGGAAATCAAATACGTAGGAGATACGGTTTGCCGCGATGCTCAGGGCGTTGCCCGTGCCGGCATACGCGTCAATACGATCCGGATCATTAAACTGAATCCGGCCGTAATCGTTGTTCGAGATGCCGATAAAAACACCAGTGGGCGTACCGGTTAGCCGCTCCCGCGGCTGTCCGGCATCTTCGAGCGCTTCCCAAGCCACCTCCAGCAACAGGCGTTGCTGCGGGTCCATGCTTGCAGCTTCTCGAGGCGAGATACCAAAGAAAGGTGCATCGAACTGATCCACCCTCTCGATGAAACCTCCCCAGCGCGTGACCATTTTTCCCTGGGCCGTCGGATCGGGATCGAAAAAGTCATTGAGATTGAAGCGTTCTGCGGGAACTTCGCGGATTGCATCTACGCCGTTGCGAAGCAGGTTCCAGAAAGCTCGCGGGTCCTTTGCACCAGGAAAGCGGCACCCGATGCCAATTACAGCGATCGCCTCGGCATTTGCCTCGCGGCTCACCTCCGTGGCTGACTGCCACGGGCTTGATGAGTCTGCCAGACGGCGGGCGAGAGCTTCGATCGTCGGGCACTCGTATGCCAGCTCAGCGGGAAGTTGTCGCCCGAGCCATTCCGCGAGTTCACCGGAAAGGCCCACCAACTCTGTCGATCCCAGTCCGTAGCTGGCGAATGGTTCCCCGACGTCTATCTCCTGCGCTTCGATTTCCAGCAGCCCGGAAAGTTTGGATACCAGCCAAGCCTGGATCGCTTCCGCGCCGGGATCGGAATTCCCATTTTCGGGTTGTCTGTTCCGCTCCATGTAATGCCGCAAAGCGCCGTTAGTTCGATTTCCGGCCATTATTCATTCTTCGCGTTGTGTTCCAGCGTTCCGTCCCGAAACCTGACCTCGCAAACACGGCGTTGAATCTTACCGCTGGGAGTTTTTGGAATGCTTCCAGCCCTGAGGAGCACGACAGCATGCACTCGCACGTCATGCTCTTCTGCCACCGCTCGTCGAATGGCCCGGGCCACCGCGTCGAAGTCCACTGAAGGCCGCCCGTTCGAGTGGCTCCCGTGTGAATGATCGCGCGATTCGGCGTTTAGATGGTGCCGTTCAGGTTGGTAGCGGCGCTCTACTTCGGCTGCGATGATCAGACGTTCCTCGTCGGCGACCTCGATTGAGAACGCCACACAGCAACCCGGCCGCACTATCGTATGGCTCTGTTCCACAGTCAATTCAATGTCGTGAGGGTAAAGATTGCGGCCACCGATGATGATCAGATCCTTCAGCCGACTAGTGACGAATAGCTCGCCGTCTTTCAAAAATCCCAAATCCCCCGTGCGGAGAAACGGTCCCTCACCAGTATCTGCAAGGTAGGCGTGGAAGGTGAGCTCTGTCTCCTCAGGCCGGTTCCAATAGCCTTGGGTCACGCTCGGGCCGGACACCCAGATTTCGCCCACTTCATCGCGCGCACAAGCGGTCAACGATTCAGGATGAACGATAACGATCTTTGTGTCTGGCATCGCGTGACCACATCCAACCAACGTGCGGAGGCTCGACCGCCCGTACGAGGTCTCAATGACGCTGTTGTGTTCAAGCCCTACCACCTGGGTGGTGCACAGGATGGGCTCATCTTTCACGAGTCCACCCGAAACGATCAGTGTGGCTTCGGCGAGCCCATAACAGGGATAGAAAAAGTTTGGGTGGAAACCACAGGATGCAAAGGTCGCAGCAAACCGTTTCACGGTGTCCGCACGGACTGGCTCAGCACCGTTATACGCTACCTTCCAATTGCTGAGGTCGAGCGCGCTGCGCTGCTCCGGAGTAATCTTGCGAGCACACATTTCATACGCGAAATTGGGGCCTCCACTGACAGTGGCTTTGTAGTGCGAAACAGCCTGAAGCCATCGCACCGGCCTCTGAAGAAAGGACTGCGGCGGCATGAGAACGCACCGACGTCCTCCATACACAGGTTGGATAATTCCATTGGTAAGTCCCATATCATGGAAAATCGGTAGCCATGTCACGGAGACGGCGTCCGATGCAACTTCGAAGGCTTGGCTGATGTGGGCCGAGTTCTCGAGAAGGTTCCCGTGACTGACCATTACGCCCCTCGGTACAGCGGTGGAGCCCGAAGTGTATTGGAGCAAAGCCAGCGTGGCGCTGTTCGCCCCAGGGTTCCGCCAGTCGTGCGCCGCACTGCTGACAACCTTGTCGGTTGCCAACCAGCGCATTGTCTGTAGTTCTGGAGCTTGCGTGAGCAGGCTTTCAATCTTGGAGAGGATCGATGACGTGGTCAGCACTAGCATCGGTCGCGCATCGTTTGCGATGGTGCGAAGCCTCGGGAGAGTCCGCTGCGGTTGGGCCATATTCAGCGGGGGCAGAGGGACGGCAACAACCCCAGCATATAAACATCCAAAAAAGGCGGGGATGAACTCAAGACCCGCTGGATAGAGCAATAGGGCACGCTCCCCGCTTGCTCCATAGCTTTGGAGCAATGCACCAACAGCCCGCGCATGCAAGTCCAAGGCCGCTAAGGTCAAATTCGCTCCCTCTATCTCTCCGTCGACCAGATAAGTGTAGAGCCGCTGCTCTGGCTGCTGGAGCGCCCGCCAGCGAAGAAGTTCAACGAGACTGGAAACTTTGCCAGTGGTTCGATTCATCCGTAGTTGACCCGGCGTACTCGCTAGGCGACACGCATGTTCGTAGAATTACCTGGTCTATCCACACGCATAGCGAGTTCTTGGTCTTGGCCAACAGGCGGATGTTCGCGCGCAAATTGGGCCGGGTGCTTGGTGACTCTCGGCCGCGAATCGTCCGCTAGTTTGGCAGAATCCCTATGGCCGAAAAAGAGCTTCGGATGCGAGCCCAATTCCACCCGAGATAACCCCATGCCTTTCGAAGTTGGCCAAGGCGTGTCCGTGCGAAAAATCCGTCAGCTCCGTGTTGGAAAGCCACGAGAAGGCCGTTGGCCTCAATGCGTCGGAATCGGCGCGCAGCGGTGTCCCCTGGATGTTCAAGATCGAATCCCCCCTAGCGACGTTATTCTTATCGCAACAGGGCTTTTAAGGGAAACGAAATGTTATCCAAAGAACCCTCAGCCGGTGTCCTGCTAGGCTAAAAAATGATATTGCTCAAGGCATGCGCCAGCATACGAGACCGACCGCACCCGCAGTACACCCCGCAAATTAAGGAGCAATACTGATGAAATCGATTATATGGCTGGGTGCATCGCTCGCGTTGGTAGGGATCGTGGGACTCGCGATTCCGGTGTTTACGACCTCGCAAACCAAGGACGTTGTATACTTGGGCGGTCTTAAGATCCAGAACACCGAGCAATCTACGCACTTGGTTCCCCAGGCTTTGAGCGCTGGTGTACTCGTCCTGGGCGTTGTTCGTATCGGCGCAGGGCTTTACCAGAGGCGCTGACCGTTACGCTGCTCTAACCCAATCTTTATGGAGCTTACCGATGACCCTAGTAGGAATCGTCGTAGTTCTGGTCCTAGTCGGCCTGATCCTCTGGCTCATCAATACCTATATTCCGATGGCGGGTGCGATCAAAAGCCTGCTCAATATCGTCGTATTCGTAATCGTATTGATATGGCTCTTACAGGGGTTTGGTCTGATTGGGCCCATTAACGGACTCCACATTCCTAACCTTAAGTGAAAGCCCCGACGGCCAGGGGAGGACTACATCCAGAATGCGAGGCTGGAGGAGGAAGCTGGAAACGGGTCGACAATGAGGAGAAGACCGCATGCTACGAGGAATAAAGTTCCTCTTGATGGCGATCGTTCTGGGAATGGCGGTGACGGTCGCCGCATGCTTTACCATGCAAAAGGTTGGATGCGATCTACTGCAATTGACGTCGTGCCCAACCGCCACGCCAACTCCATGAGCACCCATTTATTCGCGTGGCGGCGGAATTGTAAATGAGGGGTCGCGACTTCTCAATAACTTTTGTTTGCGAATTTTGTGGAAAATAACCGATCGCAGGCGCCGACTCGCCACGGAAAGCGCGCCGGACCGACACTTTGACGACCAAAGGCGGATTCGAGGTTTCTTATGTTGCTTCTGATTATCCTATTGCTTTTGCTGTTCGGTGGTGGCGGTGGCTATTACGGATACCGTAGCGGCTATTATGGGCCGCGCGGCATGAGCTTGCTAACCATCGTGCTAATTGCCCTGTTGGTCTGGATCCTGTTGGGTGGTGGGATGATTCGTTGAGCGCTTCCTCAGGAAGTCGGGGAAGCTCTCGACCCTCCTTAGCTAAAAGATGGAGTGTCCTAATTTTGTTTGAGGCGAGGATCGTCGCTGGCAACGCAAACCGCATGACTCATGCGGAGAGCTGCATCTCCAGCCTGCTGCTCAGTAGCCAGCCGAGCCGCTTCACATGCTTGCGCTTTGTCGAATGACCGCTCAATCGTCCACTTACTGAGCGGGGCGGCATCATCGTAGCGTTCCTCGCCGATCCACCAGGTTCTGGTTTGCGGCGGCACGGACAGATACCAGCCCACAAGGGCGATCGCGGCGGCGTGATGGAGCTTCACAGCCGACCAGCCACCGCGATCGCCGCCACGTACATTACATGTTTCATTAGTGTCACCTCGATTTTCGCTTACTACGACCACGTTCGTATAATGGCGAGTTGGCGGGCACCGAGGGAGGGGGGAGAGTCCCCAGATACCCGCCGTTCAATGTCCGCGTTGCGATGAGTGCCGTTTAAGGGCTGGAGGCTGGTCGCAGCTGCGCGACTGTGCTCCAGTGGCAGCACCAGCCCCTCCCGCTGTCACCCCAAGGTATATCGAAGTTATTTACGAAGCCATCCCTCAAGGCGTGCTTTTGTTACGGAAAGAACCAATGTGCAACAGCCATCCACGAAAGTCTGTTAGAATTGATAGTATCGCCCTGTGCGAATGTCAGGAGTCCAAAGATTACGCGGCCTTAAGAACATCTCCTGGCTCACGGCGCGCCAGGTGAACAGACTTGCCGATGCGCTGAGAATAAGCCCGGTTGAAAGACACGGCATCATTTTCGACGAGAAGCACTCTCCCGAATCTGCGTACGTCTTGCTCTCGGGAGTCGCGCGCATCAGATGTTGCAATCGCAGGGGCGATCGCACGCTGGTGCGCCGGGCATGATTCCGGGCGTTCCCCCGGCGGTCACCGGGATCAGATATAATTTCCGCTGCGAAGCGGTCACCGGCTGACAGATTGGAATCGTCGCTCTGGCGACATTTATCGAAATCGCCCTGGGGATCGCCTCGGCCGGCTTTAAGCGCATGGCCGACAGCTATTCTGGACGATGGGATCTGGTGCAGTTGCGCTGCTCGAATTTCATGGCGTGTACGCTTGAGGAACGAGTCGCATTGGTACTGTTGGAGCTAAGCGAGAATTTTGGCACGCGAGATCAACAAGGTGTGCGGCTAACGGTGCCGGCGAGACAAAAGGATCTTGCTGAATTGGTCGGCGCCTCGCGGCCGCGGGTAACCGAATATCTCACCAGTTTTGAGCGCAAGCATCTGATTATACGCGACGGACGTCAGTTGATTGTTAGACGCGACCGGCTGGAGAGGTTCCTCGCGCAAACACATTCGGCTGTGAATCGCCGCGGGCTTGGCGCGCTTGTCGCGCCATCGCCTACTTCAGCGGTCTTCGGCTTCCGGGCGGCGTGCCATTGGTCTCGGGAATTCCTTTTATAAAATTATCGCGCTGTTCCTTAGATAACATTTCGTTTGCTTCGTCGCGCCGCACGACGTAGGGTAAATCTCTCAAGGTGCGACTTTGAATGGAACACGAAATCCCCCAGAGACTGATCTCGACAAACTGAGCCGCCTCGAAGCCTTTTCGTGGCTTTCTGCTTCAGAGCTGAGACTTTTGGCAGGAGTGCTTGCGCCCGCCAACTTCAAGAGGCGTCAGGTAATCCTCGGCGAAAACCGCACATGCGTCCGAGGCTCACATCCTGTTAACGGGCATCGCGCGCATCACTTGCCAAAATGCCCGCAGCAAGCGGGTCACGATCGCCCTGGTTGCGCCGGGCCCGATCCCCGAGTTTCCTTCGCTGCCGCTTAGCCGTTTCGACTTTCGGTGCGAAGCGTACAATGATTGCAGAGTGGGCAGTCTGAGCTGGAACGATTTTAACGGGATCACGCTGCGCAACTCGCAGTCGGCGCTCAAGAAATTTCATGAGAACGATCTGCAGCAGTGGTATCGTCTGCTGCTGCGCAGCTCCGGTTCCCTGAACCTCGGTCTTCACGAACGCATTGCCATCACGCTGCTCGAATTATCGTCCGACTTCGGAATCAAAGATTCGCGCGGCACGCTCCTGAGAGCCTGTTTCAGCCACCAGGACATCGCCAATCTCGTCGGCGCTTCGCGGCCAAGAGTCACCGAGCACTTGGCTCAGTTGGAGCGCGACTACCTGGTTATCCGTCAAGGCCGGCAATTAATCGTACGGGTGGAGCGCAATACCCGCGAATCGAGTCGGCCCCGGTGCATCACTAAATGGCGCACGAGGAGACGATTCTCGAATCCATCGACCGGCTGGGTGACGCCCGGTGGCTGCCGTTGCCTGACAATACGCTCGCTCGCCTGAGCTACGGGTGTTAGGCTCACGCGACTTGTGCAGACGGACGGCTCCTCGTGGAAGTCGCTCGTCCACCCAACCGCCGGTGCGGCAGCGGGCTCATTCCATTTAGTTCTTTAGAGAACAACTATTAGGCTTTCCAGTTATTTTTGGTTCTCCATTTGTGCTCTTTGGCTGTAAGTTTATGGAGCGCACGATTGTAACATTTAGGCGGGTTTGACGACGGATTCTCCGGAAGGGGACGCACCAGCGCGCGCCCTTTGAGGCGATGTAACAGCAACTTTGATTGGGGGCAAAGCGATGATTGTTTCACCGAGAAGGACGGATCCTTCAGAAGAGGACGACCGTTGTCTTGTGGCTCATCAGGGCGTTGCCGTGCTGCTCGCGGATATTTTGCGCGCGATCGGGCGGATCAGCTGTCTGATGTGTGGCCGCAGTGGCCTTGAGCACCACAACCTCGACCACATCTTGGTTGACCCGTTCGACCCGCCTGCCAGCCTATTGAGTGTTGCATAATATAGTGACAAGCATTCCAATCTTTGCTAGCATGGAGGGATGGGTAATCCAGCGGGTGTGCGGCGGGATTTCGCTGCTCTGGAACGGCGGCGGATGGAGGCGGT
>Ga0074045_10001487_pt1 | contig 22502 bp, 19 predicted proteins | sample BogForMeECP23OM2_FD_94442 | JGI IMG/M metagenome (GOLD analysis project Ga0074045, IMG submission 94442) | Bog forest soil microbial communities from Calvert Island, British Columbia, Canada - Bog Forest MetaG ECP23OM2 | ecosystem: Environmental > Terrestrial > Soil > Wetlands ... | reverse complement strand
CGGATCTGGCAGATCGACGACATCGTCGCGGATGTCTTCCACATGTTGCTGCAGCAAAGCTGCGACGTGGTGGGGGATGCCGCCGCCGCCGGGATCGACATCTCGGCAAAGGTCTTGCTCTCAGGCTCTATCGAGGCCCAGTGTCTGGTCGAGTTCCCGCAGGCAACCGCCAAAAAGTTGACCGATGCCTTCCTGGGCTGCGAAGACAACTGGGAGAACGCCTTGATCGAAGACGCGGTCGGCGAGCTGTGCAACATGATCGCGGGTGGTTGGAAGAGCAAGCTGGGAGCCTTGGCCTCTGCCTCCGACCTCTCGGTGCCGGCAATCTCGCGATCGCGCGGGCCGGACCGCAACACGCTGAATGGGCGCCACCTGAAAATGCGCAGGACCTACGCGTTCGACAACTCGCCATTCACGGTGACTCTGGCAATCCGCCAGCCGGTCGAAAACCGGTCCTCGTGCCGATAAATAAATCAGCCCGAACTTGGATCGGTCCGGGCTGGTTCACGCTGCGAAATCCGCCGCCGCCTACTTCACCACCGTCTGGAACAGGGGCGATGTCAGCAGGCTGGCGAACTGGCTGTCGGAGGAAGAGTAATCGACGGTAAGCGTACCAGAACCGGAATCGATGTTCGTCTCGTCCAGCGCGGTCTTTTCCAATGGCGTCCCCTGCTGCTTCTTCAGCAGTTGCAAGCCCTTCAGCAGGGTCGCGCAGGTGGCCGCCGTCAGCGTGTCGGACATGCTGACACTCATGTTGAACCTCACCCCATTCGAGAAGTCCATGGTGTAGCGCGAGCCCTTCATCCGGTTCTTCACCGTGTCGTAGTCGGCAAGCTGCGACGCCGTGCCCAGCACGTTCCGCATCATCTGCTGCGTTCCCTTGGCGTCCAGCAGGCTCCAGATCGCATGGCTTTCGACCGAGACCATGTCGGCGACCAGGTCGCTGTCGGTCAGAAAGTTGGGGGCAAATCCGTCGCGCGAGTCCACCGCCGCCTTGATCGCGTCCTTGTCTCCAAAGACCATCGTGGTCTGGTTCATGAAGACCACGCTCAAGCCGCTCTCCCCCATGGGATAGATGCTGTTGTTGCGGATAATGATCGGCTTGGTCTTGTTCTTGGTTAAGTTGGCCAGAACGTCGTGGGTGTGGAACTGCCCCTGCGCGATGCCGACAATCCGCTCCACCTCGGCGCCCTTGCCGTCGGGGTTCGGCGTACGGAAGGACACGAAGGCCAGCGCATCGGTGTCCTCGTCCACCTTCAGCCCGGATTGGGTCAGCGCCTGCTCCAGACGCTTCAGCTCGGGAGGCATCACGCGGTCCTTCAGGCTCATCGCCGCCGGCGAGTTCTGCATCGCGCGGTAGTCCACCATGATGATCTGCTGAACGTCGTGCGGAATCGAAGCCTTGGCATCGCTCGAAAGCTGTTCGGCCTGGGCAAGGGGCACGCAGATCGCCAGCACCGCCGTCAGCGCGGCAGCCATCGCCAGGTTCAGTCTGCTCTGCCGGTTGGATCTGGATCGGAACTCGGATACAAAAATACGCACAGTACACTCCCGTACATCGGTGGTTGTTGAATTGCCGGCTGCGGTTCTCGCCCACAGCACGCCCGTACCATTGTTCTCTGAATCAACAATCGAGGCAAGTGGCATTCATTTGCTTGGACGAACAGATTGCAAAAAGGTTTGCCGAAAACCCAACCGTCTTCTCCGCGCAACCGCGCGGTTACCGTTTCACGCCGTCATTCTGGCCTGAGCGAAGTCGAAGGACAAAAATCGCCTAGTCGTCCCGTATTGCTTAAGGGCACGGCTTCAGCCGTGCCGAAAGTGCAGAAAAATCAATGGGGCTTTAGCCCCTGAGGTCAATTTCCAGCCCTGCCACAAAGTTGCCTGTAGCCTCGCAAGCTCGCCCGCCTCACCCTTCGGGCCACGGCAGCGGATGTTCCAGCCTGCGTTCCAGCACTTTGGCCTCCGGGTCGAAGTCGGGAATCTCGCGCAACCACTCCGCCTCCGCTTCGTACGCCTCCTGCGGGATCAGGCCGATGATCTCGCCCCCCCCCGCAACCGCGCCGTGTGCGCGCGCAAGCTCCCGCACCCTGTCGTGCACCCGGCCCATTGGTGTGGCGCGGAAGTCCGTTATGTTCATGCTCACCTGCGCGCGCCCGTTCACGCTGACGCCGATCGCCTTCACCCCGTGCAGCCCGCCCGCCGAGGCGCGAATGGCGCGGGCAACGGCGCGCGCCGCTGCAATGTCCGCTTGCGCGGCCAGCGGCAATCCGCCCCCCCCCTGCGCCGCCGTCTTCGGCGATTCCAGAAAGATGTTGTACGCAATCAGGAAGCTGCGCGCCCCCACCGCGCTGGCACCCGCCGTCGGATGGATCTCCGGCCCGCCAACGTCGGGCCGCCGCGCCGCGTCGCGGTGCGCCGTCTCCAGCAGCCCCTCGAACTGCCCCCTCCGCACGTCCTCCAGGTTCACCCGGTCTGGCCGCGCCGCCGCCGCCTCGTAAAAGTACACCGGGACCCCGAACCGCCGCCAGATCTCCAGCCCCGCCTGCCGCGCCAGCATCGCGCACTCCGCCAGCGAAACGCCGCTCACCGGCACAAACGGCACCACGTCCGCCGCCCCGATCCGCGGATGCACCCCCTTCTGCTTGGTCAGGTCGATCAGTTGCGCCGCCCGTCCAACCCCGCGCACCGCCGACTCGAAGACCGCCATCGGCGCCCCCGCAATCGTCACCACGCTCCGGTTGTGAGCCACGTCCAGCGACCAGTCCAGCAGGCGCACTTCGTCGGTCCGCATCGCCGCCACAATCGAGGCGACCTTGGCCTCGTCCGTGCCTTCGGAGAAGTTGGGCACGCATTCAATCACCGCATTCGGATTCAGTCGAGACGGCATAATCTCACTTCCACCAACTGTACCCCAACGTGAACTGCACGCTCGCGTTGATTCCGGGATTCTTGTCGCCCAGCGACGCGCTCGATATATGGATCGCGTTCGCGCCAAAATCAATCGACCGGTTCGCCCGCGTAAAGTAATGCGCCCCCACGCCCCCCTGCGGCGTGAAGTTCCACACGCTGGTCTCATCGTTCGGCCCGTTGTCCCCCAGCGTACTGTAGCTGAATCCGCCGTTCGCATTGATCGGTGGCCCGCCGAACGCCGGATACTTGTGGTTGGTCCACAGCAGTCCGCCCGCGCCCTGCACCCACGGCGAAATGTGCCGCGTTCCGGCAAAGTTCCAGCGCAGAATGATCGGCGTAATGCTCGCCCCGGTAAACGTCCCTCCAATCGTGAACGGAGCGGAGCACTGCACCCCCACTCCACCGACTGGCCCCGTCACAACCGTGCAGTTCTGCCGCTGCGAGGTCGGCGTATACGACTGCCAGAACGGAAACACCTCCATCGAATACTCAAAATTGCCGCGCAGCAGACCCCGGCCCGAGTTCCCCGTCAGCACCTTGCCTGCGTGGACTCCCGCCATTAAAAATTTAAATCCGCCGCGGTCCTCGGTCACGCCAAATCCGCTCTGTTCCAGCACGCCAAAGTTCCATGGCCTTGTCTCCTGCTGCAACGGATTGGGGACGATTGGCAATGACTGGATAATAAGTGACGACTGAGCGGCGCCAACTCCCGGCAAGAATGCCAGTGCGATAGCAACGAAGAGCTTAAAAAAATGGTCCGTACGATGCAAACGAAAACTCCGTTCCTGATTAAAGTTGAAACCCCGCACAGAAGAAAGCCGCCGGCGCTCCGGCGGCCTCTGTTACCTTCCAGGAACCCTCAAACCCCGTCTTATATTTTACGCGAAGCGTCGAGAACAGCACGAAGTGCTCGAGAACAGCACGAAGTGCTCGAGAACAGCACGAAGTGCGTCGAGAACAGCACGAAGTGCCTCATCCGGTGTGGGCCGCCATCGCAGCCTCGTCCATATCGAAGTTGGTGTACACATTCTGCGTGTCGTCCAGGTCCTCCAGCACTTCCAGCAGCCGCATCATCGCCGTCGCCTGGTTCCCTTCCAGTCTCTGGCGGGTCGACGCCACCATCGTCACCTCGGCGTACTCCGGCTTGATCCCCGCCGCCTTGATCGCCTCCAACACCGCGTCGAACTCCTTCGGCCCGGTCACCACCTCCCACGTCTCGCCCTCGTCCGCCAGGTCGTCCGCGCCCGCCTCCAGCACAATCTCGGTCAGCTTGTCCTCGTTGACCTTGGATTTCTCCACCGCGATCACGCCCTTCTTGCTGAACAGGTAGCTCACCGACCCCGACTCGCCCAGGTTCCCGTTGTTCTTCTGGAACGCGTGCCGGATTTCGCTCACCGCGCGGTTCTTGTTGTCCGTCAGCACCTGTATCATGATGGCCACGCCGCCCGGCCCGTAGCCCTCGTACACCACCTCCTCGTACGACTGCCCCTCCAGTTCGCCCGTCCCGCGCTGCACCGCCCGCTTGATGTTCTCCGCCGGCATGTTCTCCGCCTTGGCCGCCAGAATCGCCGTCCGCAGCCGCGGGTTGCCGTCGGGATCGCCCCCGCCGCTCTTGGCCGCAATCGAAATTTCCTTGATCAGGCGCGTGAAGATCTTGCCCCGCTTGGCGTCGGTCGCGCCCTTCTTATGCTTGATGGTCGCCCACTTCGAATGGCCGGACATGTCTTCCCTCGCAACTCTCGATTTTGCAAACTGGCTGGCTTAACGAGACGATCCGGGCGCAAGCCGCAACCCATCGCCAGCCTCACGCAACGTCCGATTTTAGCACGGCAACAGCAGCAGGGTGCCCCATCCTCGGCGCGCAGTCTTATCGCGCGACAGAGTGGGGTATCGTTCGCGGTAGCGAACGAGCGGGTGCCCCATTCATCGCGCGCCCTTTGCGCGATGAGTGGGTATCGGGCGAAGCCCAACCCGGAGGGAGCAGGGGCCTTCAGGCCCCTGAAACAATCCGCGACGAAGGGGGCTTCAGCCCCGGGCATGCCTTCTTTTCGACCACCCCCAGTGCGCCTGCTAGAATCTGAGGCGAGATTCATCACGACTCAGTCTTGGCCCCACCCGCCGACTTTGCTGCTAACGCCCCAATCGCAAACCGTAGAAAGCAACCGGAGACATCCCTCATGCAATGCCTGAACTGTGGTACCGAGATGACAACCAACGAAGTGACCACCAAGAAGGACAGCATCTCCTACGACACGTGCGACAAATGCGGCAGCCTCTGGCTGGACGCGGGCGACCTCGACAAGATGGCCTTCAAAACCACCGGAAGCATCGAGTACTGCGAGGAGATCGAGACCGATGAGCCCGAGAAAAAGCCAAAGAAGTGTCCGCGCTGCGACGATTTCCTCCTCAGCAAAGTGAAGTTCCTGGAGTCAGACGACATCCATCTCCACTACTGCAGAAACTGCGGCGGCTTCTGGCTCGACGGCGGCGAGCTGAAGCTCATCGACAACGAACTCGCCGAGGACATCCACGAAGAGGACAACCCGATCGTTTTGAAGATCGAGAAGGTACTTCCATCCTTCGCCAAGCTCATGCCCGCCCAGGGCCACGGCTTCTCAGACTTCGTCAACAACGTGCATGTCCCCTACTGGTACAAGCGTGTCCAGCGACCTAGCCACGAGACGGATTTCAGCATGGACGTACCTCCCATCAAGGACGCCGTTCAGGGAGCGGGCACCACGGACGTCTGCCCCGTCTGCGGCCAGGCCCTCTTCATCTACTCCATCTACTCCATCCAGTTTGAAGGCTGCGCCAAGTGCAAGGGAATCTGGCTCATCAAAGACGAGCTGCGCCGCCTGAAGAACAAGGTGGACGACGGCTCGCTGCGCTGGCTCAACGACGAGATCGCAGACATGGAAAAGACCAGCGCCCGTCCCACCAACCGCTCCTGCGTCAAGTGCAAGACCGTCAAAATGGTCGCCGTCCTCTTCGGCAAGTCCTCCGTCATCGTCGACTGGTGTCCCCAGTGTCACGGCATCTGGCTCGACAAGGGAGAGTTCGAGATCATCACCGCCTACCTGAAGTCCGAGCTGGATGCAATGCATCCCAGGGAGATCGAAAAGCAGGCCCTCGCGGATGTGGAGCGCATCTGGAGCGGCGGCCCGGAGAGCCCGCTCAGCGATCTGATCGACGCCAAGGCCGCCGTCTCCGCCCTCATCAACACCACCATCTTCGACCATCCAGCCCTATTCAAGCTCTGCGCCACCGCCGGCAGCATCCACGCCGGATAACTCGCCAGGTGCCCCATCCATCGCGCGCCCTTTGCGCGATGAGTGGGTATCGGGCGAAGCCCAACCCGGAGGGAGCAGGGGCCTTCAGGCCCCTGAAACAATCCACGACGAAGGGGGCTTCAGCCCCGGGCCTTCCCTTCCCCCACCGGAAGGGCACGCGTTCACGCGTGCCGAAGAGCGCATTTTTTTGCCTCACACAATCTCCGCCGCCATCAACTCCCGCAGCGTCTCCCGCCGCTGGATCAGCCGCGCCTTGTCCTCATCCACCAGCACCTCCGCCGCCCGCGCCCGCGTGTTGTAGTTCGAGGCCTGGCTCATCCCGTACGCCCCCGCGTCCAGCACCAGCATCAGCTCGCCCGCCTTCACCTTCGGCATCACGCGGTCGTGCGCAAAGAAGTCCCCCGACTCGCAGATCGGCCCCACCACATCCACCTTCGCCGTCGCCCCGCGCCCCTGCTTCACCGGCAGAATCTCATGGTGCGCCTGGTACAGCGTCGGCCGGATCAGGTCGTTCATCGCCGCGTCCGTAATCACAAACGTCTTCGTCCCGTTCTTCTTGACGAAGAGCACGCGCGTCAGCAGCCCGCCCGCCTGCGCCACCACAAACCGTCCCGGCTCGACGAGAAGATGCACCGCGCCCAGCCCAGCCGCAGCCTTGCCCAGCGCTGCCGCATACTCCCTCACCTTGCGCGCCGCATCGAACCTCGGCTCTGTTGGCGAATCGTTATAGTCGATCCCCAACCCGCCCCCCGCATCCACATAGCGAATCTCGTGCCCATCTTCTCGCAGCTCGCCCACCAGCCCCGCCACGCGCGCCAGCGCCGCCCGAAACGGCTCGACCGCCCGGATCTGCGAGCCGATGTGAACGCTCACTCCCGCCGCATCCAGCCACTTCGACCGCGCCGCCCGTCGATAGATCGCCCGCGCCAGCCCAATCTCGATGCCAAACTTATGTTCGCGCAGCCCCGTCGAAATATACGGATGCGTCGCCGCGAATACGTCCGGATTCACCCGCAGCGCAAACCGCGCCCGCACGCCCAGCGCCTCGGCCCGCGCCGCCAGCAGCGCCAGCTCCGCCTCCGACTCCACGTTGAACAGCAGTATCCCGGCCTTCAGCGCCGCGTCGATCTCCCAAACCTGCTTGCCCACGCCGGAGAAGACCACCCGCCCCAGCGCCGCCTTGCTCGCCCGCCGCACCCGCTCCAGTTCGCCGCCACTGACAATGTCAAACCCCGCGCCGAGGCCCGCCAGCATCCGCAGGATCGCCAGCGAAGAGTTCGCCTTCACGGCATAGCAGACGGTCGCCTCGCGCCCCGCGAATGCCGCCTGAAACAGCCCAAACCGATAGCGAATCTGCTCCGCCGAGTAGACGTACAGCGGCGTGCCATGCTCCTCCGCAAGCCCCTCCAGCGACACTCCATCGCAACACAATCTCCGCCCGCTGTAGTGAAATGGCCGCGCCGCAACCGTCAGCGCCGCAGCGCCTTTGCCCGTGGCCCTCCCCGCGCGAGCGCTCAAACCCCGCTCCCCGTGCCGCTCTCAGGCAGTACGTATGGCGCCTCGGGAATCACGATCCACGCAATGATGTATGCCAGCACCCCGGTTCCCGCAAACAGCACGCACAGCACCCACAACAGCCGCACCGTGATCACGTCCCACCCGTAGTGCAGCGCCAGGCCGGAGCACACTCCGCCGAAGACGCGCGGAGTGCGTGGCCGCACAAGCTGCCCGAAGACCGGCGCGCCCACCACCACCGGCTGCACGGCCGCGCCGCACGCGGGACAGAACCGTGCCGCCGCATCCACCTGTCTTCCGCAATGAGAGCAATACATCGAAAGCCTCCGGGAGTTCTTATTTTCCCACATCCCACACTTCTATACGCACGTACCTGCTGCCAGGTTCCCCTCCAAAAAAAATCGCGCCCCGCTTACTTCCCCGCATACGGCGTCTTCATCAACCGCCGCGCCGCCTCTGCCTGCGACTGGTCTCCGCCGCCCGACGACGCCATCTGGTAGAGCTGCATCGCCTTCGCCCGCTGGTGCAACAGATCGTACATCTCGCCCGCGTTCAACTGCGCGCGCTTGCGCAGCCAGTCGCTGCAATTGGGCTGCTTGGCCGCCTTCTGGTAGTTCTCCGCCGCGCCGGTAATGTCGTTCCATCCGCGCTGCGTATCGGCCAGCCCGAACAACGCCAGTTGCAGCCGGGGATCGACGAAGTACCCCGGCTTGGCCGCGTCCGCCAGCACCTCCTTGTACAGTGCAATCGCGCCCGGCCCATTGCCCTCGTCCTTGGTCAGGTTCGCCTCCTCCAGCCGGAAGAGGTAGTCGTGCGGATACTGCGCCGCCAATCCATGCTGCACCGCCAGCGCCTCCGGGTAGTGCGCGTCATGGCGCAGAAACAGCGACAGCACGGTGCGCGATTCCACCGCCGTCACCACGCCATGCGCCGCGCACTCGCGCAGCAGTGCCAGCCCCCGCTCCCGGTTCCCTCCCACGCCCATCACCCCCACCAGTATGCGCACCCAGCGCGGCAGGCTGGCCACCGCGAACTGCTGGATGCCGATCGCCATCTTCGCGTCCGCGTACTGCGGGTCCAGCTTCAACACAGCTTCGGAGTCGTTGCGCGCCGCATACCCCTGCCGCGCCGCCGCCACATAGCTGTGGTCCACCAGCGTGATGAACACCGCGTGCATCCCGCGAATGTACCCGCGCGCAAAGGTCGCGTTCTTGTCGTTCGCGTTGGCCTTGATGCGCTCGTCGCAGAGTTTGATGCCCGTGTCCGTGAGCCACTCGATGCGCTGCCGCGTGGCTGCGGGCACCGGAACATTGCGCTTCGACGTCAAAAAATTGTCATGCGCGTAGTACGTCGTGTCCAGCAGGTCCTGGTGGTACAGCTCGCGGAAGACAGTCACCATCAGCACATACCCGTAGGCCATCGGGTCCTGCGGATGCTCCTTCAGCACCGCCTCCGTGCGGCTCAACGCGCCATCGAAGTCGAGAATATAAAAGTACTCATAGGCCTCGCGCACCACGGGATCGAAGTTCAACGGATCGCTGTGCTGCGCCGCCGCATCCATCTTCATCTGCGGCCCGGCAGGCGCGGCCGGGGCAGGCGCGGCCAAGGCAGGCGCGGCCAAGGCAGGCGCGACAACGGCAAGCAGCACCATCAGAAGCACAGATGCGCCAACCGGCCCGGCGTTCCAAAGGCTGCCAGGAAGCCGCAAGGCAAGCCGCGAGTGAGACTGCGAAGAGAGCTGCGGCCAGCGCGCCCGCGACGCGCCTCTGCCGCTCACAAAGTATCCACTGCACACATCGGATCGACTGCTCGCAACGATCTCAACTCCCGTTCCCGCCCCCCCATCAACGCGCGAGGCCCCTCCATAGACTGTACCTTGAACATTGGACGCGTCGGCAGTTGGATTAGCTTCGCGGCAGTGCATGGGCATCGATCCAGACGGACCCCGCCTGCACCGGCGCCACACCTGCACTAAGAGCAGGCAGCGGAAAAGACACGCGCCACGGGAGCGGATCAGGCGCGGAGGCCCTTGCGGAACCGGAAGAAGCGGTGTTCGCAGACGTTGCAGCGCAAGGGCACCATGCCGATGCTCCGCAGCAGGATGTCGAAGAGTCTGCGATGCGACCTCCGGATGTCGCGTTCATGACACTTTGGGCATCTAACAGCCATAGCTGGCAATCTCCTAAAGACCTATGGCCCGGCGAAGTAGGTCTTCCAAGGCGGCTTCCGCCGCATTCAGAGCAGCAATACCGCGCAAACCCTGGGACACAGTGAGGCGCGGGGAGTGTATCAATATGATGCACTCACCGCGATCAATTCGCAATCAGATCTTCACCCGCGCAGCAGCCACATCACTGACGTTGACCCGGCAGGAACAATGAGATGTATAACCGAAGCGGATCAGGCACGGAGTCTTCTGCGAAACCGGAAGAAGCGATGTTCGCATAGGTTGCAGCGCAAGGGCACCATACCGATGCTTTTCAGCAGGATGTCGAGCAGTCGGAGATGCGACCTCCGGATGCTTTGTTCACGGCACTTTGGACATGAAACAGCCATAGCCAGCAATCTCCTGAAAATCCTAAGACCTGACGAGGTAGGTGTTCCAAGGCGGCTTCCACCGCATCCAGTGTTGCAAGATGTTGCTATGCCCAATGCGTCCGTGCTGCTGGGGGATACCGATAAGATGCTCCAGCCACGACAAAGTCGCAATCAAGCGGGATAATTCATACAGATTTCCAATGTGCCCCTTTGGCGCATTCTTTCGTATCGGGAAGGCATCGCCTTCCGCACAGGAATCAGCCCCTTATGACCCGCTTTGAACTGCTCCATCTGATCGTCGCGCAGGCCAGGGCCAACGGCTTCGACTTCCGCAAGTGGTACACCTCCAGGCTTGGCCTGCCCTGGGAGTCCACCCGCCGGTCGGTCGAGACCCTCTGCGCCGAGCGGCGTTACTACGCCCTCCTCTTCTCCCACGAGTTCGCCTCCAGCTTCTGGAAGGACGGCGGACAGATCACCTTCCAGGTGCCCAATCAGACCTTCACCCGCCGCATGGCCGATGGCACCATCGCCACCGTAAGCCGCAAGGGATACACCCGGCGCAGCACCCGCCCCGACGCCTGGCGCTACCACCTGCGCGAACTCGCCCTGTCCGACGAGCCCCTGCGCACCATGCGCAAGTACCTGCGCGTCGAAGAAGACCTCGACCCCGACGCGGACGACCTGCCAGCCCCATCCATCGCAGCCGATCAGAAGCCCCCGCCCACGCCCGCCGACAAACCAGCCCCCGCGAAGATTGCCCTCGTGCGCAACCGCCTCACCTGAAGCTCCGTAATAATTTTTCGGTTGGCATAGAGTTCCATCGGACACGTCGTCATTCTGGCGAAGCCAGAATCTCCGTATTTTGCCTTGTTTTGCCTAAGGGCACGGCTTCAGCCGTGCCATAAGTGCTCCAATTGCAATGGGGCTTTAGCCCCTGAGGGAATTTCGGAGCCGGTGCAGGTCCATAATCATAACCGCTCTATGGTTTCAAGCTCGCCAACGCCTTGCGCGCCTCCTTGGCCTCTTTGTCCACCGGGTCCAGCTTCAGGCACGCCTTGTACTCCGCAATCGCCTCGTCGCGCTTGTTCAGCTTCAGCGCCGCCCCTGCCAGCGCAAAGTGCGCGTCCGGATCGTCGGGAATCGTCTTCACCGCATCCTGGCTGCGCAGATACGCCCCTTGCAGATCGCCCGTATCGGTGTAGAACCTGGCCACGCTCAGGTCCTCCGCCTCGCGCTCGTCCGCCGACTGTAGCTTCGTCCCCACGGGATTCACCCGGTGCAGCAGGTGCCTTCCCGGAGTGCCTTCGCTGCCCTTGTCCGTCAACCCCGCCGCGTCCGGCGTCCCCGCCGCCTTTGCATCGGGGTCGGTCGTCTTCGCGTCCGCATCAGCCGCCGCCGCATCGTCATCAGAGATGGAGCTACTGCTCGAACTGCTCCCATCCGCACCTGCGCTTGCATCCGGAGTGCCGCTCACGGCAGCTCCCTTCCCGTCCTCGCCGGGAAATGGAAACTGCGCCGCCGTCTTCGCCGCCGAACCCGCGCCGGAAGCCGCACTGGGAGCAGCGCCGGAAGCATCAGGCGCCTGCGGGACCCCGCTGAGCTTCGCCGGCTCCGCGTATGGAGTAAGCGACGCACCGCCTCCGCTCGCCTCGTCGGGGAACGGAAACTGCTCCGTCGCGCTCTGCTTCCCCGGCTCCGCCGTAGTTGTGCCGCACGGCACAGGCTGCGGCGCAACGGAACACGGCGCGGGGCCAGACGCCGGCGAAGCCGCAGTGCCAGCCGCAGGCAACGGCGTAGTCCCAGCCGAAGCCGTAGAGCCCTGCGCGGGGCTGGCCGGCGGCGTACTCTGCGCGCCGCAGGCAACCGCGGCCCACGCCATCCACGCACTCGCAACCAACGCCATCCCGGAGCGTCTCCGCATCTCGATTCCCTTCCACCTCCAGTTTAGACGATTCGCCCCGCCCAAACGTCTTCGCAGAAACGGTATTGGGGCAGTTTGGGGCAACACCTCTGCCAGTACAGATTGATTGGAAGGGCACGCGTATCGGGGTCCCCGGCGAGCGGTTGTTGCTCGCTGGGGTGATTTCACGCGTGCCGAATCGCGCGCTCATTTTGAAGACTCGCGTCCCTTGATCGCTTTGCGATCAAGGGACGCGAGAACAGTGGGCCGCCAAACTGATCCACTCCCGCAAGACCCCTTTGATGGGTTCGCCTCTCGCCTTTGTTATAGTCAGCCCAGCCCGGTTAGAGCATTTTCACTATTGCTATAGAGGGAAAAGAATTGTCATTCTGACCCTGACCCTGGGCGCAGTCGAAGGGGAAGGGGAAGAATCCCCGTATTTTGTTCGTAGCGCGACACTCTACTTCATTTGTGAAAATGCCGGGTGCGGGTGCTCCAGGTCTCGATTTTGAGACCTGGGTTCTCCGCCGTTGCCTGTTCTTGCCGTCATCCCAACTCCGGCAAAAAATTACACTCCTCCTCTTGGCGATACAATCAATACTCGTCCATGGCCTATCAGGTTCTAGCCCGCAAATACCGCCCCCAGCGCTTTGCCGACGTCGTCGGCCAGGACCACGTCACCGTCACCCTCGCCAACGCGCTCCTGCAGGACCGCATCGCCCACGGCTACATCTTCAGCGGCCATCGCGGCATCGGCAAGACCACCATCGCGCGCATCCTGGCCATGTCCCTCAACTGCCGCAACCCCATCGGCTCGCCCGCCCGCCCCACCGTCGAGCCCTGCCATATCTGCGAGAGCTGCACCGAGATCAAGGCCGGCAACGCCGTCGATGTCATCGAGATCGACGCCGCCACCAATCGCGGCATCGACGAGATTCGCGAGCTGCGCGACGCCGCCCGCTACGCCCCCGCCCGCGACCGCTACAAAATCTACATCCTCGACGAGGCCCATCAGATCACCGACGCCGCCTTCAACGCCCTCCTCAAGACCCTCGAAGAGCCGCCCCCCCACATCGTCTTCATGATGGCCACCACCCAGCCCGAGGACCTTCCCCAGACCATCCGTTCGCGCTGCCAGCACTTCAGCTTTCACGCCGTCAAGCTCCTCGACATCCTCGGCCAGCTTCGCTCCATCGCCGCTGCCGAAGGCGTCCTCGCCGACGAATCCGCCCTCGCCCTGCTCGCCGAGGCCGGCGACGGCTCCATGCGCGACGCGCTCTCCATCATGGACCAGGCCATCGCCTCCGCGCCCATAGAGCCCTCAGCCGATGGAACCGGCGGCCACGCCCGCCTCGACGCCGCCCAGATCCGCGAGCTCATGGGCACCGTCCCCAACGCCGTCTTCGAGCGCATCTTCGATGCCGTAAACCAAAACATCTCCGCTGAAGTCATGACCGCCGCCAACCAGCTTCTCGACGCCGGAAACTCCCCCGCCCAGCTTGCCCGCCAATGCGTCCGCTACCTGCGCAACGCGCTCATCGCCAAAATCGCCAGCCTCAGCGTAGACGGCGAATCCGCCGAAGGCGTCGGCAACGAACTTCTCCAAATCTCCCCCGACGAGCAGCGCCGCGCCGCCCGCACCGCCGCCCTCTTCAGCGAGGAAGAACTCAGCCGCTTCCTCCAAGTCATGCTGCGCACCTTCGACGAGCTGGGCTATCGCCAGGAGCAGCGCTTCCACTTCGAGCTCGGCCTCCTCAAGCTCGTCCATCTGCGCCGCCTCCTGCCCATCGAGGAGGCCCTCAGCCAGCTCCCCATCACCAAATCGGGTGCCCCATTCATGCCGGAGTCTCATCCCGTCATGAGTGGGAAAACCACCTCCAAACTGGGTGCCCCATCCACCACCAAATCGGGTGCCCCATTCATGCCGGAGTCTCATCCCGGCATGAGTGGGAAAGCAACCTCAACTCCCGCCTTCTCTCCCTTCCAGCAGGACAAGCTCCGCCGCCGTCCCGAGATCTCCGCGCCCATCTCCATCTCCGCCGCGGGTGCCCCATTCATGCCAGATCCGGGTGCCCCATTCATGCCGGAGTCTCATCCCGGCATGAGTGGGTTGCCTTCTCTCGGAGTGGCACCCGACCCCCAACGCGCCGTCGTCCAGGCCCTTTCCGCCGCAAAGCTCACCTCCGCCGCCGAAGCCCTCGCCGACGCCGTCTGGACCATCGCCAACAACGAAGCCAGCATTCAGACCGCGCTCTCCAAGACCATGCTCCCTGTCGTCATCAACCCCGACGCCGAACGAATCGCCCGCGCCGCCCTGCGCGACGCCGGCATCCTCAAGCTCACCCTGCTCCCCGCCGTCGCAACCGCCGCCGCAAAGAAGTCTCGCCCCGCACGCACCGGCTCGGTCCAGGCCAAAGCCCTCGAACATCCAATGGTTCAGCAAGCCCAAAAGCTCTTCGCCGCCGAAATTCAAACCGTCATCGACCTCCGCGAACCCGACTAATCGCATCTGTGTTTTGTTCGTCATTGTTTTGTTCGTCATTCTGGCGAAGCCAGAATCTCAGTATTTGCTCTTGCAGCAACCAGCAACCTGCAACCTGTAATCTGTAACCTGTAACTGACAACTCCTATGCCCTTCCCCGACCTCGCCAAGATGAAAGAAATGATGTCGCAGGCCCGCGAGATGCAGGCCCAGATGGAGCAGAAGCTCGCCGCCACCATCGTCGAGGCCGAATCCGGCGGCGGCATGGTCTCCGTCCGCATGAACGGCAAAAAAGAGGTCCTCCGCCTCAAGATCGAACCCACCGCGCTCGGCGCCTCCACCGGCGACATCGAGCTCCTCGAAGACCTCATCGCCGCCGCCATTAACGAGGCCGGCCGCCGCGCCGACGAGGCCATCAAGTCCTCCGTCGCCGGCCTCATGAGCGGCCTCAACCTCCCCGGTCTGGAGTAGCCCGCATGAACCGCTTCGCCGACCCCATCGCCCGCCTCATCGACGAGCTGCGCAAGCTCCCCGGCATCGGCTCCAAGTCCGCCCAGCGCATCGCCTTCCACATCCTGCGCGGCACCGACGAAGACGCCCGCGCCCTCGCCGACTCCATCCTCGTCCTGCGCGCCCGCCTTCGCCTCTGCTCCATCTGCAACAACATCACCGACGTCGATCCCTGCAACTACTGCGCCAGCCCCGCCCGCGACCAGCACACCGTCTGCGTCCTCGAAGAGCCCACTAACATCGCCGCCATCGAGAAGACCCGCAGCTACACCGGCGTCTACCACGTCCTGCACGGCACGCTCTCGCCCATCGGCGGCGTCGGCCCGGAGCAGCTACGCATCGCCAACCTCCTCGCCCGCCTCGCCGATCCGGCAACCAATATCGCTGAAGTCATCCTCGCCACCTCGCCCACCACCGAGGGCGAAGCCACCGCCGCCTACCTCGCCGAAGAGATTCGCCGCATCGCGCCCACCCTACACATCACCCGCATCGCCACCGGAGTCCCCGCCGGCTCCGACATCGAGTTCGCCGACGAGGTCACCCTCTCCCGCGCCCTCGAAGGCCGCCGCGACTTCTGAAGCATCTCGCGATCGCTATACGCAGTGAGATTAAACAAACAGGGTCGAACTGCACCTCGCAGCCCGGCCCCGTCCGTTCCTTTGCTTGTTCGTCTATGCGTAGCTCGAAACGCTGCCTGCGTTCTTTGCTCCGCGCTGCTTGCTGATCTTCTCCACGTATCCGCTCTCTTTGAGCGCCTTCAGCGGCTCGGCGGGCAGCTTGCGCGCCACGCGCCACTCCTTCACCATCGGTCGCACGTCGGTCCAGAACGCGCACCGGAAGGTCTCCTCGGCCTCCACCAGGCTGCACGACTGCTGCAAGCCGGCCAGCTTCTTGTGGTCCACCAGCGAGGCCTTGGCAAACAGCTCCTGCGCCGTCACCACGGACTGCACCATCGCCTCCATCTTGCCCTTCAGGTTGTGGCTCTGGTCGATCATGTACGCAATCCCCTTCACCGCCGGTGAATCGCTCACCAGGATCTCGTGGAAGATGCGGAACAGTTGGTACGGGTCGATCGATCCCAGCGTCAGATCGTCGTCGGCAAACTTCTTGTCGTTGAAGTGGAATCCGCCCAGCGCATTCAGGTGCAGCAGCCAGGTCACGATCTGCTCGATGTTGCATCCCGGCAGATGGTGTCCCGTGTCCACCAGCACCTTGGCCTTTGGCCCCGCGGCCTTCGCCAGCGACAGCGCCATGCCCCAGTCCGCGATGTCGGTGTGGTAGAACGCCGGCTCAAACGGCTTGTACTCCACCAGCATCCGCTGGTTCGGGCCCAGGGCCGCGTGGGTCGCCCCCAGCGTCTCCTCCAGCCACTCGATCCGCTTGTGCATCGACTGCGTCCCAGGATAGTTCGATCCATCGGCCAGCCAGATCGACACGTCCTTGTTTCCCAGCGCCTTGCCGATCTCGACCGAATCCAGCAGGTGCGCCAGCGCATGGCCGCGAATCTCCGCGCTCGGGTGCGCAATCGACCCGTACTTGTACTCCTGCGACTGGAACAGGTTCGGGTTCACCGCACCCGACTTCACGCCGTACTTCTTCTCCAGCCGCCTCAGCTCCGGAACGTCGCCCTTGCCGTTGGGCAGGTCCCACAGCACATGCAGCGCCACCGTCGGGCTCGCGCCCGTCAGCTTGTTCACCTCGCCCGCGTCACTGAACTTCTCCTCCAGCGACGTCGCCGCGCCCGCCTGCACGAACTTGCCGAACCGCGTCCCGGTGTTGGCGAAGCCCCACGATGGGACCTCAATCCGGAAACCATCCAGCGCCGCAAAAACCTTCTCCGTCGCGCTCGCGCCGGAACCTGAACTGCCCTTGCCCATGACCTACCCCCTCGAAACTATGGAACTGCAATGATGGAAATATACTCCCTGCGCAATTCCATTCGCCAACCCGCCCCGCCCGTGTCATGCCGGGTGCCGGGTGCCGGGTGCCCCGGGTCTCGCTTCTGAGACCTGGGGTCTTTGCCGTTGCCTGTTCTTGCTTGTCATTCTGAGCGCAGCGAAGAATCCCCGTATTTGTCTTGTTTTGCTCAAAGGCACGCCTTCACAGGCTGCGAAAAATCCTTGTTTTGCTTAAGGGCACGGGTTTACCCGTGCCGTAACAGCCGAATTAGCATTGCGGCTTTAGCCGCTGAGGTCAGCCTTTCAGCCCAGCCAAGACATTTTCGCAGCCTCTTCTGGACCGATCCTGAGCGCCGTCGATTGAATGCCGAAATGCAACCTTATTTCGCATCCTCGCGGCCCGCTTTATGTTAGTTTGTTTGGTGGAGGTTTCACCGCAATGGGCAAGTGGCAGGGAAAGATCGGCATCGTAGGCGCGGGCAGCGTGGGGGCGACCATCGCCTACGCTTGCATGGTACGCGGTATCGGCAAGCACCTCAGCCTGTACGACGTAGTCAAGTCCAGAGTGGACGCAGAGGTCCTCGACCTCAACCACGGGCTGCAGTTTGTCCCCATGGCCAGGGTCGACGGCGCCGACGACATCAACGTGTTGACGGACTGCGACGTCATCGTCGTCGCCGCCGGGGCCCGCCAGAAGCCCGGCCAGTCGCGCATCGAGCTGGCCGGTATCAACGCCGAGATGTGCCGCACCCTCATCCCAGACCTGCTGCGCGTCGCGCCCAATGCCAGGATTCTGATGGTCACCAACCCGGTCGACGTGCTCACCTACGTCGCGCTCAAGGTCAGCGGCCTCCCCATCCACCGCGTCTTCGGCAGCGGCACCGTACTCGACAGCTCCCGCTTCCGGTTCCTCATCGCCCAGCGCTGCGCCGTCGCCATACAGAGCGTGCGTGCCTATATCTTGGGCGAGCACGGCGACACCGAGATCCCCATCTGGTCCAGCGCCAACATCGGCACTGTGCCCATCCTAAAATGGGAGATCCCGGGCCGCGGCACGCTCACCGCCGCCGACCAGCAGGAGATCCTGCACGGCGTGCGCAACTCCGCCGAGAGCATCATCCAGGGCAAGGGAGCCACCAACTACGCGGTCGGCCTCGCCTTGTCCGACATCCTGGAGGCAATCCTCTGGGACGAAAGGCGCATCCTGCCGGTCAGCTCCCTGCTCACCGACTATCGCGGCATCAGCGACGTCTGTATCTCGGTTCCCTCGATTGTCTACCACAAGGGCGTGGAGCGCCTGCTGCCCGTGCCCATGAACGAGGAGGAGGTGGCCGGCCTGCGTGCCAGCGCCGACTCCATCCGCAACGTCATCCGCACCCTCGGCTTCTAAAACTGGGTGTCTCTGGCGGAAGGGCACGGCTTTAGCCGTGCCGTCTGCGCGCTTACTTTGATGACTCGCGTTCCCTCGATCGCATCGCGATCGAGGGAACGCAAAAGAGAGAAGTCAGCCAAACTGACTCCCCCTCCCCCCAGCTTTATTTCCACATCGCAGCCGCCTCAGGTAAGATGGAACCGCTTTCACAAGTTCCAATCTTCACCTAATTCAACTTCCAGCAGCAGCGAGGCGCCGTGGTTCCCAATGCGTTTATCGGAGTCATCTACAACCTGATCGGGGGCTTCTCCTCCGCCACCAACTTCATCCCCTTCCGCCAGATCAAGCGCTGGTCCTGGGAGGTCTACTGGATCATCCAGGGATTCTCCGCCTGGATCGTCGCACCCACTCTGCTGGCCTGCATCTTCGTGCCCCACATGTGGTCCATCATTGCCCAGGCCCACGCCGACCCGGCCAACCATGCCATCGCCTACACCATCCTCTTCGGCGCGCTCTGGGGCATCGGCGGACTCACCTTCGGCCTGGCCATCCGCTATCTAGGCTTCGCCCTCGGATACTCCATCGCCCTCGGCCTCTGCATGGTCTTCGGCACCCTCATTCCCCCTATCTATCACGGCCAGATCATGGCCATCGCTCACACCCACTCCGGCCAGGTCACCCTGCTTGGGGTCCTCGTCTGCGCCATCGCAGTCGCCGTCAACGGCGCCGCCGGCTACTCCAAGGAGAAGGAGATCGCCCCCGATGCCACCATCGAGTCCGGGGAACAGACCTTCGCCTTCGGCAAGGGCCTCGCCATCGCCATCCTGGCCGGTCTCATGAGCGCCTTCTTCGCCTTCGGCATCGACGCCGGATCGCCCATCGCCGCCATCGCCAAATCCAGCCTGCTCGCCGCCGGACACCAGGACCTCTGGCAGAACCTCCCCATCCTCGTCGTCCTCCTCTGGGGAGGCTTCTTCACCAACATCGTCTGGTCCTTCATCCTCATCTTCAAAAACGGCTCCATCCGCCAGTTCGCCGGCGAGCCCGGAGTCAACCCCATGCGCGCCGCGCCCACCGCCGGTGACACCCTGGTCGACTTCGATCCCCTCGACGCATCCACCTACGACCGCATCGCCCCGCGCACCCTCGTCGCCAACTACCTCTACGCCTCCCTCGCCGGCGTCCTCTGGTACTTCCAGTTCTTCTTCTACTCCATGGGCAAAACCCGCATGGGCCGCTACGACTTCTCCTCCTGGACCCTGCTCATGGCCTCCATCATCATCTTCGCCACCCTCTGGGGCATCCTCTTCAAGGAGTGGCAGGGCACCAGCCGCCGCACCAAACTGCTGGTCACCGCTGGCCTCGTCCTGCTGGTCGGTTCCACCATCATCATCGGCTACGGCAACTACCTGCTCTTTCTCCAACAATAAAGCCCTTCCGATAATCTGCGTCGGAAGGGCACGGCTTCAGCCCTTCCGATAATCTGCGTCGGAAGGGCACGGCTTCAGAGCCTGTCCTGAGCGTAGCGAAGGACCCCTGTATTTCGTCGTTGATTGTTTTTGCTTATGGCGCGTAGCACTGCACAAAGCTCGCCCCCACAGAACTCCGCACCCGGGCCACCCCGCGCCCCACGGGAACCACCACCGCCCGCCCCACCATCAGCTCCACGTCCTCCCAGCCCTCGCTCTTCACCACAGCCTCACCACGCAACCCCACCACGCATCCTGCCCCTTCCACCGGAACCACCGCCTCGCCTCCCGCCGCCACGTCGTACCGGTCCACCACAAAGTACCTCTGCTCGATCAGCCGCGTAAACCCATCCATCGCCCGCGGCTGCACCTTGCCCGCCGCCGTCCGCGTCTTCATCGCGCGCAGCCCCTGCTCCAGGTGCAGCTCCCGCCCCCGCCCGTAGTCGTACAGCCGGAAGGTCACGTCGCTGGTCTGCTGTGTCTCCAGCAGCACCACTCCCGGCCCGATCGAATGCACCGTCCCCGCGTCCACAAACACCATCTCCCCCGCCGACACCGGGACCCACTCCAGCAGCTCCTCCAGCGTTCCTGCCTCGACCGCCGACCGCACCGCCTTCGCCGTCACGCCCTCGCCGAGCCCCAGCGCAATCGTCGCTCCCGCCTCCGCCTCCAGAACGTACCAGCACTCGGTTTTGCCTCGCTCAAACCCCATCGCCCGCGCCATCGCGTCGTCCGGATGCACCTGCACCGACAGCTTCTCACTGGGAAACAGCAGCTTCACCAGCAGCGGAAACTCCGCGCCGCCGTCTTTTCTGAGCGAGTCTTTCCCGCCCGCGCCCACCAGCCGTTCGCCCTCCTCCGCCGCCACCTGCGCCAGCGTCCGCCCAGTCAGCGCGCCCGTCTCCACCAAGCACTCTGGCCCGGTCAGCCACGCCTCGCCCACCGGCTCCTTCGTTCCCGTCTCGCTGTACCACGGCCTCAGATCAAGCCTCCCCCACGGCCGCGCGCTGAACCACGGCGCCAGCCGAAACGGCCCCATCCCGGCCCTCTCCAACTCCTTACTCTCCATCCATCCCCTCAGTCGTCGTCCTCACAGAAAAGTTTGTCATTCTGACCCTGAGCTTGCCGAAGGGGAAGAATCCCCGCATTTTGTCTTTGCTCTTGAACTCAATCATCATCGTCCTTCTTGGCTCTCTTCTGCTTTTCGGTCAACTGCGCCGGCACCGCCGCATCTCCCATCGCGTCCCGCCACAAGATTACATTCAGCTTGCTCGCATCCGCCCGGTCCGCGTGTGTAAAGTCCATCTTCGCCGACTCCCGTGCTCCCACCGCCGTCTTCGCATTCGCCGTGTAGATCAGCCCATTCTCCCGGTTCACATAGTCCGCCGCAAACGGCCTCTGGTCGCCCGGTCCGGTAAACATCAACCCCATCAGCGGCGCCAGCGCATCGTTATTGTTCATCGGCGGCAGCCCCAGCAGCGTCTCCATCGTCCGCACCACGCTCACCGTGGTATAGAACCGGCTCTCCACAAACGCACCTCCGCCAACCGCGCGCGGCGAGTACTTGCTCACCACCAGCGCCAGGCTCCTGTGCGCGTCCACGTGGTCGGCCCCGTTCTGCGCGTCGTCCTCCAGAATGAAGATCGCCGTATCCTCCCAGTACGCCGAGTGCGACACCGCATCCACCACCCGTCCCACCGCCAGATCGTTGTCCGCCACCGATGCCTTCGGCGTCGGCCCGCCCACCACCGTCCCCGCCGTATGGTCATCCGGCAGCTTCAGCGTAATGTAGTTCGGCATGGTGTCCTTGCCTGCCGCGCGATCCCGGACCCATCCCGCAAAGTGGCGCAGAAACACCTCCGCCCGAATCTGGTCCGGGACCCGCAGGTTGAAGTCCGGCGACTCCGCCGCAAAGTGTCCCACCAGCTCCGGCTTGGTCGCCACGTTGCCCGCCAGCAGCGGAATCGCCCACCCCCACCGGCTCACTCCGCCGCCCCACTCCGCCGGAATCTCCTCGCCCGGCTGGATCGCGACCCGCGCGCACTTCACACCCTCCAGCAGCGGCCCCTCCTGCATACTCCCGCTCTTCTTCATATCGCAGAAGGTCGACGAGATGAACTCCCCGAAGTTGTAGTGTGTCCTGCCGTGAGCCTCCGCGTTGCCCCACATATACCCGCTCGCCGGCTCATTCACATCCGCAATCTTCTGCAGCAGCGGGTAGCCATCCGATACCACCCCCTCGTAGTCGTACGTCCGCTGCGCGTTGCGATACTGCTGTTGCCACGTCTTCTCGTTATAGTCCGTGCTGATCGCCGCGTTCGACCACTCATGCCCGTCGCCCGACACCTCGCCCGAGTCGAAAAAATTGTCCAGCACGCCAAACTGCAATGCCAGCCTGTGCTGGTTCGGCGTCACGCTCTCGCCATACATTGCCAACCCCGCATCGCCATTCCCCACCGGCCTCCCGTTCTGCTTCAGGTCGCCGAACACCTGGTCGTACGTCCGGTTCTCCTTAATGATGTAGATCACATGCTTGATTCGCTCGCCCCCGCCGACAAACGCAATCTTCTCTTCCGCCGCCTTCATCCGGTTCGCCGTCATCACCTCCGCCGTCG
>Ga0074045_10001486_pt1 | contig 22504 bp, 29 predicted proteins | sample BogForMeECP23OM2_FD_94442 | JGI IMG/M metagenome (GOLD analysis project Ga0074045, IMG submission 94442) | Bog forest soil microbial communities from Calvert Island, British Columbia, Canada - Bog Forest MetaG ECP23OM2 | ecosystem: Environmental > Terrestrial > Soil > Wetlands ... | reverse complement strand
TGATAGGATCATTTTGGCTTCTTTGCGGGTCTGTGCAACGCCGAGTATGTCTCGTAGAACAAGCGTTAAGGGTAAGCAGCTTTCGAGTGAGTGTGAACCCGACGAGGGCTTCACTATCCAAGGCAGCTCTTTCCTGTGAATTGGCCAGAATCTTGGAGCTGGTTTACGTTTCAATCTTGCAGTTTTTCCTTTTTTACCCAAATTATTGTCCTCCTTCAGCTTCTTCGGAAGCTTTACGTTTGGCGCGCGGTTTAGCCGCCGTCTTCTTAGCCGCGGCTTTTTTGGCAGGTGCTTCTTTTTCTACAGCAGTTTCCTTCGCTACTGCCTTCGGCTTTGCCATTTTCTTCGCGGGCGCCTTTTCTTCTTTTTCGGTTATTTTTTCTTCTGGAACTTCTTCTTTGGCAACGGGTTTCTTCGCAGTTTTTGCGCTGGGCTTCTTTGCTTGTGGTTTCTTTGCCGTTACTTCTTTAGGTGCTTCCTCAACTTCTGCGACTTCTTCGGTGGGAGTTTGTTCCTTCGCGATTTCAGGTGCTGCTTCTTCTGCTGGTTTTTCTTCAACGACTTCTTCGAGTTTTTCTGGTTGTACAGGTGCCTCTTTGGCAGTCTTCGGCGCTGCGGCTTTCGGCTTGGATTCTTTCTCGGGCTTTTCTGCTTCTTTCTTTCTGGTAAGAATGTCTTTGCGCCATTTGTCTTCTAAGTTGAGGTTTCTTATTTGAACTTTAGATGGGTGAATAGGAAGGAAAATGTTGGTTCCATCAACTTTTTCCCGTGTTAATCCTTCCATGTAAATTCGGTATTCTTTTAAGGCGACGCGTGAAACTTTGCCTTCGAAACCCTTGTTATCTCCGCGCATGATGCGGACAGTGTCGCCTTTTCTGACTGGGAGAGTTTTGGCACCTCTTGAGGCAGCAAGCTCACTTGAAAGTGGGGCTGACATGAGCCTGTGACGAATATGGGCAGGAGCATTAAAAAGCCTCTTGCGTTGTTTGCCCGGATTTTTTACACGTTTTGTCTTCTGCATAATCTTGCACCTATACTATGATACTTGAGGCACTTGCGATTCTTGGCCATCTCTCGGCTGCCTCTCTTGCTACTGGACCCCTGATCTCTGAGCCTTTCATTTCGCCTTCCGGAGTTATGATTACTGCTGCATTGTCTTCAAACTGCACCCAGACACCGTCGACACGTCGGAAAGTTTTTCTTTGACGGACAACGACTGCTTGGAAAATCTTTTTCCTCATGTCGGGTGAACCTTGCCTAACAGAAACCGTGACTTTATCTCCTACAGTGGCCGATGGATAACGTCTAAGCCTTCCTTTGTAGCCCATGGCTTGGATCAAACGTAGAACCCGTGCACCAGTGTTATCGGCGCATTTCATTTCTGAACCTGCCAGTAAGCCACGGCTAATCTTGTTTCCGTGCGAAAGCATGCCTTTTGCGGTTAGTGCTCTCTGTTTCGCTTTCGCCGCCATTTTACTTTTCCTCCTCTAGTTTTTCGACTACAACAAACGACACGGTTTTGCTGATTGGTCTGCACTCTGCGATTCTTACTCGGTCGCCTTCTTTGACATCTATGCAAGGTGGATTGTGTGATGGGATGTGACCGTGCCTTCGTTCATATCTTTGGAATTTTGAGCTGAATTGCAAGAATTTCCTGTCAACTATGACTGTCTTGTCCATTTTTGATGTTTGAACTAGGCCGTCAAGTACACGTCCCCGTATTGCGAGTGTTCCGTGGAACGGGCAGTTTCGGTCTTCACATGTTTTTTTCGGTTGTTTAAAAGTCATTGACATTACCATAACCTCTTAACGCTTTTTTTAAGTCGATCCTCTGTTCTGCCAACTAAAAGTTTACCGTCAATCTGCACAATTGTGCCATCTTCGAAATTGAAGTTAAAGATGGCTGATTCTTTGATTATGCTTCGCCTTTGACCTTCGCCAAGGAAGGTGAAAGTGTTTCTTGTTTCCTCAATTACTTTGCCGCCGATGCCGATGTAATTTAAGTGCGGGCTTCTGGCGACTATACCTTGAACGCCGATGAATTCGTGATTGATAATTTCGGGGGTTATTTTCATTAAGCCTCGGTCTCCGCAGTTTCTTTCTTGGCCTTAGGCTTCTTCTCTGCCTTTTCGGCTTTCTCTGGCTTCTCAGCTTTCTGCTTTGGCTTTTCCTCTTCCAACACAGACCCTTTTCTTAATCCGAGTTTAATTTCGTTCTCCACGGTAAGTATCTGAGCGATTGTCTTGCGAATTTCTCTGACCCTTGTTGGGTTCTCAACGGCGCCGCCTGCTTTAACCATCGTTTTGATGCGGGCTTGTTCAACGCGTAAATCTATGAGCCGCTTCGTTCTGTCCTCAGCGGACATGCCTTGAATTTCTTTAAGACGAATTATCGCCATTACTCTTTTGCCTCCTCACCCTTAGGTTCATCCTGAACCTCTTTCGCCTGCACAGTTGGCTCTTCCGCAACCTCTTCTTTTTGTTGAGTCTGTGCTTCTACTGGCTTCGCTTCTTCCGTTATCGGAAGGGTTTCTTCTTCGGGCGGAGCTGCCTCGCAAATCTTTATTCTGTCAGGGAAAACTGCATCCGGCGGCATGATTTTTACGCGGACGCCAATAATGCCTGGTTTAAGTTGAACGTGGGCCTCAGCTTTCTTCATAGCTATAAGTGCTGGTTCTCCACATCGTGGGAAGTAACCTGCACGGAACTTTTCGAAGCGTGCCCGTTCAGTCGTGAGTTTGCCACTTATGACTATTTCGGCGCCAAGGGCACCTGCTTCCATAACTTGATTGAGCGCCCAAAAGCCTGCGCGCCTAAAGTGAACACCGCGTTGAAGCGCTGAAGCAACACGTGATGCAATAACATAGGCGTTGAATTCAGGAACCTCAATTTCAGAGACTGAAATCTGAGGGTTAGCAACTTTGAAGTTTTGTTCCAGCGAAGAGGCAAGTTCCTTTATGGTTTCTCCACCTCTCCCTATGACTAAGCCTGGACGCATCGCATAAATAACCACGTGGGTTCCAAGCGGGGTTTTAGAGATGTTTACTCCACCGTATCCAGCTCGATCAAGTTTTTTCTGTAAAAACTCATCAATTTCCGTTTTTTTGATTGCTTCTGTGATGAAACGTTTGACGATACTCATTTATTTTTCTCCTGAAGTGGGTTTCTCATCAAGCACTATTTCGACATGCGTTGTCGTGTCGAATTTCGGTGAAGACCTGCCCTGTGCTCTCGGCTTGAAGCGTTTAAGTTTGATGCCTTGATATGCAGCCGCATGAATAATGCGTAGACGGTCAACATCTAAACTTTTGTTTTCAGCATTTGCTTGAGCTGACTGCAAAACATTCAAAATTACGCCGCATGCTTTAATCGGGTATCTACCGGAAAAACTGTTAACTTGCCCATGCCTGTGAGGCAGTTTCTTGTTATATCTCATGTAAGGGATTGATTTCTTTTTAGCTTGTACATCCCGGAGGTACTGTTTTGCATCGGTCAACATCATGCCTTTTATGGCGTGGCAAACCTCACGCGATGCTTTATGGGATACTTTAAGTTCTCTGCCGCTTGCTTTCGCTGTTTTTTCTTCGTTGAGCATTTCGTTGATTACTGAGTATCCCCATTTTGGCATTTTTATATCTCCGATGCGCATTCAAACACGTAAAAGCAATTTATATGGCTTTCCGTATCAAAACAAAAGTTTTCGACAGAGTCGACTACTTTAGTTAGCCCTTGAATCAGGGCGTGTTCGTCTGTGAGGTGTGCAAGTTTTGGATAACACTTTTGCCTTTTATAGTTTTCCCAAAGAACACCAAAACTCCAGATAAGCAGAAAACTGGGATCATTCCCCCATGGATAACAAAAACTCGTTTTAAGCTGCGATTTGTTTATGTTTAACTTAATTGCTATTGCAACTGTTAATTGGGAAGCAACTGAAATGTCAACTAAAAACGAGAAAATCACGATGCTGCATGGCGCAGGCGGCACAGTCATGCATAACTTAGTAAAAAATTACATTGTGAAGTATTTCAGCGGCTTAGGCAACTACGCTGAAGTCCCGCTGGAAGCCATGGATGACGCAGCAGTCATAGGCGACATTGTTTTCAAAAGCGATTCTCACGCGGTTAAACCCATATTTTTCCCAGGCGGCGACATCGGACGCTTAGCCATTTCAGGCACGGTTAACGACATTTCAGCCATGGGAGCGCAACCGTACGCGTTGGCTTGTGGATTCATCTTGGAAGAAGGGTTACTGCTATCGGATTTAGAACGGATCCTATCAAGCATGCATGACACCTGCGCTGAAGCCGGCGTTGGCATAGTCACAGGTGACACGAAAGTTGTTGAGAAAGGCGCCCTTGGAGGTTTAGTTATGAACGTTTCAGGCATAGGCAAGCGAACCCCCGCGTTGGAAAGCAACTTCCACGTGGCAAATCAATACCGCAAAGTTGCCAGCCGTTGGACATTAGACTCAAACCTTGTGGAAGGCGACAAAATCATTCTCACAGGCACAATTGGCGACCATGGGCTCGCCGTGCTTTCCGCACAGCAAGGACTTAAGTTTGGAAGCGAAATAAAATCCGACGTAAGACCATTAAACCGCATGCTTCAGCAATTATTTGCACAAATAGGGGGGGTTATTTCTGTAAAAGACCCAACGCGTGGCGGCTTGGCTGACGCACTTAACGAATGGACGGAAAAATCCAAAGTCGGCATACTAGTCCACGAAGAAAAGGTTCCCATCCGTGAAGACGTACAAACGGCATGCGACATGCTCGGCTTAGACCCCTTGGAAGTTGGCAACGAAGGCAAATATATTATCGGGGTTGTCAAAGAAAAGGCGCAAGCAGCCTTGGAATTTCTGAAAAAAATAGATGAGGGAAAGAACGCGCAGATAATCGGGGAAGCCACAAGTCAATTCAAAGGCGTCGCCATGCAAACCCAGGTCGGCGGCAAAAGAATAATCGCAAGGCCCATCGGGGACCCTGTACCAAGAATCTGCTAAGCCTGAACTGCTACGTTTTTCGCCCAGACCCTGCAAGTTCCTTCATTGCTAACCATGCATGCGCCGACAGGTTTCTCAGGCGAACAGCCTTTTAAAAACATGGGGCACTCGTTGGGTCTGATTTTTCCAATAATGACAAGGTGACATTCGCAGCCTAAAAGTATGTCTTTACCCTGTTCAACATGAACGCCATGCTTGAGTCTAGCATCATGATCTGCAAACGCCTCGCGCAACTGCAAGGCTGAATCTGGAAGCCTGCCGATGCCGCGCCAGTTCCCAGCAGTAACCGTGAAGGCTGCCTTTATCATTTCCTGCGCTTTAAGATTGCCTTCAGGCTTAACAACACGTGGGTACTCATTCTCCAACCGCGCCTTTCCCTCGGCCTGCTGCTTAACAATCATATAAATCGACATCAAAACATCAATCGGCTCAAAACCAGCCACAACCGTGGGCATCCGATAAACCCGCGGAAACAGCTCGTAAGGTTTAAGACCGATAATGGCGCTCACATGTCCAGGTGCAATGAACCCGTCAATCTGCAGGTCACCAACACCGAGAAGCAACTCCATGGCTGGCGGAATTAAACGGTGAGAAACAAGAAAGCTAAGGTTTTTGGGTGGATTGTTAAGTGCTTCAACCGCCGTTGACGGAGCCGTGGTTTCGAAGCCTACAGCGAAAAAGGCGAATGGTTTGTTAGGTTCCCGTTTTGCCATTTCAACAGCGTCGCTGACGGCATAGACTATTCTGACGTCCGCTCCAGAGGCTTTAGCTTCCAAAAGAGACATCTGACTTCCAGGCACGCGCAAAACGTCTCCGAAACATGTTACCACGACGTCCATTTTCGCCAATTGCACGGCTTCATCTATTTCAGCCGCAGGAACGATGCAAACGGGGCAACCGGGTCCAGCGATAACTTCAACGCCGTTGGGCAAAAGGCTTCGTAAACCAAAATGCGTAATTGTCCACTCATGTGTGCCGCAGACGTGGCAGATTTTGGTTTTTCCAGCCTTTGGCGCTAAACTTCTAATTTTTGCAGCAATGTTTTGGGCCAACTGGGGGTTTCGGAACTTCAGGTTTTCAGCCATGCCGACACCTCAACTTGAGTTTATTGACCAGCTTCAAGAATGCTGTTCCACAGATTCAAGGTTTCTTTTGCTTCTTCCTCTTCGATAATCTGAATAGCGTAGCCTGCGTGAACCAGAACATAATCGCCCACTTTCGCTTCAACAAGAGATACATTAACCTCTCTCAGAACGCCTTGACCAAAATCCACGTTGGCTTTTTCGCCTTGGAGGTTCATCACCTTAGCGGGAATAGCTAAACACATAATTATCAATTAATAGAGCCGTTTAAACGACGATAAAAAGAGATTGGTCTAAAACCGTGAAAAACCGCCTACAACAGCCTGACCAAACGAAACCCCGCCATCGCCTGCTGGAACAGCCTCATGAACAAGAAAACGAAGGCCAGCATCCTCAACCGTTTTACGCAGCACTTTAGTAAGAATCTGGTTACATGCGGCGCCGCCTGAAAAACCGATGCTTTTAACGCCCAGAACCGTGGCTTTTTCCAACGCCATTAAGCCGAGACCTTTTGCCAAGTAAGCATGTGTGGAGTAAGCTAAATCGGCGGTGGGAAAATCTGCTTTCTTTTCGAAAACTAACCTCAAAAGGTTTGCAGTTTCCAGTGTTTCGCCGTGAAAAACAGGTTTAAGCTTCAAAATGTCCTTGCCCTTTAGTGCGGCGGATTCTAGTTTCATTGCGGGTTCCCCCTCGTAACTTCGCTCGTAACAAACGCCTAAAACAGCTGCGGCAGCGTCAAGAACTCGTCCGCAACTCGTTGTTTCAATCAACCCAGAACTTTTCCCGAGTTGACTGAGAATTAGATTAGCTTCGGTTTCGCCGAAAGGCAAATGCAACTTGTTTTCCATCAGCCAAAGCGCAACGTCTACGCCTGCTTTCGCAAGCATTCCAGCAGCCAAACGGAGCGGAAAACGGCTCGCAACGTCTCCTCCGAGCAAGGGCTGAGACTCCAGATGCCCCAATCGCTTGAACTTTGACGACTCGCGCGTGCAGAACAATATTTCGCCTCCCCAAGCGCCTCCATCTAAGCCGTATCCATACCCATCGCAAACTACGCTAACAGCTTCCTCCAAACTATTCTCAGCCATCAATGCCGCAGCGTGAGCATGATGATGCTGAACTTGAAAAAGAGGTAATCCTTCAGCCTCCGCCATTTCCTTCGCAAGAGCTGTCGTCGTGAATTTAGGATGCAAATCGCAAACAACAGTTTCAGCATGGCAATTAGTCAAATGATAAAGATGGTTTGCTGCTTCCTGCAGGAAAGCCCGGGTCTCTACGTTTTCAACGTCACCGATATGTTGGCTGATAAACGCTTTGTCTTCAAACAAGACGCAGGCTGTATTGTTGAGTTCACCGCCTAACCCGACGACGCAACGCTTTGACTTCGTCTTAAGCCTCACAGGCGCCGGAGCGTAACCTCTGCTTCGCCTAAGAAAGACTTGCCGAGTTCCATGGACACGCATGACGGAGTCGTCACATCGATGAGCAATTTTGCGGTTATGAAACAAAAAATAATCTACTGTGCCGCCCAAAGTTTTGAGGGCCTCCTCATTGTCATATATGATAGGTTGGTTAGGGGGGTTGGCGCTCGTCATCACAAATGCGGGATCATCAACTCTGTCAAAGAGCATATAGTGCAAGCCAGTATAGGGCAACATGACCCCGACGTTATGCAAGTTCGGGGCCGTCAGAGGAGAAAGATTGTATTCTTTGCTTTTGTTAAGCAGCACGATTGGCCGCATCGGAGATTGCAACAGCTCCTGCTCTTTCGAACCTACTTCAGCGAAGATTTTCGCAGCCTCTATGTTTCTTGCCATCACTGCGAAAGGTTTTTCGCGCCTGTGCTTCGTATTTCGAAGCATCTTCAAAGGCTTGTCCCGCATGACTGAGCAGGCAATATGGAATCCGCCGTACCCCTTTATCGCCAAGATATTGCCTTCAGAAAGAAGCTTTCCCGCTTCCCGCACAGGGTCTTTGGCGTCCACGGGTTCGCCGCTGCATGTTGTAAGATAAGCTTTTGGTCCGCAGGGTGGACAAGCCACAGTTTGGGCGTGAAACCTCCTGTTTGCTGGGTCATCGTACTCGCGCTGGCAAAAAGCGCAAAGCGGAAACTCGCTCATAGTTGTGTTTTCGCGGTCGTAAGGTAACCGCTCGATAATCGTGAAACGCGGCCCACAATTGGTGCAGGTGATAAAGAAGTATTCGTACCGTGGGTTTTTGGGGTCACGAAGTTCGGCAAGGCATTCGTTGCAAATCGCGATGTCAGGCGGAATGATTGAACCTGAAAGCTCCGCCGCATCGGAACTTTTCCATATCGTGAATTCGCTAAACTGGTTTGCGCCTGAAAGCTCAACTGACTTGACTCGTTCAATCTGCGCATTCGGCGGCTTCTTCTGGGTTAGGTTATGCATGAAACTCTTAACATTTTGCGCTTCGCCCTCCAGCAGGATTTCAACCCCTGCATCGCCCCTATTCCGAACGTACCCAGCTAAACAGTTTGCAACTGCAATTCTGTAAACAAATGGGCGGAACCCTACGCCTTGAACGATACCAGTAACGTTGAGTTTTACGCGCAAAGATAAACCTGCCATAACTCAAAACAGAGGTTTTCTCTTATACATTTCGACAACGCTTAAGGATTTAGCCGTTTTTCTTCCCGAAGTTGGCGCTTCAAAACTTTGCCCGCTGAACTGACAGGCAAGTCTTTCCTGAATTCCACTTCGCGGATCGCCTTATACGGTGCCACCTTGTCGTTGACGAACGATTTGATTTCTTCCGCCGAGACCAACGCGCCTTCTTTCAGCACTATGAAAGCCTTCGGGATCTCGCCTGCCAACGGGTCAGGTTTCCCTATGACTGCGCATAGCTTAACGGCTGGGTGCTCGTAGAGGAGGTCTTCGAGGTCCCGCGGGTAAACGCTGTAGCCACTGTATTTGATCAGGTCTTTTTTGCGGTCGGTAATGTAGAAGTAGCCATCCTTATCCATGTGTGCGATGTCCCCCGTTAGAAGCCACCCGTCGTGCAGAACCAAAGCGGTTTCCTCCGGCTTACGCCAGTAACCCTTCATGACCTGTGGTCCCTTCACCTCAAGCTCCCCAGTCTCGCCGACACCAAGAGTTTTTGAAGCTGAGCCTAAATCCACTATTCGCGCATCTGTATCTGGCAGGGGCAAGCCGATTGACCCGACTTTCAACATTTTCATAATGGTATCAACGGGGTTGCAGTGAGTGACAGGGGACGCCTCTGTTAAACCGTATCCTTCAACTAAAGATCCGCCTGTCGCTTGCATGAATTGTTTTTGGGTTTGCGGCGGCAACGGTGACGCGCCTGAAATGCAGGCCCGAATCGAAGTTAAGTCATATTTCCCCAGTTCGGGGTTAGCTAAAAGCGTCGAGTACATAGTTGGGACGCTACAGAAAACCGTGACCCTGTGCTTTTGGATAGCTTCTAAGGCTTTGGCTGGCTCGAACCGTGGCATCAAAACCATTTTTGCGGCTAAGCTGATGGGTACAGTCATACTTGTTGTCATTCCGTAGATATGAAAGAGGGGCAGCGCGGTTAGGAAGGTTTCTTGGGCTGTTGTGCCCTTTATCCAAGCGGCGAAGGATAATGCATTGGATAGGAGGTTGGTATGGGTTAGCATGGCGCCTTTGGCGGTTCCTGTAGTGCCGCCCGTGTACTGCAACGCTGCTAAGTCTTCGTTTGGGTTCAATTTCACGTTTGGAGGATTGCTTGCTTCTTTTTCTGATAAAGCTTGGAAAGCTATGGTGTTTGTAACATCTATGGGGCGGGTTTTTTTATAGCAATATTCATCTTTGCCTGTCAATATGACGTTTTTTAGCTTGGTTTTTTGCTTGCTTTTCACTATAGTTGGATAAAGCGAATCCAGCGTCACAATGGTTTGTGCTTCTGAATCTTTCAGTTGGCACTCAACTTCGCGTTCCCGATAAAGAGGGTTTATAGCCGTTACAACCGCTCCAGCCTTAATCACTCCAAAATAGGTAATTATGAACTGAGGAATATTGGGTAAAAAAATTGCAACACGGTCGCCTTTTTTCACTCCTAACTTGACAAGAGAAAGGGCAAACTGGTTTGAACGCGTCTCCAACTGAACATAAGTGGTTTCACGCCCGCCATAAATTATGGAAGTTTTTTGCGGAAATTCTTTTGCACATTTGTGAAGGATTTCTTGAAGAGGAACCTGCAGGAGCTCCAAGTGTTTTGGCACTTGGGTAGGCCACGAGTTAAACCACAATGCGTTTTTTTGGGGCAAGATACGTCGCGTTACATTATGAGTGAATAGGTTAAAACCTTACCCTAACTTCGCTTTCTTGCCTGAATAGTCTGTCAGGCCTAGTCTGTTGCCGAAGGGGTCTTCGAACTCAACCGCCATACCCGTGTGAATCTCGAATGGTTCGGATAGGAACTTTAAGCCTTTAGCGATTAGCCGCTTGTACTCTTCCTGCACGCTGTCCACAACGAACCAAATCGTCGGTTTCGCGTCGGGAAAACTGTGCGTGTCCTTGAGGATAATTGCTGGTTCTTTATTGCCAACTCTGAAAGCTACCATGCCCATTTCTGAAAAGTCAAACTTGACCGAAAGCCCCAAAACGTCATGGTAAAACGCTTTGCCCTTCTTGAGGTCGCCGCTTGGCAGAAAAAAGTTATCGTAATCCTTCAATGTTTCACTTCGAATTGATTGTGCAGTAAGTTACTAATAACATTTCACAATTCAGCTGGAAACTTCGCTTTTTAGGCGGAGGATTGAGTGGGTTCGGGTTTCTTGCAGAAGAGCAATGCAGGTAACAAGGCTACGATTATGAAGGCTGAATTGAAGATGAACCCCGCCAACTTGATTGTAGAGTCTTTAAAGGGAATCAATGAAATCGCGATCGGCGACGATGGGAACCAACCGGGAGCAAAAAACTGAGGGTACCCAACGTAAACCCAAAGTAGATAAATTATGCCGCTTGCCACAGTGGCCAGAACAAGGTATCTGTTGAGAGTCATGTATTTGTAGCCTGCAAATGGCAGACTTATCATCATTAGAGTCCAGTATAGCGGGTAAGTTGCAGCTGACGTGTTGAAGTTGAAGTTCAAAGTAAACAATGTGTTGGCCACTTCAGTCGACATCCTCGCCTGGGCATAACCGAAATGATACAGCCCCTGCTGCAGCCAAATTCCCGCGGCAACACAAGCTACAGCTAAAAGGAATCGCTCATACCCGACGCCCTGCCGCCTCATGAAAAATTCTGCAAGAATAAACGCCAACCCATAAACCACAACGGAGCTTGTGAGCACGGCTGCGGATGAGGTGCTGTCCCCAGAAAAAACAAACCCTCTGCCCCGCCAAACCAACAACGCCGCAACCACGCATAGGCAGGCAGCTTCAAACCAGTTTCGCCTAAACCAATCGTTGGCTACATCAAAACCCCGCAAAACGACGCCTCGGAAAATTCTTCCCCTTTTAAGTCGTTATGTTAGTTGAGGTAGGGTGTGTTTAAGATTTTTGGTCGCCTCAATCTCGAAAATGTCTGGAGAAATTTGCGGAGGGCGAAAGGCAGTTAGGGCTTGTTGGCCAAGCAATACAAGACGAAAGCAACAGCAGTCATTCAACAAGTATTGCGAATCAATTATACAAAGAACAGTGTAAGTGAGGGGTAGGCTGCGAGAGACAAAGCACCGCAATTTAATGTACCTATCTGGGTGACAAAGCGACCAAAAATGCTATGCTGCTATTGTTGGTGCCGGGGGCGCGATTCGAGCACGCGACTTCTGGCAAAGAGCGCTTAGCCCCTTTTGACTCCAGATTATGAGTCTGGCGCCCTGGCCAGGCTAGGCTACCCCGGCACACAATTAGCCACTTTTTGCGAAGGCTGAATCCATTTAGTTTATTTTCCATCATTTAAACTTTTAAGCCCCGCACTTGGATTGGTTTGGATCTGAGGGCACTATGCTGAAAACTGGGATAGCGGTAACATCCAAACAGAGGTTTTGTTTGCATAAAACTTATTGGAGCGGAAATGCAGATTTAGCGTGGTGACGTGTGTGTCTTCGAATAGTGATGATGATTTTCCTGAGTGGACGAAGCGGAAACGGGCTAAAGACCCTTTCTTCGGCGACATAGATGACATGTTCCGTGAAATGGAGAAGATGATGGATGAGGAACTCAAAAACTTCACGGAAAAAGTGCCGAAAGAATACGTTAAAGAACGCAAGCTGGCCGACGGAAGCACCGTTAAAGAGCTTGGACCATTCGTTTATGGTTACAGCATGAAGATAGGTCCCGATGGAAAACCAGAAATCCAAGAGTTTGGAAACCTCAAGAAGGGACTCAAAGGCACGCCTCAGGTTAAGGAGGAACGCGAACCCTTGGTTGACATCGTTGAAACAGACGGCGAAATCCATGTGGTTGTGGAGTTGCCAGGCGTTGAGAAAACCGACATTAAACTGCACGGCACCGAGGATTCGTTGACGATTTCGGTGGATACCCTCCAGTACAAGTACTACAAGGAAGTTGAATTGCCAGCTAAAGTGCGAGTTATAGAGGCGAAGTCAAGCTACAAAAACGGCGTCTTAGAAGTCGTCCTGCCTAAAGATGAAGCCCAAAACAAGCCGAAAGGACAACCGATCGACATCGGCTAAAAACCTAAATTCAATCCCTTTAATAATTCAGTGTTGCGAGTACAGTAATGAGCGTTAATCAAGAGTTAGATACTTTAAACGCTGTTTGTCGTGAAGCAAAATCAGTGGGCAAACTGTCAGGCACCAATTTAACGGAGCTGTACGAGCTTTTCGGGACAAGATTCACAAAAGCTCTTGACGCCCTAAAAGAGGGGCGAGTGAAAAAATACACGTTTAAACCGACCGGAAGGGTGGTTTGGATTGTTGTAGGCAGGGAACGGGACTACCTTATCATGCCTGAAGCTGAATTCTGTACCTGCGACGACTTCTACTTCCGCGTTCTAGACAAAAAAGTCCACATGTGCTATCACCTGCTGACTCAAAAGATCGCTCAGAACCTAACCTGGTTTGAAATTATAGAGGAAAGAGATGAGAGCTACGATATGCTGATGAATGAGTGGAAAAAAGCGACACCTTAAATATTTAGATGTTACAAGAATATGCAATATTGCAGGGAGAATTCACATGAATTTAGGGCCATACTTCGTGACTTTAGAATATGTCGCAATGAGCGGAATTTTCATCGCTTTAGTTTTGATCTTCCTCTACATGTATTACGGCAAAGACGAGGAAGAAGAAATAACCGATTAAACTATCCCCTTTCCTCTACAGTATCAAGAGTTTGCCGCGCCTTCTATTCATTACGAAAAACAAAACCAAACTCATTACCGACAGAATTATCCCGATCAATATAAGCCACGTCGCCTTTGGGCCGGAACCGAAAACAATCGGGAATGGACCGATGAAAACCACAACCCCCGCGCTTGATGAAACACTGAAAATCGAAGCGATTACAACTAAAAGTATTATGCCGACGAAAACCAAGATTATTCCTAGAATCAGTAGCCAAAACAGTCGGCTGGAAACCGGAATCCCTTCTTCAGATTCATCATCTTCAGCCAAACTCTTCATCTCGTCAGCCAATAAAACAGCACCATCGCAATGATGATGGCAACAACAAGCGCCAAAGCCAATGCCAAAACCGTCTTAACAGATTTCTTGTCTGCCCCAAAGATAATCGGGATGGGACCAATCATGATTATTCCTGCAGCTTTAACTTTGCCTCTTTTGGCACCGTGTGCTGACGCCGCAACTATCGCAATTATAATGATTACGATTCCAATAGCTATCAGTGCTAATGCAAGCGCATAAAAAACTTCAAGATCCAACCGTTCTTCCTCCAGAGCGCGCTATATCAAATGGAAGAGCGTTTGTAATAAATGTAAATAACGAAAGAGAAACGCTTGACGCGTAAATTAACTCTTGATTGATCTTCTTGATGTTTTTAAAGACTAATTGCAACAAATCCAAACCCCATTCGAAGAAAACATTCCAAAGCACAAACGAAAAATTTCGGCTCCGGAAAACACTATCAAACTGCTTGCAATTGCAATAAATGTGAACACAGAGACGAGAAAGGCAAAAAATTAAAAGGGTTCAAAATAGTTATCGTGTCAGCGGAAGATGAACACCAAAGACATCATCCAAAAAATCCTTGCAGCAAACCCTGAGGCCGACGAGGAACAGGTTCTTGAGAAATTACGTGACGAAAGGGCAAAAGCAGGAGGTTTGCTTGGTGACGAAACTCTTCTGAGGTTGATTGCTGCAAGATACGGCGTGGAAGTGCAGCAGAACGGCATGAGCAACAGCGGAATTTTGGCGTCGAGCCGTTTGTTCGCTGGGTTGAATGATGTCACGGTGGAAGGACGCGTAATCGCAGTTTTTCCTGTTCGCACTTTTGACGGAGAAAAACCAGGTAAATTCGCGACGCTGATGATTGCCGACAATGAAGGAATCCTACGTGTGGTGCTGTGGAATGACAAAACAAACCTAATTGAAAATGGCGAAGTCAACATCGGACAAACCGTTAGGCTTATTCACGGATACACTCGGGCAGACCGTTACGGCAAAGTGGAGCTGCATTTGGGAGGCAAAAGTAAGATCGAAGTTGAGCCTCCAGAAAAAACCAGCGACTACCCTGACACAGAGAAATTCACGGCAAAAATAGGCTCCTTGAATGCCTCATCAGGCGCCGTTCAAATTTCAGGTATAGTGAAAGGCATCTCGGGATTAACAACCTTCAGTAGGAGCAACGAGGCAGACGGAAAAGTCATACGAATCACCCTCACGGACGAATCAGGACAAGTTACAGCTGTGATTTGGAACGAAAAAGCAACTGAACTAGAGATCTTGAAAATCAACTCACAACTGCGTCTCGTCAATGCTAGGGTTAAAGAAGCGCAAAACGGCGGGATTGAAGTCCATGTAGACTCAAACACGTACGTCAACGTTCAAAATGCCCCGCTGAAGCTCACGAAAATAGATAGCTTAACTGAAAACCAAACCGTAAGCGTCCAGGGCATCGTTGGAACGGCTCCACAAAACAGAGAAGTGACCACAGCCAAAGGGGAAAACGTGAAACTAATAACTTTTAGCCTTAAGGATGACACGGGCAGCGTTCGGGTTTCGGCTTGGCGTCAACAGGCAGACGAGCTTAAAGCCTTGAAAATAGGCGACGAATTGTTGTTAGAAAACGTTTTGGCACGGATGGGCTTCGAGGGCAAAATCGAGTTGTCAACTCGCAGCGGAACCGAAGCATCAATTAAAGCACATGTAGGTCAATCTTCTAATCGACTTACTACAGCCCCAAGCACTTCGTCACAGAAGATTACAGATTACGATTCGGGCTTATCGAAGTACCGATGACAATAGCTTTCAGCTGTTGGAAAGACCCCCTGCACCCTTCCTAAGCGTTTTTTCGCGTTTACCTTCTCAGCAACTCCAATAACATCGTTTGGTTTACTGAAGCACTCTTTTGCGCCATCTTCCCGTTTTCTCTCAACTTTTATGCAGTTATCAACCATGCAGTTCAAGACACAGGCGCCGCAGTAAACGCATAAATCCTCCATAACGCCCACCTGACCGTTCGCCCAGTACAAAGCGTTAGTCGGGCAGGCTTTAATGCATAGTTTACATTGGACGCCGGCGCATGTGAACTTGTTAATGTCAATTTTGCCTTCTTTGAAAAGATCCTTTACTTTTGTTGGCTCCAAAAGCTCTTGTCTGCGTTTCTTTTTTGCCTGCTCAGGGCTGTTTTCTGACATTAGGCTGAAGATGTCAAGAGAAGAAGCGGTTTTCTCAGGCATTTGGAGACACAACTAAAGCAAGTTTGTCATGGAAATAGTTCTAAGAATTATAATTACTTATCTAGCAAATTTTGAACTATCAATCGTCAAACTGGGTTTTTTCGATGAAAGAAGGAAGTCAAAGAAGGAAGTCAAAGGTCCAAAGATACTTAACGGCCTCTCCAAGAATGATTCTTGCCAAGAACCGAATTTTTCGATGTACACATTATTTATAAATTAAGACTCAGTCAGTAAATAGAAGAAAAACGGATTTTGAAGCCACCGCAAAAGAGGAAACCGAGTGCAAGACCAAAGAAAACCCGTTGACGCCTTACCCAAGCACAGCAGCATAGTTTTAGGCATCGTTATGCTCGGGACATTGATGGGAGCACTGGATAGCACCATCGTCCTCTTAGCTTTTCCAACAATAAACGACAGTTTGCACTCAAACCTTGCCACCTCATTGTGGATCATCCTTGCGTATCTTCTTGTGATAGCCGTTGCAACAACGCAGATGGGCAGAATCGGAGACATTTACGGCAGGTGCAGAATATTCAACTTAGGCTTTGTAGTGTTCACAGTGGGCTCGGCTTTATGCGGGTTTTCAACACATATCTATTTGCTCATAGGCTTCAGAGCTGTTCAAGCAGTTGGAGGAGCAATACTGCAAGCTACAAGCGGTGCCATAATAGCTGATTATTTCCCAAGAGAAAGACGCGGAAGAGCCTACGGTTACAATTCACTGGGCTTTACAGCGGGAGCAATGCTTGGAATAGTTTTTGGCGGAATAATCACCACTTTCATCGGCTGGCAATACATTTTCTTTATAAACATTCCAATTGGAGCCATCGCCGTTACAATAGGCGTGAAATACATAAGGGATATTCACCCCACAGTTCCGAGCAAACTTGACCTCCCTGGAATGGGTTTACTTGCCGCAGCTCTGGTCCTTCTATCGCTAGGTCTTGTTAATTTCGCTGCCTCCGGATTTAGCACCTTCAACTTCACTTTGGCCATAGTTGGAGCGGCTTTGCTGCCTGTGTTTGTGCTGTATGATCGCAGGCTGGAAGCCCCCTTAATTGACTTTGAAGCTCTCAAAATTAAGGTTCTTCGGAACGCGCTCCTGTCTGCATTCTTTACAAGCGTAGGCTACTTTTCCGTAGTGTTCCTTGTAATAATGTATTTGCAGGGAATAAGAGCGCTTACACCCCTCAACGCCTCCCTGCTGTTGGTGCCTGGATACGTTGCAGGCAGTTTTCTTGGTCCAATAATGGGCAGGCTCTCCGACAAGTACGGATCAAGAGAAATCGCTACAACAGGAATATTCTTCCTGGCAGTCGCCGTGCTAATTTACTTGACTATGGGCACAAATACTCCGCTCTACATCGTGCTCTTTGCTTCAGCCGTATCAGGCCTCGGCACATCCATGTTCTTCCCCGCCAACAACAGCGCAGTAATGGCGAACGCAAGAGCCGGCTCATTCGGCAGCATCTCCGGTTTGCTTCGAACCGTCCAGAACATCGGGTTAGTCGGCAGTTACGTTCTATCAATTTCGGTTGCTGCAGCCTCAATTCCCCGTCAGGTAGCTTTCGAAGTGTTCATTGGAACAACAAGCCTAACTGGCGGCGTGAGCCAAGAATTCATAACAGGCATAGACCATGCCTTCTACGCTTCCATAGCCATATTGGCGCTGGCAGGGATACTGTCATACATTCGGGGGAAAGAAACAAGAAACAAATCTGCCCTCTGAAAGAGATTAGTTAACGAAGCCTCCTAAGAAAAAAACAACAACAATGCTTTAGGCGTAACTTGGTCTGAAAGTCAGAAACCATGGCGGAACCGTGGTTTCTACGCTGAACATAAGAAACGTTTAAGAAATAAAGAGCATAGTCAAGAGCCAGATAGAAATGCTCGGAAACGGCTTCAAGGCTAAAGGTATTTTCTTGGATTTAGATGGCACAATAGTTGACTCTACCGAGGCTTACTTAGAAGCAGCGAAAATTTCGTTTCAAACCATCGGTCAACCGTCGCCGACCATCGAAATAGCCATGGAAATCCCCAGGAGACTCGAGCAGGGCTTTTCCATAGAAGACATCACGCATGGTGAAGCCAAACGGTTCCTAAACACGTACTTGAAAACCTACTATTCGATCACCCAACAGAAAACCAAGCTCATACCTAACGTTAAAACTACACTTGAAGCATTAGCCACTAAGCAGAAACTTGCCCTCATAACAATGCGGCACGTCTCCAAACAATCCATAGTGGAGGAGCTTGAATTCTTCGGGATTGCCAGATGGTTTACGCATGTGGTAACGGCTCTTGATACTCCAAAGCCTAAACCTTCGCCTGAAGCTCTGCTGAGCTGTGTTAGAACCTTACACATCGATATTAGTGACTGCGTGATAGCAGGCGACTCGGTCAACGACGTGCGTGCCGGAAAAGCTGCTGGAGCAAAGACAGTGGCAGTTTTATCAGGACTTTTCAAATCAGGAGAACTCGCCAAAGAAGACCCAGATTTAATTTTGGATGATGTTACAGCACTGCCAAATTTTATCTAATGATTCAGCAGTATATCGAAAGCTGAAATATTGGTGAAACCCGTCTTAGCCGTTTATATGTCGCAATAAAAATAAAGTTTATCAGAAACCTTGATCTTAGGTCTTAATTGGAGAGGGCTTTGGAGCGGGAATCAGTATGAACTTTGTCGAATTGATGATAGGGGAGAAATTGAAGGATGCGGATCCAGCTCTTGACATTATGGGGTCTGACCGCAAAGTACTGCAGGTGGCCTGCCAAGACTTCACGAACTTTCTCAAGTTTCATTGGAACCTGATTGGGAAGGAAGCAAGCCAATGCGAATTAGTTGAAAGACTGGAAACAATCTTTAAGGAAGATTCGTCAGAACTAGAAGCGTTCTTAACTGTTTGGATTGGGATCTGGTTCAAGAAGTGGAAGGAACGCGTCAAACTATTGATAGGCGACCAGAATGCTACTCGATGGAACAAAATTTCTAAAACTCTATCTTGCGCGGAGCCTCTCTGGAAGAGGATTGAGCATAAGCAGGAGCTTCAAGAAATCATCATCACAACACTGCTAAAAAACGGGGAAATCTGCGGTACAGAAATACTGTCAGAGAACCTGTTGAAGATGGAGCTTGGGGAGAAACACGTGCAGGAGCTTAACGAACGTGAGCAAGTCTTCACCATTGTTAATGAGGCGTTGCGGAAAGCCCGTGAGATGGCACAGAGCAAAGGTCCATTGATCTTTGTCAAAGTTGATAAGGGCTACTATAATATGCCAACCTAAGCTCACACCCACCTTATTTTTTGTGATACATCACATAGTTACTGTAAGCAGTGGTCATACTGACGAATTTGACTTAAAAACTGGTGTTTTCTAAAAAAGCTAAAATGGTTTATTGGGAAATTGGGTTTAGACAACTCTTACTCTTTGAAGAGTCTTGCGCATCCAACTGTAATGCCTTATTTTTTTGGTTTCTCCGAAGCCGCATGCACCGCAGTGCTTGTTGCGTACATGGTACGCGCGTCTTCCGCAGCGTCGGCATTTGATGTGGACGGTTTTGCCCTGCCGCTTACCCATTGATGGAGTGCCTTTTCCCATTTAGGTCACCTGGGCGGTGGCGATATAAGGACTACGTTGTCTCCGCGGACGATAATTAGTCCCAATTTCTTTTGGTTTTCCACTACTGTTGTGTCTTCTGTTTCTTCTAGAACAAGGTTTAAGTGCTGATCGAAACCCTTCAGTCTACCTCGAAGGCTTTTTCCGCCTTTGAGCCGTACCAGTACAACTTTGCTGAGGTTCTGTTCAAGGATTTCGGTTGTCATTTCGCTCATACTGTAATCCTCATGATTTCATTATCTCTTCTATACTTCAACTCTCCCCATTTAACCATTTCGGAGAAGCAGAAAGAATCCAGAATCCGACGGCGCTCCAAGGAGAGTTGCTTGCCGACGAATGGGACTTCAAAGTTACCATGGCTAACGCACAGTATTTTTGTGGTAGGGCAACAGATAATAGAACCTCTCCCTCTGGATGGTTATCAAATCCAGCGCTCTTTGTGTTGAAACTTTACCAATTAGTAAGGAACCCAAAAGGATATGCAGCGTCTTAATCATGAGTTGTTCAGGTTCTTTTGGTTCAGGTTCAGGTTTTGGTTTAGGTTAGGCTGCAAAAAGTGCTGAAAAACGAAAAGCTAAGAAGAAGGAGATATGAGGTGTACGCAACTAAATCTAAGTCGTGTGTTCCTCGATGAACTTACCCATGTCAAGAAGGGTTAAATCGCCCTTGCATATGGTGCAGAACTTTGGGAGCTGGGTTGCTTTTGCCCCAATTTTCAGCTGGGTCCCACAGTGCGGACAGTAATAGGTCAATGTCTGCCCCTTCTTAGCAAGATTCTTAACTAGCACCGCAGTATTGACGCTTTGCTTAGGCATTTTTCCACGTGCCGCCTCCGCTTGTTCCGCCAGGCCCCACTTGTCGTATCCGGAGGCTGCCTCCTCAAACTTGCCTTTCGCTTCCAGCTTTTTGATTTCTGCTAATGCAATTTCTTTGTCGGTGCTGAAGTCGCCACATTTTTCCGCCTCAACAAAATAAGTGTTGAACCCAACCACTATTGAATCAAGCTTCTTTCCCCGTTTCTTGCAGGTTTCCTCGCAGAAGTAGCTACATTCCTCACAGTTCCGAAGCCCCTTATACTCCTTCTCAACCTTCCAGTAACAGTCAGCGCAGTACGATCGTTCGTCGCCGTCGATTCTTGCAGTCGGCATGTTACCTTTAGATTCTTTGCCGCAACCATAACATTTAGCCATGTCTTTAACCCTCAATTTCAAGTTTGTTTTTGGTTATCTAATTAGTTGCAAATAATGGTTGAGGCTTGTATAAAAAAGCGCCGCAACATTGACGGCGGATTTGGGGGCAAAGTTAAATTTCAACCCTGCATGAATACGGTAAGCGAGCAGCATGCCTACAAAACAACGAAGATACCCATTAAAGAATAAAGAGGCAAAACAGATCTTAACTGAAGCCTCAGCAAACCTCAAACTTGACATGGAGAAGCTTTTCGGCAGCAAAGCCACTGTAGAAGTCGCTGAATCCGAAGTCGGCTCAATTTACCTCATCGAAGGAAAACCCATCCTTTTCAAAGCCGACAACAAAGTCTTGCCAACCCTTCAATTCACAGAATACATTATTGGCGCACCCAAAATCGTAGTTGACATGGGCGCAGTACCATACGTCTGCAAAGGCGCAACAGTCATGGCTCCAGGCATAGTACGCATCGAAGGAAACTTTTCAAAAGGCGACCTAGTAGTGGTAACTGACGTGAAGTTTGGGAAAACACTGGGGATAGGCGAAAGCCTCCTCGACGCCGAAACAGCAAAACAAACAAAGAAAGGACCTGTGGTAAAGACACTGCATTTTGTCAGCGACAAAATCTGGGACCACACCAAAACGCTAATCGAATAACAGATAAGCTTAGCTGCCTAAAACCGCCATTAGATTTTCGACGTCTTTGATCCAGTTGCTTATCATTTCGAGATTCTCTTTCTGCTTATGCGTTACTTTCTGCATTCCCTCAAGTTCGTCAAGCTGGTGTTTATAGAATAAAGCCAACGAGTTCACCGGCTTTATGAACTGGTCTGTTGGCTCATGTCTCTCCAGCTTGTCACCTAAGCTGTTGAGTGCAGTGAGCATTTCTTCCACGGTCATTTCAGTGTTTTTCTTAAATTCCTGAAGCATCCATTGTTTGGAAACAATGTTGCGGTTTTTCCAACCGCTGGATTGCTTAGTGAAAGTTTCGAGAACGACCTGGTAGATTTGTGTATCATGTCTTGTGTCCAATGCTTTAGGATGAGGTGCTGCAATGGCGCTTGTTGCCGGCGCCTGCGAATCATACTGAGGTTGAGCAAAGGAACAGGTTAAGTTCACTGAAGGCCTAAGCGGAGAACCCAATGCAACCCACAGTTTACTTAATTCATCCAAAGAAAGTGAATCAATCTTAACTGTGAACCCTGAATTGGCAATGGCTTGCGGGTCTGAAAAAACATGAATTATTGTTTCGAGCAATAAATGGTCGTCTTTATCTTTTCCAGTGAAGGGTGTAACAAGATAGTGAAGGGCGAAAGCTGGTTGAGTTGTTATATTGTATAGAAAAATCGACAGTTTTCTGGTCTCGCGCGCGCCAGCTGGTTTTGGAGAGGAAAACGAAATCTGCTCTTGACCGGAAATTATCTTTTCTATTGCGGATTCTTTTTCTAAGCGTTTCCAGACAAGGTTTGCGAGCGCCGAGTCGACATCCGAGATGAACGCTTCTTGAAACATTAATATCGAGTAACTATCTTGTCAGGTTCCTAAAAAAGAGTTTTCAAACAAAAAACTTCTTTTAACTACAAATACAGTTCAAGCAAGCTAACAAAAATAAGAAAATTAACCCATTGGCTATATTGCTAATGTTTATTGGGCTTTGACGTATCCTGTAGGTTCTTAATGTTCTCCTTGCTCCTCCAATTAAGCATTCGAATGCTTTTTTCTTAGGAGGTGATCCGGCCGCAGGTTCCCCTACGGCCACCTTGTTACGACTTTTCCCCCCTC
>Ga0074045_10001485_pt1 | contig 22516 bp, 18 predicted proteins | sample BogForMeECP23OM2_FD_94442 | JGI IMG/M metagenome (GOLD analysis project Ga0074045, IMG submission 94442) | Bog forest soil microbial communities from Calvert Island, British Columbia, Canada - Bog Forest MetaG ECP23OM2 | ecosystem: Environmental > Terrestrial > Soil > Wetlands ... | reverse complement strand
CAAAAAAGGAAATATTATATTTTCATAAAATAATCTAATAGGCATATACCTTTACTTGGACCATGATTTGTGTTAGTGTTAAAGGCATCAAAAAAAGACGCAAAGTGTGGTTTTTAAAATAAATATCAGGATGAAAGGAGGAGAGGATGTTAATAATTGGGGAAAAGTTGAGCATCATCGCTAAGAGAGTGAGAGAAGCCATGATGAAAAAAGACAAGACGCCTATTCAGGAGATTGCGATTGCTCAATGGAAGCAAGGCGCAGGGATGATTGATGCAAACATAGGTCCTGCTGAGGATGGTGGGGAGGACCTAATGCAGTGGATGGTGACCACCATACAGGAAGTGGTGTCGCTGCCCATATGTCTTGATACGACAAACGCAAAGGCAATAGAGGCAGGACTGAAGGTACATAATAACGAATGGGGCAAGCCATTGATAAACTCGACTTCAAATGACCCCGAGAGGTTTCCTATTTTAGAGATTGCGGCCAAATATAATTCGCAGTGCATAGGGCTTACTGTTGGCAGAGGCGGTCTGCCGGCAGATGCTGAAGAAAGGGCAGCTATCGCATCAGAAATTATGGCAAGGGCGATGGAATACGGGCTGCCGATGGAGGACCTATATCTTGACCCCCTTGTTCTGCAGGCAGCGACTTCCCAGGACCACGCACTGAAGGTTATACATACTATCAGGATGTTTCAGGAATTAAACGATCCACCGATGAAGACAGTGGTGGGCTTGAGCAATATATCAAACGGCATGCCAAAAGCACTGAGACATATAATGAACAAGTATTACCTTGCCTTGTTGATGTATGAGGGACTTACTGCTGCAATTGCAGATCCCCACGAGGTAACTGAAACTGCAAAGACAATTGACGTAATAATGGGAAGGACCCTTTATGCCCATTCATATTTAGAAATGTAAAATAAGAGGCAAAGGCTAAGGTCAAGGCTGAGATTAAAGAGAGCGTCTGGCTAATTTGACCTCAATCCTTACCTTGCCCCAACCCTACTTTCAGGAGGTAGAAAATGGCTTTTGTAGCACCAAAAGAAACGTATGCAGGCAAAGTATTTGAAGTTGTTGCAGGAATTGATAAGACTATTGTTTTTGGTGGCGAAGATGTGCTCCCTTTTAATTCTTTTGAAGGGAAAGTCCCCAACAGGCCGGTAATAGCGTATGAGATTCAGGACATCCCCCCAGATGATTGGCCTGAGGTTGTCAAGAAGGCATATGAGGGGGTATCGGGTGATGCGGTAACATGGGCTAAGTATTGTCAGGACAAACTGAATGCAAGGGCGATCGCCCTCCGCCTGTTAGGCACACATCCTGATAGACTGAACCGCTCTCCTGAGGAGGCAGCGAAGATTGTGAAGGAGGTTCTCGCCGCCATCAACGTCCCTCTGATAATACTGGGGAGCAATCATGCAGAAAAAGATGCATCGATATTAGTAGCGGCAGCGGAGGCAGCAAAGGACAAGAATTGCCTTATAGGTAAGGCCCAGGAGGCTAATTATAAAACCATTGTTGCAGCTGCAATGGCAAACAACCACAAGCTTATTGCCATGTCAGAACTCGATATTAACCTCTCAAAACAGCTCAATATCTTGATAACACAGATGGGTTTTGATAAAGAGAGAATGATGACGGATCCAATGTGCTCTGCCCTTGGGTATGGACTTGAATACACTTACTCAGTCATGGAGAGGATACGCTTGGCTGCACTTGCTCAAAATGATACCACCATGCAGCCTCCGATGCTCGGCGATATAGGGATGTATGTGTGGAAGGTGAAGGAGACACAGGCTCCGGAATCAGACCTTCCTCTCTGGGGGTCCCTTGAAGAGAGGGGGATAGCATGGGAAACGGTTACCGCTGGGGCACTAATGTTAGCAGGTGCGGAAGTCCTCATCATGAGGCATCCAGAGGCTATTAAGGCAGTAGAAAAATTTATCGATGAGTTAATGTAAGGGAGGTTATAGATGGCTCTATCAGGCGTTCAAATATTTAAGTTGCTTCCAAAAACCAACTGTAAAAAGTGTGGACATCCCACATGTCTTGCATTTGCTATGAAGCTTGCTGCAAGGCAGGTATCCCTGGATGCATGTCCTGACGTATCAGAGGAGGCTAAGAGAGTGTTGGGTGAGGCATCGGCTCCCCCTATAAGGCCCATTACCCTTGGCGCAGGTGACAAGGCAGTAAAAATGGGTGAGGAGACGGTGCTTTTTAGGCACGACAAGAAATTTGTCAATCCGTGTGCCCTTGCCTTAGAAATAAAGGATTCGATGACTGATGATGAGATAAACAGCAGGGCAGAGGCTGTAGCAAATTCAGAAATCGACAGGGTCGGCCAAAAACTGAGAATTGACGCTATATTGGTCAGCAATTCATCGGGAGATGCAGGTAAGTTTGAGAATGTGGTGAAGGCAATTTCAGCCAAGGCACCTGCTGTGCCCCTGATACTCTCTACCACGAATCCTCAGGCTGCAGAAGCTGCGCTCAAAGTGGTCGGGGACAAAAAGGCCCTCCTCTTCGGCGCAAATGAGTCTAATGTTGATGCAATGGCGGCGGCAGCTAAGAATAATAAGGCGTCTTTAGGCATCAGTGCAAAAGACCTCGATGCACTTTCTGCTCTTGCTGAGAAGGTAAAGGGATTAGGAATCGAAGATATCGTCCTTGATCCTGGTGCGAGGACAGCGAAAGAAATAATGGAAAACAATAATTACATTAGAAGGGCCGCAGTCAAAAAGAACTTTAAGGCACTGGGTTATCCTATAATCATGTTCGCCCAAAGAGACGACAGCATGCTTGAGACACTCATTGCAGCCCTGGGTATCGCAAAATATGCCTCCATCATAGTGATGAGCAGCATTGAGAGATGGAAGAATCTCGCGCTCTTTACCCTCAGGCAGAATATATACACGGATCCCCAGGTTCCAATGCAGGTGGAACAGAAGATATACAAGATCGGAGAACCTACTCCAGAATCACCACTTCTTATTACCACAAACTTCTCTCTCACATACTTCATTGTTTCTGGTGAAGCAGAAAACAGTAAGGTTCCATGCAGGCTTGCTGTAATGGATTCTGAGGGTTTGTCAGTTCTTACCGCATGGGCGGCGGGGAAATTTACCGCCTCTAAGATTGCCCAGTTCATCAAAGACAGCGGGATAGAGAATGAAATAAAACACAGGGAATTGATTATCCCTGGAGCTGTTGCGATCATGAGCGGTTCGATAGAGGACAAACTCGGCGGGTGGAAGATCACCGTGGGGCCGAGGGAGGCGAACGGCTTGCCTGCCTTTTTAAAGGCCCGTGCAAATTAATGTCACTCTCAGAAGAGAGATCAAAATAAGAAAAATAAACAGGAGGTAAGGATGTCTAAGATTATAGCAACAGCAGTTATGAGAGGCGCACGTTCACTTGTGAACCGTGCCGAGGAAATGTTAAAAAAAGCCATAGCTGAAAAGGGAAAGGATTATGTCTTTGAGTTTCCGGATACCGCTTTTCAGCTCCCCATGATACTCGCTATGACCGCATTTAAGGTGAAAACCCTTGGAGACATGGAGGTCGGGTTGGGTTTTGCCAAGGAGCTTCTCCACGAAGAGCCTACGGAGAATCTCTGGACGCCATATCTGGGGGAGACACTTGATTGCGGAATGGCCACGCTTTTTGCCGAAGAGATCATTCTCGCCCTCAGGTATGTCAACGGGCTGGAGCCCTGTACAGATCCTGAGACGGGATACGTTTATAATGGATTTATATCGGACACCATTCAGAGAAATCTTGGTATTCAGCTCGTTGATGGAACAATGCCGGGCTTTGCATGTATCCTTGGGGCCGCGCCAAACGGGGATATTGCAGTCAACATTGTGAGAGAACTTCAGGAAAAAAATATTCTCACCTTCCTTGCGGGACAATCTAACGGTGACAGTATGACAAAGCAGCTTCTGAGGAAGGACATAGAACTCGGGTGGGATGCAAGGATAGTTCCTCTTGGTCCGGACACAGAGCATATCCTGTACGCTGCTGACTGGGCGATTAGGGCCTCCCTAATATTCGGTGGCAAGAAGCCTGGCGATTATAAAGGCCATCTCTTATACCAGAAAGACAGGGTCTTTGCCTTTGCGATCGCCCTTGGTCCAATGGACGACATAAAATGGGCAACTGGAGCTGGGGCAATTAACATGGGCTTCCCTGCTGTTTGTGATACAGATGTCCCTGTGATACTGCCAACGGGTGTATGCACCTATGAGCATGTTGACAAGGAATTTGACCATGCCAAGATAGTGCAGAAGGCCATAGAAGTGAGAGGTCTTAAGATTACGATTGAAAAACCGCCTGTTCCGGTCGCATATGGCCCTGCATTTGAGGGTGAGAGAATCAGAAAGGAAGATACCTTTGCTGAATTCGGCGGTCAGAAGACGCCGGCCTTCGAATGGGTGAAAATGGTCGAATTGGATCAGATAGAGGACAATAAAATTATTATTAAGCCGGATAACTGGAAGGAAAAATATGAGAAGGGCGGCAGGATGCCTCTCGCCATTGTCATCGAGGTTGCCGGCCGTAAAATGCAGAAGGATTTCGAGTCGGTAATTGAAAGGAAGATACATTCTGACGTCAATGAGGCTCAGGGAATCTTCCATATGGGGCAGCGTGACGTTAATTGGGTGAGGATAAGCAATGCAGCAAAAGCCGCCGGATTCACCCTTGAGCACCTAGGAATTATCCATACTACCATGGTGCATCACCGGTTTAAGTCCATTGTGGACAAGGTCCAAGTGACCCTCTATCTGGATGAGAAGGACGTTATGGAGCATCTGAAAGAAGCGAGACAGGCATATAAAGAACGTGATACAAGGCTGGGCGGCCTCACTGACGAAACAGTAGAGGAATTCTATTCCTGTCTTCTCTGCCAATCCTTTGCCCCTAGCCATGCCTGCGTTGTATCACCAGAGAGGCTTGGACTGTGTGGCGCTTTCAACTGGCTTGACTGCAAGGCAGCTTTTGAAATCGACCCTACAGGTGGAAACCAGCCGATCAAGAAGGAAGAGGTCATCGATCCGAAATTAGGGCGTTTTAAGGGAGTTGACGATTACCTCAACAAAGTAACTGCCGGCGCTGTGGAAACGATGAACATGTACACTATAATGGAAAATCCGATGACATCCTGCGGGTGTTTTGAATGTATCGTAGGAATTATACCGGAGGCAAATGGTGTTATGTTAGTCCATAGGGGACATCAAGGTATGACGCCCGTTGGCATGAAGTTCTCGACATTTGCCGGCTCGGTCGGCGGCGGAGCTCAGACCCCGGGATTTATGGGTGTCGGAGTAAACTTTATTACTAGCAGAAAGTTCCTCTTTGGTGACGGTGGAATCAAAAGAATCGTTTGGATGCCAAAGTCACTTAAGGAAAGGGTGCAGGAAGCGTTTCAGGAGAGGGCAAAAGAGGAGGGAATCGCCGACTTGCTCGACAAGATAGCGGACGATACAATCTGTGAAGATTCTGAGAAACTCTTGGAATTTCTCACAAGTGTTGCTCATCCAGCACTAGAAATGCCGCCGATATTATAGAAATCAAAAAAAACAGTTGACACTGCTGTTTGCGAAGTTAAATACTAAGATATGAGTTAAATAAATGGAGGAAACATATGGAAAAAAAAGAAGTAAAGAAAGAGGATAAGAAAGCAAAGATAAGGCCTGCAAATAAAGACGCGGATAGAATACTCAAGTGGGCTGAGGAAAAAGGGATAGAGACTTGTTTTGACAGGGCTGAGAAAATGAAAGCTTGTCCGATCGGACATACCGGTGCCTGTTGCAAAAACTGCAGCATGGGACCTTGCAGGTTAACCGCCAAGGAAGACGCCAAGGGAATCTGCGGCGCAACGACTGACACTGTCGCTGCGAGAAATCTGGTAAGGATGATTGCCGCGGGAACTTCGGCCCACTCTGACCATGGCTTGGATATGGCTATGCTGATGCTTGCCGTAGCGGAGGGGCATGCGAAGGACTTTGAGATCAAGGACGTGAGAAAGCTTTATAAAGTGGCCGGGATTCTTGATATCGAATTTGAAGGCCGTCCGGTCAATGATGTGGCAAAAGACGTGGCCCATAAGTTTATAGAAGATTTTACTCGCCAGACCGGCGAGATCAACTATGCAAAAAGAGCTCCTAAAAAGACCCTCGAGAGATGGAGGAAATGGGGCATAGTTCCAAGAGGTGTTCAAAGGGAGGTTGTTGAGGCAATGCACAGAACAAATACAGGTGTTGACCTCGATCCTGACAGCTTACTTATGACTGGGATGAGGACAGCGCTTGCGGATGGTTGGGCCGGATCAATGATTGCAACAGACATCACCGATATTCTTTATGGAATACCAACACCTCAGAAGGCAAAGGCAAGCTTTGGCGTCTTTGAAGAAGACATGGTGAATGTTGTAGTTCATGGTCATGAGCCAAATCTGGCAGAGAAGTTTGTGGAAGTCGCATCAGAGCCTGAGATAGTGAACTATGCAAAGTCAAAGGGCGCTAAAGGAGTAAACCTCACCGGTATGTGCTGCACAGCCAATGAAATCCTTGTGAGGCATGGCATTCCCACAATGGGTGGCTTTACCAACCAGGAGTTGGCAATCTTGACCGGTATGGTCGAGGCCATGACTGTTGATGTACAGTGCATTATGCCTGCAATAGCCAATGTAGCGAAAAAATTCCATACGAAGATCATTACAACCTCTCCCAAGGCCTATATGCCCGGGGCAATCGCTATGCCAATGGTTGATGAAACTAAGGCGAAACAGCTCGCCCGTGAAATTCTCAAGGTGGCAATCGATAACTTCCCCAAGAGGACAAAAGAGGGCTTCCGTGAGAAAATGGACGAGTTTGACATGATCACCGGTTTCTCTCATGAATATATCGAATACATGCTTGGCGGAAAGTGGAGGGCTTCTTTCAGGCCGCTCAATGATGCCATCATGTCGGGGAGAATCCGCGGTATAGCGGCGGTTGTGGGATGCGATAATACGAGATTCCCTGCAACCGGCAACCACAAATGGCTCATTACTGAATTGATAAAGAGAGATGTCCTTGTGGTGACAACCGGGTGCGGCTCTCATGCATGTGGTCTTGGAGGATTTCTAACACCTGAGTATGCATATGAAATGGCGGGGCCTGGATTGAAACAGGTCTGTGAGACAACAGGAATGCCCGCGATCCTAGCTCTCGGTTCATGTGTAGATAACTCAAGGATACTCACCATAGCGAGTGCTATGGCTGCCGAAGGTGGGCTCTCTGATGAGATAGGCGGCATGCCAGCTGTCGGAATCGCGCCTGAGTGGATGTCGGAAAAAGCCGTTGCCATCGCGACGTATTGCGCAGCCTCGGGCTGCCCCGTCATATTTGGAGGCGACAACATTTTCTCGGCCAGCAAGGAGGTCACAAATATGATGACCAATGTCTGGATGGAGAGATTTAAAGGTTGCTTCGTTTTTGAGCCTAAGGTCGAAACCATTCTGCAAATGACCCTTGATTTTATCGATAATGCCAGGGTCGCTCTGAAACTCAGAAAATACGAGTCAGGGAAATTCGGTACCGAAAAAGTGCTCATGGATATGGCTGCACGGCGTGATATCCATAAAGCTGGAGTACCACATCAGGGGTTTTAAGAACCAAGAAATTGCGTAGGTCGTTTGGTCTTTAAAGAGAAACCCGCCGGGATCCCGGCGGGTTTCTCTTTTGTCGAATTATGTATAGATTCCTGAGGCGGCCTTTATTTCAATGCTATCAGCCCGCTGATCAATCCCTTAACTCACCCAAGGGGCTTCCCCCTTGAGGAACTTCTGGATGTCAGCTGCCGCTCTTTTTCCAGCTCCCATGGCGCTAATGACGGTTGCCGCACCAGTAACGATATCGCCTCCAGCCCACACACGTGGTTTTGTCGTCCTTCCTGTTTCGAGGTCGGCTACGGTAGTGCCGTATTTTGTCCGCTCAAGTCCTTCAGCATCGACGAAAACCAAAGGATTTGGGTTAGTGCCGAGGGCCATGACAACTGTATCAACTTCTATCTCGAACTCAGAACCTTCTATTGGAACGGGCTTCCTACGTCCAGACTGATCGGGTTCGCCAAGCTGCATGCGTTGGCAGCGCATCCCTCTTACATTGCGATTGCTGTCGGCAAGTATCTCCAAAGGATTTGTCAAGAATTTAAAGATAACGCCTTCCTCTTCTGCGTGGTGAAACTCTTCTTCCCTTGCGGGAACCTCGTCCCGAGAGCGTCGATAGACCATGTAGACACTACCGGGTTCCCCATCTTTCTTCTGTGCTTCAAGCCTCTGCAGACGAAGACTACAACGCACGGCGTCCATTGCGACATTCCCTGCACCGATAACAGCAACCTTCTTTCCGATCTTGACGGGTGTGTCAGATTCAGGGAACTGATAAGCTTTCATTAAGTTGACCCTAGTAAGAAATTCATTTGCGGACATGACACCATTGTAATTAATGCCGGGTATGCGTAAAAATGATGGCAACCCTGCCCCAGTTCCGAGGAACACGGCATCGTACTCTGAGAGCAGTTCATTCAAGGTGTAAGTGCGGCCAATGACGTGGTCCGCGCTGATCTTGATTCCAAGGCACTCCGCAGCATAGTTAATTTCTCCATGGACGACGCTCTTGGGGAGGCGGAATTCCGGAATTCCATAAACTAATACCCCACCAGGGCCATGGAGAGACTCAAAGATAGTCACGTCATGCCCTTCTCTGCCAAGATCGACAGCGCAAGTCAGACCGGCGGGACCAGACCCGACAATGGCTATTTTCTTACCAGTATTGGGTGCTCGAACTAATGGACATGTGCGGTGAGCCAGTTCATAGTCGCCGATATATCGTTCAAGCCTCCCGATAGCGACGGGTTGTCCCTTCTTGCGAAGGACACATCGCCCTTCGCACTGCACCTCCTGAGGGCAAACTCGACCGCAGATAGCTGGCAGATTGTTTTTTACCTTCATCCATTCAATCGATTTATTGATATCTCCCTCTCGCAGGGCTTTAATAAATTGAGGTATGAGGACCCCAACAGGACAACCTTCCACACATTTGGGTTCCTTGCACTGAAGGCAACGTTCCGCCTCCTTAAGGGCCATCTCTTTGGTGTAGCCTGTGGCAACCTCTTCAAAGTTTCCTCCACGTTTTATATGATCCTGGGTAGGCATTTCCTGTCTGGGTATTTTCATACGTTCTTTTACACTTAGTTGCGCCATTATTTACCTCCTTGTCCCATTGCTTTTTCAAGATTACATTGGTGATCCCAGCGTTCGACCGCCAACTGTTCTTCTTTCTTGTAGAACGACAAACGTGATAGTAAATTGTCCCAGTCCACCTTATGCGCGTCAAATTCCGGGCCGTCAACACAGACAAATTGGGCACCGCCTTCAAGCAGCACCCTGCAGCCTCCGCACATGCCGGTCCCATCGATCATGATTGTGTTGAGGCTAACTATTGTCGGCACCTTAAAGGGTGTTGTAGCCGAGGCTACAAACTTCATCATAATTGCAGGCCCTATTGCCCATACCTTGGCAATCTCCTTCCCGCGTGCTTCAAGGATCTCTTTTAGGGGGTCGGTGACTAATGCCTTCCGGCCATATGAACCATCATCAGTAACAACGATTAGCTCGCTTGAGGCGGCTCTCATCTTATCTTCCCAGAACAAAAGGCTTTTGTTCCGTGCACCAATAATGGATATGACCTTATTGCCCGCCTCTTTAAGTGACCTTGCAATGGGATAGATGGGGGCTATGCCCACTCCACCACCAACACAAATTACCGTCCCGAAATTCTCAATCTCCGTTGGATGGCCGAGCGGGCCTACAAAAGTGGCGACTTCGTCTCCGGGCTTTAGAGTTCCCAGATGTTTAGTAGACTTTCCGACTTCTTGGAAAATAATTGTAATAGTGCCTGCCTTACTATTGTAATCGGCAATAGTCAGAGGGATACGTTCGCCATTTTCGTCGATGCGTATGATAATGAATTGTCCGGCCCTTGCCTTTCTGGCGACGTGGGGGGCTTCAATTACCATTAATTTTGTAACGTCGCTTAAAACCTCTTTCTCCAAAATCTTATACACTGTTGACCTCCCGCTGATAAATGTTTTTCTGCTGCATTACCCACAAATAGTAAACTATCTGAATTCCCGCTGAGATTGAGTGCTCCTCGCCGAGAATCACTAAAAAAATGAGATTTTCTAATAATCTAACATAAATTTCCCACGTTAGTCTATTAATAAAGCCATAATAGCAGGAGAGAATGACCGGTACTTTTATCGTTCTCTAGAGGTAAAGTGCTGGTCTGAAAAAGGGGGATAAAACAAAAGGGGGAAAGCTGCCTTTAAAGGGGATTCGGAGGGGCATCAGACGTCGACTCGCGGTTTGATGGCCCCTCATACGGCAAAGGGCCGACAAGGAATCATGAGATTCACCTGGGCTACTGAACTATCTCAAGGCTGACAGCTGGCTTGTTGAGGCGAGGCGTGAGCTTGCGCTAATTTCGAGTTCTATCATAGTCAATGGCGACACCAATGGCTTGAAGACACAACAGCGTGTGAGGCTTTGCTACGCTGGGGGAGGCGCAGGTAACGGTATGAGCCACCGCGGCTTACCATCTCAAGACTGCTTCTGCCTGCCTAAATGAAGTTTGGCCGTCTCGGCAAAAAATCGATTGTAAGCTTTGAAGTTGACACAATAATAAAGAAAAAATTAATATAAAAATTCTTTATGAATCTTTCAGGATTCGATCTGTCGTGGGAGAGATGAATCGAGATGGAGAGAGGAGACGACCGAACATGAAAAACAAGTGCAATATTCTTAAATTTGGACTTCCGAAAGGGAGTCTTCAAGAGTCAACCATGCGGCTTTTTAGAAAGGCGGGCTATCATATAGGTGTTTCGACCCGATCATACTATCCTGTATTTGATGATGTTGAGATAGAATCAATGCTGATTAGGGCCCAGGAGATGGCAAGATATGTTGAAGACGGGGTTCTTGACTGTGGACTCACGGGTCGTGACTGGATACTTGAGCAAAATGCGGAAGTTGTGGAAGTCACAGAGTTGCAGTATGGCAAGGAAGGGTTCAAGCCCGTCCGGTGGGTGGTAGCGGTTCCACTTGACTCTAAGATAAAAACTATTAAGGATCTCCAAGGAAAACGTATTGCGACAGAACTCGTTGGTTTCACCAGGAGATATCTCCAGTCACATGGGATAAAGGCTGAAGTTGACTTTTCGTGGGGCGCAACAGAGGTGAAGCCTCCCTACTTGGCTGATGCTATAGTGGAGCTTACTGAAACAGGTACTTCTCTGAAGGCGAATAATTTACGGATAGTAGAAACGATTATTGAGTCTACGACGAGGTTCATTGCCAACAAGAAGGCATGGCAGGACAAGTGGAAAAGACAGAAGATGGAGAACATCTCCCTTCTTTTAAGGGGAGCACTGGCAGCAGAGGAGAAAGTCGGACTTAAGATGAACGTGCCTGAAGATGCGTTTAGCAAGGTGCTAGGCCTTCTTTCCGCCATGCATTCTCCCACAGTATCGGAGCTCTCTGATCCCGGCTGGCGAGCGATCGATGTGGTAATCGATGAAGACATAGCACGGGATCTGATCCCGAAGCTCAAGAGTGTCGGCGCATCGGGAATTGTTGAGTATCCATTGAATAAGGTCATCCCTTAGTCGGAAAACTCTTGCCGCTATGCAACCTTGGCAAGAACAGAAAGTTATCGTGTTCTCGAAGGTCTTTTTTTTGAGACACTCTAGTCCCGCAGGGCGGATTACTTTAGACGACAGATAAATTCTTTGGGAATTGCTGACCACAGGTTCGGTCATTCAGTTCATGTGAGTTCAATTTCATGCATCAGGCAAACGGACGTTTGCGACGACACAGGGTTAAAACGATGGTGAATGTTTTGTCAAACAGGACACTTTCTCTGCAGAACGGTGCACAAAAGAAACAACTATTTCGTTGGCTCCTATTGACATAGATCTCTTTGCCGATTATGGTGTTTTTATATGGCTGACTCCGTAGATGCATATAGCATAAAAGTCCCTTCATTTGAAGGTCCTCTAGACCTGTTGCTGCATCTCATTAAGCAGAATAAGATAGAAATCTATGATATTCCCATAGCTCTGATAACTGGACAATATCTTGAATATATTGGATTGATGAAGGAGCTTAATCTTGAGTTGGCATCAGAGTTTCTTGTGATGGCCGCAACATTGATCTACATAAAATCCCGTATGTTGCTTCCGCCAGATGAGATTATTGGTGGAGATGAGCAAGAGGATCCCAGGACTGGGCTTGTCGAGAGACTCCTAGAGTACCAGGCATTTAAAGAAGCATCAACTCAATTGAAAGAACGCGAAGATCTTTGGATGAATGTGTTTCCCCATCCTCCTGAAACCAGTAACGAAATCACATATGAGCCAGAACTGTATCTTTTCGAGGTGAATCTTTTTGACCTTCTGAATGCCCTAAAAAAAATCATGAGCAATGTACCTCCAGAGACTCTGAAAATAACTAGAGAAACATTGACAGTGCAAGACAAAATCGCCACCATTTTAGAAAAGATGGAAGGCAATAGTACAGTAAGGTTTGATGATTTCTTTGAAAAAGACAAGACGAAACTTCAAATCATAGTGACCTTTCTAGCCCTACTGGAAATATTGAGACTTAAACTTGCTGTCGTTTACCAGAATATCGAGTTTGGGACGATATGGATAATAAGAAATCCGGAAAACAGCGAATAATTTGTTATGGGGTGAAGTGACCCACTTTTTTCAGATCAAGAGATTATGTTATTGATTCCTGGTACAGTTTATTATTAAAATATGCGTAGTGGCCGAATAAGTGTGAAAACAAAGGAAATAATTGATAATCGGCCGAAGTGAGGGTTAAAGAGTGGTGGTCAGGAAAAAAATGGGTGAAGTGCTCATTGCGTCAGGGTTGATTACGGAGCAGAAACTGGAACACGCCCTATTGCTTCAGCAGGGAAATGATAAGCGTCTTGGAAGTGTGCTTGTTGAATTGGGGTATGTTACTGAGAATCAGATAGCGAGGGCTCTGGCACAGCAGCTTTCGATTCCATACATAGACTGTAGTCAATATATTATTAGTGATGAAATCAGGTCCCTCATTCCTAGGGACGTTGCACAGAGACATGTTGTGATGCCCTTAGAGGTCAAAGATAATACCCTTCTGCTTGCGATGGCTGCTCCGCTTAACCTGGAAACTATTGACGAAATAGCATTCAGAACTGGATTGAAGATATCGCCAGCAGTTACCGATGCAGGGAATCTCATCGAAATGATACATCAGTATTACGGGGACACGGAGCGGGTTGGTGAAGTACTGAGGGATATAGATCTGGATATAAAACAAGCGGTCGAGTTCATTAAAGATTGGTCCGGGGATGACACGGAAGTTAATGTAGATTTCCTCTATAAGAGTAGCGCAGCTCCGCCTATTATAAAGCTGGTCACTATGCTAATCGTTAATGCTGTGAGAGCAAGGGCAACCGATGTTCACATAGAACCCAGGGCTGAGCATGTTCAGGTTCGTTACAGGGTTGATGGTCAGTTGATGGATATGCACAAAATTCCAAAGAACTTGCAGGATGCAGTAACTTCTAGGATAAAGATCATCTCCAATCTTGACATCACAAACAGGAGGCTCCCTCAGGACGGGAGTACTCATATGAAATATGAAGACAAGGGCGTTGATATCAGGGTGTCTACGCTGCCGTCAGTTTTTGGAGAAAAGATCGTCCTGAGGCTCTTGGACAAGAGCGTGGGATTAATACCTCTCACAAAACTTGGCATACCAGAATCGATGTTTAATTCAGTCCTGGAGGTATTCAGTCGGCCGCAAGGCATGATCCTTGTTACAGGGCCAACAAGCAGCGGTAAGACCACTACTCTTTATGCCTGCATAAATCAACTCAGGTCTGACACAGAGAATATTGTCACCGTTGAAGACCCAGTGGAGTATAAGCTTGAGGGGATCACGCAGGTCTCTGTAAATGAAGCAATTGGTCTGAGGTTTGCGACAGCCTTAAGGTCCATCCTCAGGCAGGACCCCGATACAATTTTGATAGGTGAGATAAGAGACCTTGAAACCGCAGAAATTGCTGTAAGGGCGGCGCTGACCGGGCATCTTGTTCTCTCAACATTGCACACAAATGACACTGTCTCATCGATTTCAAGACTTATCGATGTAGGGGTTCCTGCGTTCTTGGTAAGCTCCTGTCTGACTGCAATAATTGCTCAACGTCTTTTGAGAAAGATCTGCGAATACTGCAAAGCTGAGATAGATCCTCCGTTTGAGCTGATAAACATCGCGGTTCCTCACGCGAAGCACTATTTCAAAGGGACGGGGTGTTCGCGATGCTCATACACTGGCTACTATGGTCAGACGGGAATCTATGAGTTTCTGAAGATCAATGCCGATCTGAAAAGACTGGTCGCCCTGAGAGCGTCTGAGGACGACCTGTGGGAAGCGGCAAGAGATATGGGTGTAACTACACTTTTTCAAAATGCAATGCAGAAAGTAAACGAAGGTATCACTACCGTAGATGAAGTTTTTTCAAAGATATCATTGAGCGCTGGCGACAAGGAACTCATGAAGACCGATAGGGAAGTGCTTGAGTTGCTAATAGATGCTCATAAAAAGAAACCCTCAGATTTGTCAGTCATGAAACGTCTTGGTGAGGCATATAGGCAAGACGGAAATCTCGGGGAGGCGATTAATATATACCTCAAGATGCTCGAAATAAATACTGGCGATGCAGATATTTATTTCAAGTTAGGCAAAACTTACATGGACATGGGTGTGTATGATAAGGCGATGGAGTATATCAGGAAAGCTTGGGAGTATAACCCGTCTTCGCAAAAAATAAGTGACGTCCTGAAGGAGCTGTCAAAGACATATAAAATCAGCATTTGATCTCCTCACCAGGAAGGAGCTCTATCTTCACGTCAGCAGTGTTGTATATTTTCTTATGAAGCTGTTCTTGCTGTGGTCTTTTGACTTTTTCTATTAAAATTTGTTTTAATAAAAATTCATAGTTTGTTCGGAGGTAAGAAATGTATGCTATTATTGAGACAGGTGGAAAACAGATAAAGGTTTCTTCTGGAGATGAGGTCATTGTTAATAAGTTGGTGGGGGACGTAAACGCGGAGATAGTCATTGACAAGGTGTTGATGATATCAGATGAAGGAAAAGCGGTTTTTGGCAAACCGTACATTGAGGGTGCCAGGGTCAAGGCGGAAATTTTAGGTACCAGGAAGATGCAGAAAGTTCTTGTTCTTAAGCATGTGCCAAAAAAGGCTCATGAAAAATTGACCGGCCACAGACAGATCTGTACGACTCTCAAGATTAAAGAGATAATTGGAGGATAAATATGGCGCATAAAAAGGGTGTTGGTAGCTCAAGGAATGGCCGCGACAGTCAATCTCAAAGGTTGGGGGTAAAAAGGTTCGGTGGACAGCTTGTAAAGGCTGGTAACATATTAGTGCGGCAACGCGGAACGAAATTTCACGCTGGCTCTAATGTTGGAAAGGGTTCTGATGATACCCTTTTTGCCTTGAAGGATGGTATTGTTACTTTCGAGAGAAAAGACAGAACGCGAATGAAAATCAGCGTGTATCCTGAGAAAGAAATGCAATCACTCTCAGTAGATGTGTAATTAAGGGCCATAAAGAATAGTGGAAAGGCGGTCTGCGTGAGTAGGCTGCCTTTTTTGTTTGCGCCTATCATAGTTCACTTCCTTGGAGACACGAAACGTCTAGGGACAGTGATGATGAAAACCTTCAGCTGATGGCAATAGTTGGTTGCGAGACTGGGTCTTGAGAGCACTGCGCAAGCCTCCAGTGCGAGGCGCGGTTAGTGCACGCCAAATAGCGTGCTCCTGATCAGCGGATACCAATATCCCAGTCCTGAAAATTGTCAGCAATGGGTGGGAGTGTATGAGATGAGCATATGGGATAAGGACCGATGGATAATATGCGTGGACATGTGTCAGTCCCCCGCCATCACTAATACTGATCAAAAGTGGTAAGATTCACAGACAAAAATGAGCGGGGACAGTTGTAGTCGCTGCTATGAACCGATGAAGGGCTGAGCCTGCATATCTTTCTTACAACCAGGTTCTTTTTTTTTAAATTGCTCGCAAAAGCACCACAGGTTCAAAGTGGAGGACTGTCGTAATCAGCAGATGCCCCAATCGAGCTTATAGCAGTATCAGAGGGCGGAGCTAGATGGGAGTCTTGCCTTCCGGGCTTAGTAAAGAAACTGAAAATTCTGCATACGACATCATTATGCGTATGGAACAACATTCACTAGTTTCGATAACTGAGCATGCCAAAGTCTTTAGAGCCTTCGGTCGGATAGCTCGGACGCTTTTTTCGAGTGGTTCATCAATCATGGGGAGAGGGTAATAACGAACTATGCGTTTTGTTGATTATGTGAAGATTGGTGTGAAGGCTGGAGATGGCGGAAGGGGATCCGTGAGCTTCCGGAGAGAGAAGTATGTGCCGAGAGGAGGTCCTGACGGCGGGGATGGTGGAAGGGGAGGTAACATACTGCTTAAATCGACAAAGGAATTAAATACACTGCTCGATCTGAGATACCAACGGGAATATAAGGCTGAACGGGGTGAACATGGCAAAGGTAAAAATAAGCATGGAAAAAACGGGGAAGATAAGGTGATACTCGTACCTATTGGGACCCTTGTCATGGACGCGACGACAAAAGATGTTATTGCCGATCTTGACCGTGAAGGCATAGAGTTCATCTCGGCACGTGGAGGGAGGGGAGGATTAGGAAATTCGCACTTTGCAACTGCGACACGCCAGGCTCCGAGATTTGCACAATCAGGGGAAGGGGGAGAGGAAAAATTGCTTGTTCTGGAATTAAAACTCTTGGCCGACGTTGGGCTTATTGGTCTCCCCAATGCTGGCAAGTCTACGTTGATTTCTGTAATAACGTCGGCAAGGCCGAAGATAGCTGATTACCCTTTCACCACAATTGTACCAAATCTTGGCGTCGCTAAGCTAGAGGACTTCAGAAGTTTCGTTGTTGCCGACATACCGGGCCTTATAGAAGGTGCGCATGGGGGTACCGGCCTTGGGTTTCAATTCCTTCGTCATGTGGAAAGAACATCTCTCTTGCTCCACCTTGTAGATATTTCTGATATACTAGCATCAGACCCCGTCGAGGATTTTGAAAAAATCAATAGGGAATTATTTTTATACAGTCCCGACCTTTTGACAAAACCGATGGCAGTGGCCGGTACGAAGCTTGATATTGCCTCTGATGGGAAAAGGTCAACGGGACTTCAAGAGTATTGCAAAATTAAAAAAATCGACTTTTTCCCAATCTCTGCAGCGACAGGTGAAGGAATTAGGGATCTTATGGTATACCTGTCAAAATGGGTGGCGCAAACGGAAAGAGGTTTCAAGAAATGAACAGAATAGTGATAAAAATAGGGAGCAATATACTTACAAACAAGTCAGGGGGGCTGAACCAGCAACGAGTCAATTCCATTGCAAAGGATGTGTCTGGGCTGTGCAACGATGACTATGAAGTTGTTATTGTGTCCTCGGGTGCAATAGCAGCAGGCATGAAAAAGCTCGGTTTGAAGGAAAAGCCGCAGGACATAAGATTGAAGCAGGCTGCGGCAGCTGTTGGGCAATCATCTCTTATGTGGGCCTATGAAAAGAGTTTCAGCCGTTTTCAAAAAAAGGTCGCCCAAGTTTTGCTGACAAGAGGTACCTTCTCAGACAGAAACCGCTACCTGAACGCCAAGAATACCATTATTACCCTTCTCTCCTACGGCATCATCCCTGTGATTAATGAGAATGACACTGTTGCGACGGATGAGATTAAATTTGGAGACAATGACCAACTTGCTGCGCTTGTTTCGGGATTGATTGATGCGGAGAGGCTCATCATTCTCTCGGATGTAAATGGGCTTTTTTCAGCTGACCCAAAAAAAAATCCTGATGCAAAGATAATCACTGCTGTAAAGGAGATTACACCTGAACTTGAGAAAATGGCCGAAGGTGCTGGGAGCATTATTGGGACGGGAGGGATGTACTCGAAATTGTTGGCAGCCAAGAAGGCTCTTTCATATGGAATCAAAGTGAATATAGTGAGTGGTCGAAAAGGAGGGATAGTTCAAGCACTTCTGCATGGTGCCAATCCCGGCACAGAATTCGTTTCTCAAACAAAAAAAGTTTCATCAAAAAAAGGATGGATAGCCTATGCGATAAAACCAAAGGGCACCATTATTCTTGATCACGGTGCCGTCTGCGCTGTCATGCAATCAGGGAAAAGCCTTCTGCCCTCTGGCATCATGATGGTAGAAGGAGTTTTTGATGTTGGTGATGCTGTGCATTGTGTTGATCCTTATGGCAGCCGCATTGCGAAGGGTATAGTCAATTATTCCTCACATGACATAGACAGGATAAAAGGCAAACAGACATCAGAGATCGAAGAGAGTCTTGGTTACAAATATTCTGATGAGGTTATTCATAGGGATAATCTTGTACGATTAAAGAAAGGACTTGTAATAGAGTGATGAAAGATAACGGAACTTTCGATCCATTTATCCGCCCCGCTACATTTCAAATGTTAAAATATTCTAATTGAGCTTTGAGAAATCAGCTATCTGCTGGACGAGCATCTTGATATGCTTGATCAGTGAAAGGCGGTTCTCCCTTAGTTCCTCTTTTTTATCCATGATCAAGACCTTGTCAAAAAAAACGTTTATTGGCTCTTTGATTCTCATTAAAAGGCTGATCGCTTCGTCATACTGATCATTCTCTATAAGAGAATCTGTCAGGGGGACAATGGACTGAACCTCCTTATAGAGAATGGCTTCCTCTTCCTGAACAAAGAGCTCTTCCTTAACCGGGGACACTTCATGTTTTGGCGCTATATTGTTGACTCGCTTAACCGCAAGGAGAAAGGAATGATAATCACCGTGATCTTTGAACTTCTGCAAAGCCTCGATCCTTTCCTGAATTGTGTAAATCGGGCTGGTCCTTATGAAGTGCGCGACCGCCGATATCACATCCAACGAATAGCCTAATAATGAATAAAGGGGCTCTATGCGCTGCTCAAAGAATTTTAAAAGTTCATCCAAAAGCCGGTCCCTGTTCTCAACCGGAAAAGGTTCTAACGCCTTTCTAAGCATATCAGAAATACCTATTTTATAATGTTTTTCTTTCAAGATCGAGATAATTGCGATCGTCTGTCTTCTCAATGCAAACGGATCTTCTGTACCTGTTGGCGTCAAGCCTAACATAAAGAAGGCCGCGACATTGTCCAGCTTGTCCGAGAGACTGATGATCGCGCCTATGTCACTTTCAGGAACTTTGCCTCCTGAGTGAGAGGGAAGATACTGTTCTGAGAGAGACATTGCGATGTCAGGGCCATAGCCGTCATTAAGGGCGTAATACCGCCCTATTATTCCCTGCAGTTCAGGGAACTCCCTTACTACTCCGCAAATGAGATCGGTTTTTGATAGAAGCGCGGCAGTCTTTACGTCTTCCCTGCTTTCAGGGCTGCACCGAGCCGCAATGAAATCGGCCATTGCGATTATGCGCATCGTTTTTTGATAAATCGTCCCCAATCTGTCGTGAAATACAACCTTCTTTAACCCTTGTAGTCTCGTTGTTGATGGGATCTTTTTATCTTGCTCAACATAGAATCTGGCATCTTCAAATCTCGCTTTGATGACCCTTTCAGCACCTTTTCTGACAATCTCCGCATTTTCCAGCTTCGTGTTGCTTATGATGATAAAGTAATTGGTCAGATTGCCATTGCTGTCTTCAAGAGCGAAATACTTCTGATGGTCCTTCATGACTGTCACCAATAGTTCCTTCGGGAGAGAAAGATACTCCTCCGCAAATGTGCCAAGTACAGGCACTGGATATTCCACGAGGAATGCAACGTGCTGGAGCAATTGTGCATCTTCAAGCAGAGAAGCATTCACAGAAGATGCCAATTTATTCGCACCTTCCAGGATTATTTTCATTCGTTCTTCTTGGTCGAGGACGACAAAATTATTCTTCAATAAATTTATATAAGCCCTGCTGTCCTTTATTTCAAACGAAGCAGGGGAGAGAAATCTGTGTCCGCGCGTTACGTTATTGCTCTTTATACCATCCAATTCGAATTTAATTCGGTCAGTATCGTAAAGGGCAAATATCCAATGGATGGGCCTTGCAAAGCGCAGAGTGCCATCTGCCCATCTCATGGATTTTGGAAAGTTCAATGAAAGGATTAACTTTTTCAAAATCTCGGGGAGAAGGTCCGCCGTTCTTCGTGCGGGTTCCTTGACTATGGCCACTACATACGATCCCTTACCTTTTTCTTTCCTGGTGAGGTCTTCCAGGGATGCCCCGCTGCTTCTCATGAAGGCTTCTGCCGCTTTTGTTGGTAAACCGCCTTCAGTGAAGGCAACATTTGCCGGTGGTCCCCATATCTCTTTTTCTGAAGCATTCTGAAGCGGGTCCAAGTCAGCAAAGAGCGACAATCTCCTCGGCGTGGCAAATGTCTTCAAAGAGTCAAACGAAAGCCTGCATTCAGTGAATATCCGATCAGCACTCTCCTTAAGTTTAACGATGGCGCTGGGAAGGAACCTCGCCGGAATTTCCTCTGTGCCTATTTCAAGCACGAGCCTGGGACGATGGGTGTTTTCTACATGATGCAACTCATTCATTATTATGACCTTTCAAAGCCTGCAAAAGAGGGAAGCCAATTTCTTCTCGTTGTTTCAAAAATGACTCGGCACAAAGCTTTGCGAGCACTCTTACCCTAGCGATATATCCGGTCCTTTCCGTTACTGACAAGACACCGCGAGCATCGAGTAGGTTGAAAGTATGTGAACATTTAAGACAGAATTCATAAGAGGGGAGTACTAGCCCTAAGTCGTTCATTCTCTTGGACTCTTTTTCAAATGAATCAAACTGGTGCAATAAAAGTTCCACATTGGAGTTGTCGAAATTGAACCTCGAGAATTCTATCTCGCCCTGTTTGTGGATTGCACCATATTTGACGCCCTTGCACCACTCTATCTCGAAAATATTGTCTATCTCCTGAAGATACATGGCGATTCTTTCAAGACCGTAGGTTATCTCTAGTGAAACAGGTCTGAGGTCAATGCCACCCACCTGCTGAAAATAGGTAAACTGCGTTATCTCCATACTATCGAGCCAGACCTCCCATCCCAATCCCCATGCACCCAGAGTTGGCGATTCCCAATCATCCTCCACAAAACGTATATCATGTCTGATGGGATCTATTCCTATGTAGGAAAGGCTTTCAAGATAAACGCCTTGACTGTCAAGGGGAGAAGGTTTCATGATGACTTGATATTGATAGTATTGCTGCAGCCTATTGGGATTCTCTCCGTACCTTCCGTCCGTCGGCCTCCTGCAAGGTTCCACATACGCTGTTTTCCATGGTTCTGGACCCAAGACCCTGAAAAAAGTGGCAGGATGAAACGTACCGGCACCTACTTCTAGATCATAAGGGTGGAGAAGGATACAGCCCCTCTTCGCCCAGAAATCATTCAAATGCACGATTAAATCCTGAAAATACATTAGCTCTCTTTTCCTTAAAGAAGAAGGCGCTCTATTGAGCTGTTATCTTTCTACGTTCAGATAGGTTTGAAATGAGTAAAATGTTAGCCTAAACAGAATTCCTTTGTCAAATTATAGTAATAAGACAAGGTGCCTTACATCGTTTGACCCACAAGCTTGCCTGACAAACTGCTCATAAGGCCTTCTTATGAGCAATCTAACAATGGAGGTTGTTTGGTCAATGAAGATTGTCATCAGAAAAATAAGGTACTGTTTGACAATTAAAAAAACGTTATTTTATAGTTAAATAGTCCTGGGGGAGGTTAAAAGAGCCTGAGAGTTTCCTTCTGTACTCGGTGGAAAGACCCCATGAACCTGATACAGATCATTCTGTCGTAGGGAGTGAGACTATTGGCAGCAGGCACTACCTCTAGCCCCTTTAGGGGATGGAGGTTTTTACTTTTTGAGCTATGAAAATCCTTCTGCAGGTTAATGGCAAAGAATATGAGACAGAAAGTGAAACGATTGCTGAGCTCTTAGAGGAGCTTAATATTATCCCTGAAATGATCGCTGCTGAAGTAAATTTAAAAATCATCAGGAAGTCCAACTTTACTCACCACAGACTGAAAGAGGGAGATATTGTTGAGGTGGTAAATTTGGTCGGGGGCGGGTAGGAGTGGTCAATCGTGGCATTCAGGAATCTGCGCTTTTTTGCGTTCTGTAACGATCGGCGGGGAAGATTCTATTGCTGCTCGGATTTAACAGGAAGCGCCGTAAGACCCCGTCCTTCAGGGCGGGGATATAAGGCGTAAGGTTAAATGTCTTTTTGGCATGTAATATAGTAGGGGGATATAAATAGTATGGTGATACGCAAAGGGTAT
>Ga0074045_10001483_pt1 | contig 22527 bp, 19 predicted proteins | sample BogForMeECP23OM2_FD_94442 | JGI IMG/M metagenome (GOLD analysis project Ga0074045, IMG submission 94442) | Bog forest soil microbial communities from Calvert Island, British Columbia, Canada - Bog Forest MetaG ECP23OM2 | ecosystem: Environmental > Terrestrial > Soil > Wetlands ... | reverse complement strand
GTGAAGGGCGGCCGGAAAAACTGCTATGAACATGAAACCACAACCACACACGACACGCCCCAGGAGGGCCGAAATAACCGGCGGACTCTACTTATAACTGGCGGGAAATTGGGGTGCAGGCCATGATGGATGTCTTTCTTGAACACTTAGAGACCTCGAGAAATGAGAACATTCGAGACATCGGTTGAAGCGGTTGCAAGCCCAAGCCGCGCTTGACCGGCAGAGGAGGGCGAAGGAGCGACGCGACTACCGGACTATTTCAACCTGGATGCTCGCTTGACGATCAAGCCCCCGGGGCAGCGTTGCCATATTAATCCCGGGATACCCGATGCGAAGATCTTTCTCCTCACTCTCCCGTGGCGTCAGGTTTAGCTTCTGCCGGGTGTGTTCGTTATTACGAGTTACCTTGTCGTAGTAACGTATCAGCGCTTGTGCCAGGTCATTTGCTCTTACGACATGAACCCATTGAAGCCCTGTACCGCCGAACCATGAATCGAATTCGTAAACTGGATAGCGACCAACTTGGTCAGGAACTTGGCGCAGGCGTGTATCACGTTGCGGCCAAAAAATCCCACGTGATTCGTGAAGGACAAATATATCATTACCTGGGTGCGTGATACACGTGCACCTAAACCTGTATTGTCCGGGGATTTGGGGGAGTTTGATAGTGAGAGGCTTGCCGCTGGGATCGGCGTCAAGAAAGGACAAACCAAGTGTCTGCTGAGCACGCACGAATTCTTCATTCAAAAGGCGAACCTTTTGGGCTAGCTCGTGCGGAAATAATTCAACCTCAATGTTATGCCTCTGCAATTCAAGCACACCCTTGCCGCAGACATCCTGATTCGGATCAAGCATCCCGACCACAACTCTCTTTATGTTCGCGTCGATGAGCCGCTTTGTGCATGATTCTTCGGGCTTACGGCGGACGCCCGGCGTACAAGGCTCCAAGGTTGTGTAGACGGTCGCTCCTGAAGGTCCAGTCTTGGCGCTCACCTGATGACTCAGGGCATCCATTTCTGCGTGGGTGTCCGCCTGGCGCGAGCCCACCCCCAGAACGGCACCGTCGGGGGCGACGATGATAGCGCCAACTTTAGGAATCCGCTTTGGGTCGCTGCTCTGGTCGCTACGCTCGGCCATTGCGATGGCCGTTTCCATGTGAGATCGCTCTGCCATAGCTCGAAACGATTAATCACTGCGCCGATTCGGCGCAAGCCAGCGGGCAACCGCTTTCAGCGCTCGAGATGGCCCGCGCTGCCATCGCGACCGACACTTTTGCCGATTTTCCACCCTTGCGTAATTCAAGATTTTTGCACAAAAAATAAACCCGCGATTTAATTAGGGCTTTTCTGTGCAGAATATATAAGCATAATCGTGGGCGAACGGAGAGCGGAGAATGCTCTTGACAGGGAGTGGCCGCGAGCGACGGCTGACCAAGACCTGCCAGACCCCACCGACGAGCAGACAGAAAAACCCGGGGGATCGGTAGGCCGAGGAATCGACCCTCCGCGAGTACCTGAAAGAGCGGGCGCTTTCCGACGAGCCGGAATTGCCGGAGCTTCACGAGCTGGCCCCGGAGCCGGACAAAGAACCTGCACATCGAACCATGATCTAACCGCTACGCGCGGGTATCGACAGACGAGTAGAGCGTCGAAGCCCAGGTAGACGCGCTAACGGCCGCCGGAGCCGGGAATATCTTCAGGCAAGTGGCCAGCGGAGCCAAGACCGACCGAGCACAGTTCCAGAGTGGGGCCGCTCGACAAAAGGCGTTTAAGCGGGTCTAACTGCCCGGAACTTCGGGTCACGATTGCCCGGGATTGTCACATTCGTGACATTTCGGGCGACTGCTGCTAGCAATGGCGGGTGGCTAGACGCGATTCTATCGACGGACGCACGCTCGGTCAGCTCAAGACCTTCTCATGGTTGAGCCGCGACCAGCTCGAAGGGCTCGCCGCCAGCCTCGAGCCCCTGCGAATCAAACGTCACGACGCGATTTTTTACGAAGGGGCCCTCTCGGACCGGATCTATATCCTGCTTTCCGGGGTGGCCAAGTTGTCGCTCCTCAACCGCGGCGAGAAGGTCTTGGTCGGGCTGGTCGGCGCGGGCGAGGTGTTCGGCGTTTCTGCGCTGCTGCCGGACATGATTCGCCCGTTCCGGTGTGAGGCCTTTACCGATTGTCTGGTTGGCGTCGTCAGCCCGGCGACGTTTGTGGGCTTGACCGTCGGGGTGCCGGTCGATCGTTTCAGCCGAACGCTCGAGGTTACGGTGGGCCGCTGGTGGACGATGCTGCAGCGCTACACCAATTTCGTCGGGCTGTCGGTCCGTGAACGGGTCGCCAGCGCGCTGCTGGAGCTGGCCGGCAAATTTGGTGCGGACGACGCGCGGGGCAGGATGTTGACGCTCAAGATTACGCATGCTGATTTGGCCGAGCTGGTCGGCGCCTCCCGCCAGCGCACCACCGAGCAGTTGATCGAGTTCGAGAGTGAGCAGATGATCATCCGCGACGGCCGACGGCTGATTATCGTGCCCGAGCGGCTGCGGAATCTGGATAACGCTGAAGGGCCGCCGTCGCCGCCGGCGCCGCGGGGTCCGCGCTGAGCGCTGGCAAGGCATCGATCGGCATCCGATCGCGCGGATTACGCGAAGGAGAGAGTTTTTCTTGATCGCTTCGAGCCAGTTTGTCGAAATAAGCGGGCTGCGGCTCCACTATCTCGATTACGGCAGCCCGGAAAAACCGCCGCTGGTCTGTCTCCACGGCCTGAGCGGCAACGCGCACAACTTCGACTACCTCGCGCCGTGGCTCGCGCCCGACTGGCACGTGATGGCGCTCGACGTGCGTGGCCGGGGCGACAGCGCCTGGGGCCCGCCGGGGGATTATAACCAGCAGGTCTACATGGCCGATCTGGCGGGGATGCTCGACGCGCTCGCGCTCCCGCGGGTCACGCTGATCGGCACCTCGATGGGCGGTGTCATCGCGATGATGTTTGCCGGGGGTTATCCCGAGCGGGTCGAGCGGCTGGTGCTCAACGATGTCGGCCCCGAGATCGATCCGGCCGGCCTTGCGCGGATCACCAGATACATGACTTCCTCGCCGTCGAGCTTTGCGACGATGGCCGACGTTACGCAATATTATCGCGAAAACTACCCGCCGCTTAAGCATATACCTGAGCCAGCGCTGGTCGAGTTCGTGCGATGGTCGGTGCGGACGGGTACGGAGAACCGGCTGGTCTGGAAGCTTGATCCCGCGGTCCGCAATATCCCGCGGAGCGGCACGGCCGCACGCGCGATGGATCTGTGGATGCCCTATGCGCGAATCGCGGCGCCTATCCTGGTGGTGCGCGGCGCGATCAGCGATATCCTGTCGCGCGGCACGGCGGAGCGGATGCGAGTCGTGCAGCGCCGCACCACGGTGGTCGAGGTGCCCGGGGTCGGCCACGCGCCGTCGTTGAGCGAGCCCGTGGCGCTCGCGGCGATCAAGGAATTCCTCGCGCGATGATGCGATCCATGAGTTCGTCGGCGAACCCACTCTTACCTTGGCCGCTGCTCGCAGACTCGCCCGCCCCCTCCGAGCCGTGACGCCGCCGGCGCGGCTGGCGCTGGTGCGGCATGGCGAGACCGTCGGCAACTCGAGTATCCGCTATTACGGCCGGACCGATCTGGCGCTGTCGGATGACGGCCGCGCCCAGATGCGGGCCACCGCGCAAGCTCTCGCCACGCACTTCGGAATCACCACGTTCGGCCGGATTTTCGCGAGTCCGCTGCGCCGGGCTCGCGAAGGCGCGCGGATCATCACTGGCCCCGACACCGCCGTCGACGAAATCGAGGAGTTTCGCGAGGTTGATTTCGGGGACTTCGAGGGGCTGACCGCGGCGGAGATCGAAGCGCGCTTCCCCGCCGAATTCGCGCGCTGGAATCGCGATCGTCTCGCGCCGGACTACGCGTATCCCCGCGGCGAGAGCCGCGCCGCTTTCACCGTGCGCGTCGAGCGCGGCGTCGCGCGGATGCTGACACTCATGGAGCCCGCGCTCGTCCCCGCGCGACCCACGCTGGTGGTGGCTCATCGCGGCGTGATTCGCGCGATCGTCCAACGGCTGGCGGGCGCTGAGCCGCTTATCGAGCTGGGTTCGGTTCAGATACTGGCGCGCGACGGCGAGCAACGATGGCGGGTCGAGACGCTCGACTTCACCGCCCATCTGGCGTGATTCGCGATCAATCGCTGTTTGATTCCAGGAGATCTTCGCGGATTACTTCGAGATCCGAAGTATCGAGGCCGAGGACCTGCTGCATGAAGCCTTCGATCCCGCCATTTTCGTCGATCATTTCGAAAATTGGCGTGAGCTGGGTGGCGCTGAGCGGCATCTTCGGGAAGGTCTCGTTGCTGACCAGGAAATCCTCGACGATGCGTTCGCGGTCCACGCCGAGCAGTTCGAGCAGCATCGCGGCGCCGACGCCCGTGCGATCGCGCCCCGCCGAACAATGGAACAGCAACGGGTAGACTTCCCGCTCGGCCATCAGCTTGAAGAACATCTGCCAGTCGTTGCGGAACTCGGTCAGGATGACGAGATGCTCGTGCCCCGGCTGCGTGTCGATTTTGTGAAAGCCGTCCTCGCGAAACCAGTTGTCGCCGATCGGGATGTGCTCCCAGCGGACGCCGGATTGCAGAAATTCCGAGCGCGGTGGGCCCAGCCGCCGGACTTCGAGCCGACTTTGCAAGGTGATCAGCGTGCGCAGCCGAATCGTCTCGAGCGGATGCGGTCCTTCATCGTTGAGATGCGCCAGATGGGCCGACCGATAGACCTTCTCCTTGCGCACACAGCGGCCGTCGGCGACCGGATGGCCCCCGAGGTCGCGGAAATTCAGCCCGCCGATCCGGCGCAGCAGGTCGAAATCGACCACTACGCGCGGTATTTCCGGCAATTTATCTTTGGGATCACGCCCGAGTGACAAGCGATTCAACCATTCGCGCCGCTTCCGACGCTGTTCTTCGCCAACCCTTCCGCCTGTCCTATCTTAGCCCGTCGCCGGGTCTGGCGGAAGTCCGGCGGGCGTCGCGACGGTTGCCAGTCGGTTAACTTGTCGCTATCGGGTCCTAGCGCGACGAGACGGCGCGGCGGCGTGCGTCAACGACCGCAGGCTCCGCGACGGCGGCTCGCCGCTGCCAGTGATTGGACGGGGCTCCATAGCTCTTTAGAGGTTTTGGACGCAGGGGCCAAACGCGCAATCCCACTTGCAAAGAAAAATTGCAGAAATAAGTCAAGCGCAAAGTCTAAACTGGTGTCGCTTATGATGAAACAGTGTCGTGTGTTTGTTGCGATTCTTGGAGTGCTTGCGTGCGTGGGCGTCGGTAGAGCCGACGAGGACTCGGCCGCCGCCAAGATGACACGAATCGGTGCGGTGGCTTGGGATCAGGCAAATCTCGCAACGCTGCAGTCGTTTGGATACGCCGACGTTGCGGAATTTCTCGAAGCGGCTGGGGTCCAGTGGGAGGGTGATCAGGACATAACGACGAACTGTAGTCCTCCGCTTTGCAGAAACTTCCATATGTATGGATTCACCTGGGCCGATTTAGCTGGCGACGGTCAGTACCACTTGGTAGTTGTGTTTGAACCATACGGAACGAGCGATGAGAACGGGCTGTCAATCTTCACTCGGGGCCCTTCCGGGAAGATAGTGTCGCAGTCGATCGTTGGTATGGACATCCATCTTGAAGGTTTGAAGTACGCAATGATTCCGAAGGTTATTCAAGACCTCAATGGTGATGGTAGGGACGAGTTGATCATACCCACATTGTTCTATGATCCGGGGGGAACTGGGGATAAGGCAATCTGGCCCAGAATTTATCGATTGGCGAACGGGAGTTATGTCGACGCAAGCCGCGATTTTGCGAGTTTCTACGAGACGCAAATATTACCCAAGGTAAACCATGCTCTGGAGCGGGCAAATAGAGCTGTGGCGAATCTTTCGGCCGTGAACTCAACAGGCGGAGCAAGTGCCCCCGAGCCGACCGATGCATTGAGGGACTGGCGAACCCAACAGATGGTCCTGATTATGACTCGGGACAAAATCTTGCGGGTTATCGGTCGAGATCCTACTGCGGGATTAGCCCAGGCCCGGGCATGGATAACAGGCCCGGATCGACATCCCGGCTCAGCGTATGTCGTAATTAAAGACATCGGAGACCATGAGGACGATTTGAAGGCGGCACAGCTCGAAATGCCTAATCCTAATGTTGAAGAGGCAGTGCGCGCTTGGAGACATGAAAGAGGTGAGCCGTAGGCTCTTTCTGGTCAATCACAGCCGCACGATCGGGTGAGGTCCCAGGTAAGCTTGTCGCGAGCGGCGTTAGCGCGAGGAGACGGCGCGGCGGCGTGCGTCGACGACCGCCGGCTCCGCGACGGCGGCTCGCCGCCGCCAGTGATTGGACGGGGCTCCATAGCTCTTTAGAGGTTTTGGACGTAGGGGCCTGACGCGCAATCCCACTTGCAAAGAAAATTGCAGAAATAACGTAAGCGGAAGTCTAAACTGGTGTCGGCTATATTATGAAAAAGTGTCGTGTGTTTCTTGCGATTCTTGGAGTGCTCGCGTGCGTGAGCGTCGGTAGAGCCGACGAGGACTCGGCCGCCGCCAAGATGACACGAATCGGTGCGGTGGCTTGGGATCAGGCAAATCTCGCAACGCTTCGCTCGTTTGGCTATTCCGACGTTGCGGGTTTTCTCGGATCACAAGGCGTCGAGTGGGGCGACCTTGATATCTCAAAGGCCGACTGTCATAGGCCTACATGCGAACATTATCACATGTATGGGTTTACGTGGGCCGATCTAGCCGGTGATGGGTGGTATCACTTGGTCGTGGTGCTCGAAGCAGGCGGTACCAGTGGTCGAAACCAACTCTTGATTTACAACCGCAGCTCTATCGGCGAGATAAACTCCCAGACAATTAGAGGCCAAGAGATTCAGCTGCAAGGTTCACCGGAATCTTTTATTCCTAAAGTTATTCAGGATCTCGACGGCGATGGAAAGGATGAGTTAGTTATTCCAACCTTGTTTCTGGGTGGACACGTTGCAGCGGCCATCTGGCCTAAAGTTTATGAACTGGAGAATGGCAAATACGTAGACGCGAGCCGCGAGTTCGCAGGCTTTTATGACACGCAAGTCCTGCCAAAGCTCAAAAGCGCAATTGACGAAGCGGACGAGGAGCTTGGAGCTGCCCCGCCCGCACCCGCGGTATCAAGGTCTCCGCAGTCACCGATCACCACTCATACAACGTTAGAAAGCAATTGTTATTCATCGGCGCCCTGTGTGATAGTCGGCAAGGACGTGCTAAGCGCAAGTGCGCCACCTACCCCGATTTTGCCCGCTACCGCCGGTGAGAGGCCCTTCTGGACTCAGAGACGCATGATGTTGAATATGACTCGGGACAAGATTTTGCGCGTGATCGGTCGCGACCCGGACGCTGGTTTGGCTCAGGCCCGTATTTGGACTAAGGGGAGCGAGTCCGAGGCTTATGCGGCGTACGTCGTGCTGAAAGACATGGGCGGTCACCAACAAGATTTAGAAGCGGCAGAGCTCAAAGCTTTCCCGCGTGGGCTGCGCACAGATTGACTTTGGCACCAGTCTGTCAGGTAGATGGGCCTCAAGCGCCGCGCTCCTCGGGGCGCTTCGTGTATTAAGAGCGCGCGATTCGATCCGATCCTTTCGAAGGAATGATTGTCAAATTTCAGATCGCTGTTTGTTTGATGCTTGCTTTTGCAAGTGTGGGTATCGCCGCAGAGGCGCCGACGATCAGTCAGACAAAGATCGGTGCGTTGACGTGGGATCAGTCAAATATCCAAACGCTTCGCTCCTTTGGCTTTTCCGACGTCGCGGAATTTCTCGGGGCTGCGGGTGAAGAGTGGCAAGGCGAGAATATCGCAACAGCTGACTGTTCACGCTACTGCGCCAATTTTCACATGTACGAATTTACCTGGGCCGCCCTCACGAGCAACGGTCGCTATCATTTGCTGGTAGTCCTGCAAGCATTCGGAGTTGGCGGCGAAAATCGTCTTTTGGTGTACAATCAGAGCCCCTCCGGGGCGATCACCTCTCAGTCGATCGTCGGGCAGGATATCCATCTTGAGGGTACGGATTATCAGATGATGCCGAAGGTTGTCCAAGACCTCAACGGCGATGGCCAGGACGAACTGATTATTCCGACATCATTCTTTGATTCTCTTCGAGGCACCAGTCCGAACGCAGTCTGGCCGAAAGTATATCGTTTGGAGAACGGCACGTACGTAGACGCCAGCCGCGAATTTCCAGGTTTCTACGACGCGCAAGTCCTGCCAAAGCTCAACACCGCAATTGAGGCGGTGAACGAGAGATTAGGTGAGGCGCCGTTGTCATCGGCATCATCGAGCGCGCCATCGCCCGAGTCGCCTGTTAGTTCAGCCGCGGCGGAACACGTGCCGTGTAGCATGCCAGTTGGAGCGGGGATTGTATGTGGCGGAAACCGGGCAATTCCAAATGCGCCTCCGCCTCGACCCATCACGCTCGCTAGCGCCGAACAGCGACCAGAGTTGATTGTGGGGCAAATGGTACTGATTATGACTCGGGATAAGATTCTGCGTGTTCTCGGACGTGACCCGACCGCCGGTTTGGCCCAGGCCCGCGCGTGGCTAACGGGACCAAAGCGCTATCCTCGCGCTGCTTACACAGTTATCAAGGATATCGGCGGCCACGAAGACGACTTGCGGACAGCACAGGCTGAAATGCCACCCTTCCTCCGTCATGTGCTAGACCCGAATGAACCAAAGGCTAAGTGAAGCCCGTCGGCAGGTCTCGCGGAAGTCCGGCGGGCGTCGCGACGGTTGCCAGTCGGTTAACTTGTCGCGACTGGTCTAGCGCGAGGAGACGGCGCGACGGCGCGCGTCGACGACCGCCGGCTCCGCGACGGCGGCTCGCGCCCGACGTGACAACGCTCCCAGCCGGCGTTGCAGCCCGTCCATATAGGTATAAACGACCGGCGTAATATAAAGGGTCAGGAGCTGCGAGAACACCAATCCTCCCACCACCGCGATGCCCAGCGAGCGCCGGGCGTCGGCGCCTGCGCCAAACCCGATCGCGATCGGCAGCGTGCCCATAAAGGCCGCCATCGTGGTCATCATGATGGGCCGGAAGCGGATCATGCAGCCCTCGAAGATCGCGTCGGCGGCGGCTTTGCCTTCGTTGCGCTCCGCGTCCAGCGCGAAATCGATCATCATGATGGCGTTCTTCTTCACCAGGCCGACCAGCATGATGATGCCGACGAAGGCCAGCAGGTCGAGCTCCAGATGAAAGACCATCAGGCTGAGCAGCGCGCCGAAGCCGGCGGCGGGCAGGCCTGACAAAATCGTGATCGGATGGATGAAGCTTTCGTAGAGGATGCCGAGCACAAGGTAAATGACCAGAATCGCCATCACCAGCAATAAACCGAGATTACCGAGCGAATCCTGAAAGGCCTGCGCCGCGCCGGAAAATTCCGCCGTGATACTCGCAGGCAGGATATCGCTGGCGAGCCCGCGCACCTCCCCCAGCGCCTTGCCGAGCGAGACCCCCGGCACGACGTCGAAGGAGATCGTCACGGACGGCAATTGTCCCGAATGATTGACCGAGAGCGGACCGAGCGTCCGCGTGATCTTCGCGACGGTGTTGAGCGGCACGAGCAGATTGGTGGACGAGCGCACGTAGATCAGGTTGAGCGCGTTTGCATCCGCCTGATACTGCGGCGCGAGCTCCATCACGACCCAGAACTCGTTGTTCGGGGTATAGATCGTCGAAATCTGTGACGAGCCATACGCGAGCGACAGCGCCTGCTCAATCGCCTGGGCCGACAGGCCGAGCGCGCTCGCCTTGTCGCGGTTGATATCGACGTAAACCTGCGGATTCTTGATCTCGAGGTCGCTCGTCACGCCGCGCAAATCCGGGAGGGCGCGCAGCCGATCTTCAAGCTTCGTCGCGTACTCGAACAGTGTATGCGTGTCGGGGGCCTGCAGCGTGAGCTGGTATTGGCTCTCGGTGAAGCGGGCGCCGATCTGAATCGGGGGCGGATTGGTCGCGAAGACGATCAGGCCAGGAATCGACGAGAATTTCCTCATCCATTGGCCGATGAGCTGATCGACGCTGAATTTGCGTTGTGACGGCGGCACCAGGTGGACGAACAGGATGCCCGCGTTGAGCGTGCCGGACGGACCCGATGCGCCGACGTTGGAAAAGAAATTCATTACGTTCGGGTCGCGCGCGACCAGCGCATTCAGCACTTGCTGATGCGCGACCATCGCGTCGAAGGAGATGCCTTCCGTCGCCCGGGTGAACATGAGAATTTCGCTGGCGTCCTCTTGCGGCAGGAAACCCTTGGGGATGGTATAGAAACCCCAGCCCGTGCCGAGCACGGTCAGCAGCAGCACGAGCATCGTGAAGCGCCGATGGCGCATCACCCAGGCGAGGCTCGTCCGATAGCCGCCCAGCATCCCGTCAAAGCCGCGCTCGGTCAGGTTGTAGAGATAGCTGTGCCTCTGCCGCTGGGGATTCTTGAGAAAGCGGCTGCAGAGCATCGGGGTCAGGGTGAGCGAGACGAAGCCCGAGACCAGAATGGCGGCCGCGATCGTGACGGCGAATTCGTGCAAGAGCCGGCCGATGATCCCGCCCAGGAAAAGCACCGGGATGAAAACCGCCGCGAGCGAGATCGTCATCGACAGGATGGTGAAGGCGATTTCCCCCGAACCCTCGAGCGCCGCCTCCAGCACGCCTTTGCCCATCTCCATGTGGCGCACGATATTTTCGAGCATCACGATCGCGTCGTCGACCACGAAGCCGACCGAAAGCGTGATCGCCAGCAGGGACAGGTTGTCGAGGCTGTAGCCGAGCGCCCACATCACCGCGAAGGTGCCGATAATCGCCATCGGCAGGGCGAGACTGGGAATTATGGTCGCCGAGACGTTGCGCAGAAAAAGGAAGATGACCATCACGACCAGGAACACGGTCAGCAGCAGGGTCGATTCGACGTCGTTGACCGAGTCGCGAATCGAGTCGGAGCGGTCGTAAAGGATGCTCAGATCGACCGACGCCGGCAGCTCCGCCTTGATCACTGGCAGCACGCGCTTGATATTGTCGACGACCTCAACCGTATTGGTGCCGGGCTGGCGCTGGATCGCGAGCACGATCGCGCGATGGCCGTTGGACCATCCGGCGACCTTGTTGTTTTGCACGCTGTCGAGCGCTCGTCCGAGCTGATCGAGCCGCACCGGCATGCCGTTGCGATAGGTGACGATCAGCGCGTTGTAGGCGGCGGCGTTGGTGAGCTGACCGTTGGCCTGCACGCTGTAGTTCGCGGTGTGCCCCGCGAGATTGCCGACCGGTAAATTGACGTTGGCGTTCTGCACCGCGCTCGCGACATCGTTGATCCCCACGCCCCGCGACGCCATCGCCAGCGGATCGAGCTGGATGCGCACCGCATATTTCTGCGACCCGTAAACCTGAACCTGCGCGACCCCACTGATCATCGAAATCCGCTCGGCGAGGTTGGTCTCCGCGTACTCGTCGAGCGCGGAGAGCGTCAACGTGGTCGAGGTCAGGGCGATATAGAGAATCGCGTTGTCGGCGGGGTTGACCTTCTGGTACGAAGGCGGGCTGGGCATCCCCACCGGTAGCCACCCCTGCGCCGCCGAAATTTTGGACTGCACGTCCTGGGCCGCCGCGTCGAGGTTGCGGCTAAGAGCGAATTCGAGCGTGATATTCGTCTGCCCCATCGTGCTCGACGACGTCATCTGGTCGATACCGGCGATGGTCGAGAACTGGCGCTCGAGCGGGGTCGCGATCGACGACGCCATGGTCTCGGGGCTCGCGCCTGGCAAACCCGCGCTGACCAGGATGGTCGGAAAGTCGACGTTAGGCAGATCGCTCACCGGCAGGAAGCGATAGGCCGCGAGTCCGAAGATGATGATCGCGAGCGACAACAGCGTCGTCATCACCGGCCGGCGAATAAAGAGTTCGGCGAGATTCATACCTTGTTCGCTACTCTTACAACGACTGTTTCACGCTTACCATCACGCCGGGGGCGAGCCGCAACTGCCCGTCCGTCACGACGGTCTGGCCGGCGGTGAGTCCGCGCTCGACCACGGTCTCATGGTCGACCTGGGCGCCGGTTGCGACGGGCTGCATCGCGACCCGCTGATGGGCGTCGACGACGAAGACGAAGGTGCCCTGCTGGCCGGTCTGGATCGCCTCGGTCGGCACCACGACCGCGTCGCGGATGGCGTTGAGGGTCAGGCTCGCGTTAACGAACGCCCCGGGCCATAAGCGCAAATTCTCGTTCTGAAAGAGCCCCTTGAGCAGAATCGTCCCGGTTGTGCGATCGACCGTATTGTCGACGAAGCTCAGGATGCCGTGTTCGGGCGACTCCTGTGTGTCAGCACTGGGAATAGCGGCGTCGACCTCCAGCGGATGGTCCTTCATCTGCTCGCGGACGGCGGGCAGCTCCCGTTCCGGAATCGAGAAACTTACGTAGATCGGCTGGATGCGCGTAATCGTGACGAGCGGCGTATCGGCGTCGGGCTTGATCAGGTCGCCGATGTGCGATTGCAGGTTGCCGGTCCGGCCGTCGATCGGCGAGCGAATCTCGGTGTACTGCAGGTTCAGGCGGGAGGTCTCGAGCGCGGCCTTGTCGGCCTCGACCGTGGCGGTCCAGGTCGCGGCGCTCGCGTGAGACTGATCATATTGCTGACGGGAGCCGACCTTTTCCTGCCAAAGGTAGAGATAGCGCTGTTCGTCGGTGCGCGCCTGTGCGGCCTGGGCCTGGTCGCGGGCCAGATTGGCCTCGGCCTGCCGCACGGCCGCGTCAGCCGGGCGCGCGTCGAGACTGAACAGCAGTTGGTCGCGCGTGACGAAATCGCCCTCCTTGAAATGGATCGCGACCAGATGACCCTCGATCCGTGACTTGATATTGACGGTCGCGAAGGCCTCGACCGTGCCGATCTCGTGGAGCTGGTTGGGCAGCGTCTTGCGGACAGCCTGGGCGGTCAGGACCGGCACTGCGGGCATCGCAGGCGGTGGCCCGCTCGCGGATTTGTCGCAACCGCTGAGCGCCGCCGCAATCAGGATAATTGCAACGCTGGCCGCCGTGCCGCTTTTCTGTGCCCGCTTATGCAAGAGTCAGCTTTCCGCGCTCGCTATGTGCCTGGATGACATCAACGGCGCATCGCCCGACTGATTCTATCAGGCTTGACGGAAGGGAGAATCCCCGCGATCTGGATGAAATCAGCGGCGTTTGCGCGCCTTCCAAACCTCCTCGCAAGGCCACTTCCGCGCCCATTCGAGCGTCACGTATGGATACCGGGTCGTGGAGCCCTCCTGGGGACGCAGTTCGATCAGGTCTTCAACCTCGAAACCCGAGCGTCGGAGCAGGCGAATCCAGTCGCCATGCGAGAGGTGGAATTCGACTCCGGGATCGCCCGGCCACTCGATACGATAGACGCCGAATGCTGAACGGCGCAGCTGATCCGTATTTGGGGTGTTGTCCTCCCGCGTGCAGAGCGTCATCAGGAACGAGTTGATCAAGAAGATCAGCTGACCGCCGGGGCGCAGGAGCCGTGCGGCCTCGGGGACCCACTGCTCGGGGTCGGCCCACAGACAGGCCCCGTACTCCGAGATAGCGAGGTCAAAGCTTGAGTCGCGGCATGGAACCGTTTCCGCATTGGCGCGCACGATCACGACCTGAAGTCCGTGCTTTTGCCGCAGTCGATTAGCGGTCGCCAGTTGTGCCGGGGAAATATCGACCCCGACGGTCCGCGCCCCTCGCCGCGCCAGCCAGGATGAAACGTACGCCGTGCCACAGCCGAGCTCGATCGTGTCCTTGCCGGCAAGATCTGCGGGTAGGAGACCAGCCTGCGACTCGGGAATGTGAAATCTTCCCCAGCTTGGGGTGTCCTCCGACCAATGCCGTTCGCCGTTCGTTGCGTAATCAGCCGCCCATGTATCCCACAGCTCGCGATTACGGCGGACATGCTCCGGTAGCTCGTTCAACTCGATCGGCTCGTTGGGGGTTGCCATGACTTTACCTCGCGGCGGCCAGTTGAAGGTTATTTGGACATCCACACTTTGCTGCCGGGCTTATCGTCGCGGCAAGCTACGCGCTGTCGACTCCGCTGGCTCCCGCCCGATTGCCGAGCGTGCGCCGGAGGCGCTATACCAAATCTTCGACGCGTGATGCGCGCGGCAGGGCCGCGGACGAAACCGAATTAAAGCCTAAGGAGATTCGCCATGAGAGCAGCAGTAATGGAAGCGGTGCGCAAGCCGCTCGTCGTCAAAGAGGTCCCCGATCCCAAGTGTCCACCCGATGGCGCGATCATCCGGTCAGAGGCCGAAGGCGTCTGCCGTTCCGACTGGCACGCCTGGTCCGGCGATTGGAGCTGGGTCGGTCTTTCGCCCGCACTGCCCCTGGTGATGGGACATGAGTTCTGCGGCGTGGTCGAGGAAGTCGGCAAGAGCGTCAAGAATTTCAAGCGGGGCGACCGTGTGCTGGTCCCTTTCAGCCAGGGTGACGGCATCTGCGAATACTGCCGCAACGGGCAGTCGCATGTCTGCTCCAATCCGCAACTGCCGGGCTTCTCCTATTGGGGTGGCTACGGCCGCCTGGTCGGGGTCCCGAACGTTGACATGAACCTCGTGGCGATGCCCGAGAATGTCGGCTTTCTCGAAGGCGCTTCGATGGGCTGCCGCTTCATGACCTCCTACCACGGGATCGTCGATCGCGCGCAGGTGCGGCCCGGCGAATGGGTGGCGGTCCACGGCTGCGGCGGGATCGGGCTCTCGGCGATTCACGTCGCGTCCGCGATCGGCGCCAACGTGATCGCGGTTGACCTCGACGACCGCAAGCTCGAGCTGGCCAAGAAGGTCGGCGCGCAGCACGTTATCAACGCCAAGCGCAACGAAGACCCGGCCGCCGCCGTATTTGATATCTCCAAGGGCGGCGCGCACGTCTCGGTCGACGCACTGGGAATCGCGACTACCTGCCGCAACTCGATCATGAGCCTGCGCAAACAGGGGCGCGCCCTCCAGATCGGCCTCACTACGCAGGCCGAGAAGGGCGAGGTTTCCTTACCGATCGACCGGATGGTCGTGATGGAGCTGCAACTGATCGCGTCGCTCGGGATGCCGGCGTCGCATTATCCCGGGATGCTCGAAATGGTCAACGCGAAGAAGCTCGATCCCAAGGCGATGATCACCGAGACCGTCAGCCTCGAAGGCGCCAACCGGGTGCTCGAAGAGATGACGACCTTCCAGAACGTCGGCGTCTCGATCATTAACCAGTACTAATCATCAGCGGGGCGGACCTGAGCGCGTCAGGTCCTCCCCGCAATCACTCAAGCGCATGTCGATTATGCCGTGGCCGCGCCGCCGCGACCCGTGGAAGCGCGCGCGGTGGATCGTGCTGACCACGCTCCTGATCGTGGCCATCCGTCTGTTGATTGCCCGGCTGTAGATTGCTGGTCTCGGCTCACCACCTGTTCTCATGGTAAAAGCCTTGTTGTGTCATTCCCGCGCGTCGAGGTTGTCTGGCGCGCCAGGGGGCGGCCGAGTCTGCGAGGCGCGGCCTCAAAGGAATCCCGGACGATTGCGCCGGATAATCGAATTCGAGAGGAGAGCATGCGAGATCGTAAGGACAGGGTCCTGCTACGGGCGGCCAAGCCCTTTCCGCCAACGCGGCTCGAAGATGTCGCCGGATGCCTCCGCTACACCGGCAAGCCCAAGACCCTCAGCCAGATGGAAGCGGCAATCAGAGCCGAGGTGAAGGCCCGCCGTCGCGAGCCTCACAAAGGCGATCCTGCATGAAAGCAATCCTGATCGATAAACCCGGTGACGAGAATGTGCTCCGATTCGGTGAGTTTCCCGATCCCGTGCCGGGGCCCGCTGACCTCCTGATCAAGGTGCGCTGTACAGCGTTGAACCGCGCCGACCTGATGCAGCGGCAGGGCTTCTATCCGCCGCCGCCCGGCGCTTCGCCGCTGCTCGGTCTCGAATGCGCGGGCGAGGTGGTCGGGGTCGGCGCCGAGGTCAAGGGCTGGCGGCCGGGCGATCGCGCGATGGCGCTATTGGCGGGGGGCGGCTACGCCGAACTGGCGGCTGTCCACTACGGCTCCGCAATGCACGTACCGGCGGCGCTAAGCGACGCCGAGGCCGCCGCGGTCCCCGAAGTCCTTCTCACCGCTTTCGTCAATCTGTTCATGCTGGCTGGGGTCAAGGCCAGGGAGTCCGTGCTGATTCACGGCGGCGGCAGTGGCGTCGGCACGGCCGCGATCCAGTTGCTGCGCGAGGCCGGCGCGACTTCGATCGTGACCGCCGGGTCCGACGCCAAGTGCGAGCAATGCCTCCGCTTCGGCGCCGACGTCGCGATCAACTACAAGGCGGGTCCCTTTGTGCCGAAGGTCAAAGCCGCCACCAACGATCGTGGCGCCGATATCGTTCTCGACAGTATTGGCGCGGCCTATCTCGGGCAGAACCTCGACGCCCTGGCCCATAGCGGCCGGCTTGTCCTGATCGGTCTGATGAAGGGTGCGAAGACGGAAATCGATCTGACGCAGGTGCTCCGCCGCCATCTGAAGATCTTCGGCTCGACCCTGCGCGCCCGCCCGGTCGCCGAGAAGGCCGATATCGTTGCGGCCTTTGTCGCCCGCTTTAGCGGCGCGCTCGAGGCTGGCCGCCTCCGTCCGCCGATCCATCAAGAGATACCCTTGGCCGATGCTGCGACCGGCCATCGCATGATGCAGGCGAGCGAGCATTTCGGCAAAATCGTGCTGCGCGTGAGTTGAAACTCTGCGCCGCGATTTGCGCCGACTCGCGCTCAGTAATTGGTAAACCCGGTCGAGTTCATTTGCGGCGGGATATGTTGGTAGATTACCGGCCCGTAGATCACGACGCACAGCACTATGGCGACGGCTATCCAGTACCCGAAGTGATCAAGGTTAACCAGCCAGCCACTCGCCACCGGCGGTTCGATAGTGTCGGTGAAGGGAATGTCATCGATCTTCGCTGGTCGTCCGAAGAAGATCGTCATCCCGAGCACGACGAAAAACATCACGGCGCTGATGAACATCAGCGTACCACCAACCCCGGTCAGGATTCCCGCTTCATGCCACCCCGCTGGTAGCGGGTAATCGATGAGCGAGATGGCGGTCCGGCGCGGCATGCCGGCCAGCCCGCCCGAGATCAGCCCGCGCGCGAAGATCAGGACGCCGATGAAGTAACACCAGGCTTGCGTCAAAGCCAGACGCTTGCCCCACAACTGTTTTTGTTCGAAGAACGGCACCAGCCAATAGGCTATCCCCATATAGGAGAGCCCTACCGCGGTACCTACCGTAAGATGGAAATGGCCGGGCACGAAGGCGGTGTTGTGAATTTCCAGGTTGATGTTGTAGCTCGCATTCATCAGGCCGGTAATGCCGCCGAGCATGAACCCGAGCATCGCCAGGAGTTGCGCGGCCACCGCCGGCTCTTTCCAGGGCAGGCGGAAAAACCATCCGATCAGCCCCCGCCCCCCGCTACGTCTCCCGCCTATCTCGAGCGCGTACATCACTGAAAATGCGGTCAGCAGGCTGGGCAGGAAGACGATGAAGGTCAGGATCGCGACCGCGAACTTGAGGCTCGGTGAAATTCCGGGATCGACATACTGGTGATGGAGTCCGATCGGGATGATGATCAGGAACATCAGAAAAACCATACGGACAGCCGTGTCGCTGAACAGCGCGCCGCTCACCTGTTTTGGTACGATCGCGTACCACGACACGTACACCGGCAGGAGCCAAAAGTAGACGATCGGATGGCCCGTGAACCAGAACAGCGTCCGCGTCAGCATCGGGTCGACTCCCGGCAGCAGGCCGAGCGACCAGGGCAACAGCAATAACACCACCTCGCAGGCGACACCCACCGAGGCAATGTCCCAAAAGGTGTACGTGACGACCGAGATGTACGCGAGCAACGGGATGCGTTCGCCCGGATGTTCGCGCCGCCATGCGCGGAGGGCCAGAAACAGGTTCGCCGACGTCAGCCAGGTGCTGAGGACGATCAGGACTAACCCCAGATAGAAGGTCCAATGCGCCTGGAGCGGTGCATAGAACGTATAAAGGACGCTGGCATGCCCGCTCAGGATCGCGCCGGCGAGCAGCGCGGCGCCGCCTGCCATGGAGGCCAGCGTCGCCCACAGCAACCCCTGGTTGAGCGGACGGTTCAGTCCGCGCGCGCAAGTCAGCGCCACAAAGCCGTTGGCGAAGGAAAACGTAAGTATGATCGCATTGAAGACCCCGTGGACCGTGAGTCCCTGATAGTACGAGTGCAGGCCAGGGAAAGCCTTGAAAATGTCGATGTCGGCGTAGTTCAGCGCCTGCGCCAACCCGTTGACGACGCCGACCGCAAGGGCGCCGAAACCCAGATATAACATCAGACTAATAATCCGGCGTTGACTGGCGGGCAGCGCGAACGGGCGTTCAGGCGCATAGACGACAGGCGTGCTCACTTGACTGCCACCTCCGCCGACATCGTATGGTGGTACAGCCCGCAGTATTCGTGACACGGCAGGCGATACGATCCCGGCCGCGTGAAGCGATAGGTTTCAACCGAGACATATCCCGGCAACACCATCATGTTGACGCGCGTACCGGGGATGAAAAAACCGTGGATTACATCTACTGAAGTAACTCTGAAGGTCAGCTCGGCACCCGCTGGAATCTGGATCTTGAACGGATAAAAGTTCCACTGTTGCGCCAGCATGACGGCCTCATATTTACCGGGAGCGATCTCGCGCACCCCGGGACGGTTGAACGGGGCGGTCGTGAGCACCGCGGCAGCGCAATTCTGTCCCGACTTCGGAATGATCCGCCCGGCGGGACCCGGCAGATGGATATTCATGAAGACGGTGACGTAGCCGAGCGCGCATAGGAAGATCGCCAGCATGCCCGCTGAGAACCAGAAAAAGATACGTTCGTAGCGAACCATAGGCCTACCTTCCGATTAGTCCCCACAGCATCGCGCCCCACATTCCAGCCATCACCGCGAGGTAGATCGTGAGGATGAAGAGCGTTCCGATCGGAGGTGGAACAAAATCAGGGTCGGCCGGCGGTTGGTCGCTCATCACGATAATCACTCCTGGGCAAGGGGATCGTCGATCGAACTTGTTTGTTATCTGGTAACGGGGTCTCAGTCCACCGTCAGTCGTTCAGCTTAACCAGTCCGCGGATATATCGTCCGAGCAGGACAGCGCCGAGCAGAAACACAACGGCAAATCCCGACGCGAGCAGGATTGGCACAGGCTGGAAGACCCCCGCGAGTACCTCGTCCAGGGCTCGCCAATCGTACAGAACAATCGGAGCACCGATTGCCAGAAACACCAGCATCCCCACCACCAGCCGGCCGGCTGGAACGTAAGGGTTCGTTCGTCGCGGCGTGGCCCTTGCGGTCTGGAGCGGACACCCTATCTCCGCTCATTGGCTGACCTCGAACCCGCCGAACAACCAGTACTTTATTCGCTTGAAGGCTGCGTGCAGGGTCATGGCCGAATCCTTGACGCGAGGCTCAGGAATCTGGGAGGCAGAATGAGAATTAGAAACTCTCCCAATAGCGCGCCGCGTCCCTTTCTGCAAGAACGATCGCGCGTGGTTTATGGGCCTGACTGATCCGCCCTCAACGGTCGCAAAAGTGGTGGCTGGGGCGTCTTTGAGCCGCTCGCGTATGCGCCAAAAATTCTGGCGTTAACTGGCCGACGGTTATAATTTGTAGCCTTAATCGACCATTTGTCATCAGGGCTGGCAGGATGAGGGTCGAGGGGGGAAGGCGATGTGGCGGATTAGATCCGCGGTGCCGGGGCGTATCCGCGTGTTCCTTGCGCTGCTGCTGGTCGGGGCCTGGCAGGCCGAGGGTCTACTCATACAGCTCGTCGCCGGGAGTCACGCGGTAGTCGCGGGGCGGGCCGCGATCGCGTCGTCCGCGAACGGCGCGGCGGCCGTGGCCGGGTCGTTTCTCAGCGACGGCTTTGCTTTCATCGGGGTCACGATCGCCCGGCTCTTTGACCTCCTGCCACCGGCCGTCCGCAATGTGATTCCGTTCGCACTCCTGCATTCACTTGGCCACGGCCTTACGACGCTCTTCGGCTGGCACGCCTGGCTGGTCTTCGTCGGTGGGATGTTCACGCTGAGCGCCGAGGCGATTCGCCTGCTGCTGGCGCTCAATCTGGCCGGTTGGACCTACAACTTTGTCCGGCGGACCGGCCGTCAGGCGTTGCGTGCGATTATGTTACCGGTGCGCTTTTACGCCGATCGCGAGACCGCGGACGAAGCGGCCGCGCCGCCCGCGGTCCAGCCAATCGCCGGCCGGGTGGGCGGTCAGCGGCGCAAGGAATATGTCGAGTTCTTTGGCGGCCATGTGGGGAATATCGGGATTATCCTCCCCGGTGGCGGTGCGCGCGGCGTCTATCAGGCCGGCGCGCTCAAGGCCGTCTACGATTTTCTGCGCGACTACAACGCGCTTGGCAAGGTGCGGGTGATTGTCGGGACCTCGACCGGCGCCTGGAACGCGATGTTCTGGATGGCCGGTCTGATGGACGTGGCGCAAGGAGTCAGTCTCGAGAGCTGGTGGAAGCAAAAGAAATTTTCCCGGTTGATGGAGTTTCCCCGGTTCTGGCTCCCGTTCCTGAGCGATCATTGTTTCAGCAACGCGCCGTGGCGCGAGCAATTTGATGAACTCTTCGGCGGCCGGCTCGATCATCTTTTTACCGATTCACCCAAGCTCCATTTCTACCTGACCCGCACCGAGATCCGGCAGGGCGCGCTCCACTATGCGACCAACTGGAGCGGTTTGAAGCAGCGGGTGCAGACGCTGGGGCTCGAGAATCAGGAGAATTACCGGCTGGTTGACGTGATCGGGGCTGACGGTCGCGAATTCACGCGGATGGCCGACGCGGTATTCGGCTCGATGGGCCAGGCGCCGTTGTTTCCGGGCCTCTGCGAGGGTGTCCTCTGTGAAAGCGGCGACGCGCTCGATCCGCTCCCGCTGCGCTTCGCCGCTCCGGTCGAAGACTGCGACCTGGTCTTTGTGCTGCCGTCCCGCGGCTCGCCCGAGAAACTGGGTGATTCACGCGTCAGCCGCCTGAGCCGGGTCGCGCACGTGCAGCAGATCGCGCTGGAGCGGTTCGCCGTGAAAAATGCCGACACGATCAATCGTATCGCCGAACGCTTCGAGCGGCTGGAATTCGGTGCGACCACGATCGCGGCCGCGGCCGGCGTTGTGGGCGTGGCCGCGGAGGCCGCCAGCGGCGTGCGCGAGGAGATCGACGAGTTCAGTCACGCTTACAAGCGGCTCTACATCTTTACCGCGTGCCCGGCCGGCAGTCTGGCGATCAACAGTTTTGACTACGGTCAGGAGCGGGAAGCCGCGGCGGCCTTCGACCTGATGTACTCCCAGATCAGCGACGAATTGCGGCACCGACTGTTCGAGGATATCGAACCCGAGGACGCCCACGTGGTGATGGTCGACGGCCTGGTTTCGCCCACGGGCGAGCCGGTCAAGCCCACGTATCGCCGCCCGAATCAGTTCTAGGAAGGTCTGCACAAGTGAATGCTTTAGAATCGCTTCGCGAAGGTCCTTCGACACGGCTCGCGATGCTCGCCGGCTCAGGATGACAACTAGGGCTTGTGCAGAGGTTCCCTAGCTGCACGCAAGCGGCGTCCGTTCGCGATCGCGCACGGCCCGGGTCAGGCGCCCGGTGTCGCGAGCGGATGGGCGTCGCGGAACTCGCGCGCGACCTCGCTCATCGTGCGGAAGGTTACGCCGTCGCGATCGCAGATATGGTCGAGCAGCCGCTCGAGCATCAACAGCCCATGGCCACGGCCGATCGCCTGCGGATGCATCGTAAGAATATAGACGCCCGCGCCGAGACGGTCGTAGAGGTAGTCGAAGTCGCCCGCCCAGATCTCATAGACCTGGGACGGCGCGGCGAGCCCCGGGTTGACCCCGTTGCGCGTCCAGACGTGCTCGAAGATGGGGAAGTCGTCGAGTCCCCAGGTAAAGGGCAGCTCGACCAGATTGGTCTCGCGACCCCAGACAAACGGGCCGTCCGGCGGCGCCGCGTCGCCGACCCGGCAATAGTAGGGCGTGAAGTCCTGCGCCATCATGCTGCTGTCGTAAAGAAAGCCCCGTTCCAGAAGACATTGCAGCGTCGACGGCATCAGGCCGGCGGCCGGGGAGCGATAGCCGCGCGGCGCCCGTCCGATCCGCCGCTCGACGCCGCGGTGGCGCGGTCGAAGTCGCGCGCTTCGTCCTCGGGCGTGGCTGGTCGATCGTGAAAGTAGCCATGATGGCCGATCTCGTGCCCGGCGGCCGCGATCGCCTCGACGGTCGCCGGGAAGGCGTCAGCCGTGTGCCCGGGGACAAACCAGGTCGAGGGCAGGTTGCGCTCGCGCAGCAGCGTAAGCAGCCGCTCGGCCCCGACCTTGCCGAATTCGCCGCGCGAGATCGCGCTGGGCGAACGGGCGTG
>Ga0074045_10001482_pt1 | contig 22538 bp, 14 predicted proteins | sample BogForMeECP23OM2_FD_94442 | JGI IMG/M metagenome (GOLD analysis project Ga0074045, IMG submission 94442) | Bog forest soil microbial communities from Calvert Island, British Columbia, Canada - Bog Forest MetaG ECP23OM2 | ecosystem: Environmental > Terrestrial > Soil > Wetlands ... | reverse complement strand
TAACCTTGCAGAACCGGTGCCCAAACCTTGCCCAGTCAGTTAGCTCACAAGCAAAACGGGCATCCCTGGTAATAACTCAATTAAATTCCCCAGGATGGTCGAGTTTTTCCGCAACCTGCTAATGGGCGGGTTGCTGAGGCGTTGAAGAATCTGCAGCTCCGGACTTGGTCCTCTGCGGCGCCGGCATGGTGTCTTAATCAAAGGGCTACGGAAGAGTTGAAGGCCCTGGGAGATATAGATGTGCTCGCGGTGGGCCCCGGTGGATCGTGCGTATGGATAGTAGAGGCCAAAGATTTGAAATTATGTAGGACCTTAGGCGAGGCGGCGCGTCGCCTATCGGAGTATCGGGGAAAGCTGACGCAAAAAGGTAAACCGGACAAGCTGCTGAGACACCTTCAACGGGTATCGTATATTCGGAAAAATGCGTCCGCCCTTTGCAATCGTCTGGCTTTGAGTGCAGCTCCAAAGGTCTGTGGCTTGGTAATTGTTCATGCTCCTCAGCCGATGGAACAAATCAAAAGCGATACCGGAGCAGATGGCACTTTCGTCATGCTATCGGATATCGGCAAAGTCCCGTGGGCAACAGGGTGGCCCACGAAAACCTGACAACACTCGTAATTGCGTTCGTCCTCCGGTTACTAGTTCAATGGCCGCTACGGGTCCAGGCCGCGCGAAAGCGGCTGGTCTTGAGGTGTCGAGCGGCCGTGGGTGTCTGCTGTTCGCATCGCAGAAGTCCGGCATGTTCCAGCCGCTGTGGTGGCTCGACGGCCCGCGCGTGGGTCTCACGACCCGCGAGGAAAAGCATGCCGTCCGCCGCAACGGTTCCATCACCCGACCGACCCTGGGTGCCGGTTCAACCGCGCTGCGCCAGCGCCTTCGGCTCGTTGTAGCTGGCGACGTCGGTACCGCGATAGAGGATCCTGGCGTTGCGCTCGGTGATGGTGCGGTGAAATGCCACGAATTCCGCGTCGAGATCGCGGGTCGGCTGCGGCTCGAGCGCAAAATGGTGATGGCGATCCTCGCCGCGCACGAGGGAGGCACTGTCCTCGCCGGCGAGCTGCGCCACCATCGTCGGGATATAGCGGATGGCAAAGCCAATGCGCCGGTCGTTCGACGGGTTGGGCGGCGAGCCGTGAACCAGGCGCACGTGGTGCAGCGACATCTCGCCGGGACGCAGGGTGATGATCCGCCGTCGGGAGCGGTCGACCTCGACCATTACCTCCTGGCCGCGCGTCAAGAGATTGTGTTTGGCGAAGGTGTCGCGATGGGGGATCTGGTCGAGCTTGTGGCTGCGCGGGATGTACTCCATTGCCCCGTTCGCCTCGGTCGCTGGTGTGAAGGCGACCCACGCCGTAACGACATCTTGTGTGCTGAGGCCCCAATAGGTCGAGTCCTGATGCCACGACACAAAGGCCGGATCGGCCGCCTCCTTGATAAAGAAGTTGGTGGTCCAGCACAGGAGATCCGGGCCGTGGAGATCCTCGACCGCGTCGAGGATCGAGCTGCACCGCACGAGCTCGGCGAGCCAGGTAAACAGCAGGTGCGATTTATGGCGCAGATCGCCCTTGAGCGGTCCGCCCGTCCGCCGCTCGAACGCCTCGAGCCGGCTCCGCAGCTCCGCGGCCTCGCCCTCGGACATGATCCGGATCGGGAAGACGCAGCCCTCCTCCCGGTACTGTTCGATCTGGGCCGGCGTCAGACACTTCGGCATCGATCCTCCCAATCGTAGCGGGCAAGGGCGAACCGGATCACTAGCACTCCCTGGAACGAACGACCATGGTCAGCCCTCCCCGACTTGCGGGGGGATAGACATTTCCGCCACACCGGGCCATCCACGGGAACCAATCATAAGCAAAAACAAACCCGACCGGGTTTGAGCCGCCGAGCCGACTACGGTTCGGATCAGCTGGCGGCCAACTCGGGGGAAACGCGCCTGCATCAATGGCTCGTCGCATTATCCACAAAAGAGCCAGGAGCGTGCACAGGGCATCGCGGTTCTCGAACAAGGCGTGCTCCGAGCCGTCGATCTGCACCGATTCGTCCAGGCAATCGCGCCGCCGGCGCGGCTGATGCGGCGAGGGGAGACGATGCGGACGATCCTGCCGTGACCCATTGGCGACCATCCAACCGCGTGAGTCCCGCGACGCTCGACATCATGAAGGAAGCTGAGTTCCTCGGAAACGATGAACAGCCCAGGAAGCCCGCCCGCCGAATCCAGGCCGGGCAAAGACACCCGTACCCGGTTCCACGAATGATAATTACTCCCTTGGTCGAGTGAGCTCAGACTCAATCTCCGGTTGAGAGAGTATTATACGCGAGATCGGGGCGGAAGGGCAGAGCATAAAGCTAGGTGCGACCGATGCTCCGCCGCCTTGCTTTTGCCCCGGAGAATTTGTGCCGGTGACGGACAGCCTCTTGGCGCTCGAACATCGGGAAGTCACTAGCGCATTCGAGAACACAGCCGGAACTTGCGTCAAAACGGCTACGCTATCTTTCACGGTCTCGTGTGAGCCGCGTCACACCTCTAATAAGGTCCATTAACTATCCTCCTAAAGCGTCGGCGCGACCTATCCGGGCTCACGCCTTTAGCGCATGGAGCGCGACGTACGGACCTTTGGGAGCAACCAGACAATGAGCCAGCTGCCGATCGACGCCAGTAGTTCTGTAGTGGCACTATTGCTAGTCGGCTTTTACGCCACGAGCCGCTTTAATATGCCGCCTGCCGCTCGCTCACAGACGAGTCGGTTCCAGTATGTTGGGAGCTGTGTGTGCTATGTCCTCTCGTCCGCAGGTCTGTTTTTTCTTCTGACGTGGCTGCTTATAAAAAATCCGCAGGCACTCGCCTTCCTGCAATTCGGCGCGTCTACAGCGCTGTCAAATGATGTAACCCAGCTTGCCGCGCCGCTAATCGTTGCTCTCGTCATGACCACCCTGCTTCCATCGTTCCCAATGTTGCGCGATGTCGATGCCGCCCTGTTGCGAATATTCCATCGGATGGGTTCGATTCCGATAGCTGCAGCTGAGTGGTCAAAGCGAATGAACAAGGGTGAGTTTGTGATCTCCAGCCACCTCTTAAAAGAACTGGGGAAACATATCGGCGACAGCTCAGTACTTGCGGATGATATGGTAGACGAGCTTCGGACTGATCCATCGGTCGATAGCGCGCGCTATCGATTCACCCGAAATCTTGCAGTCTACGTCTCGCTGAGCAACTTGGATAGCCAAACCCGTTTTACCGAGACCTACCCCGAGGAGGCTGCAGCATTCGAGAAGACAATAGCCAGCTTCTTCGCCCAATCCACAGGCTTCTTCGCACTGACGAAGCGACTGTCCCTCCAAAAGCTTGATCCCGTACCAGAGCCAATCAAAAACGCTCGAGAGGGCTACAAATCGCTTTGCCACGATGTGTACGAAGAGATCCGGCTGATGCTGGCTCGGGTTCTTCTCTACAGCAGCAACGGGCAACACGAAGTGGGACGGCGATTAGCCGGCCTTGGTTTCGTCATCCAATACCCGCAGCAGATTAGAATTCCCACTAATTTGTTGGTATCGAATGCTGGCGGTGTCATGGCGCTGTTTGCTGTTGTGACCCTTTTGGCGACCGGGAACGGAGTGACCATAGGCCAAGCGCTGATTATCGGATGTCTGGTCGCCGTTAACCACTCGGTCGGTGCGGTTGCTGCTGTGGTGCCGAAACAGCTTTGGGGATTCGCCAAGGTCAACGATGCAGACGGACGACCGATAGCCGCCTACGCGGTCTCTGCATTGTGCACGTTCACAGTCTGCTTACCAATCATGCTTGGTTTCTGGCTGCTTCGACCTGAGTTATCGCTGCCTCCCATCCCCTTCTCCGCGCAGTGCAAGTGGCTGCTGCTGCCCGTTGCCATGGCCGCTGCACTGGCCTTTGAATGTGACGATTACGTCGCCGTGAATAAAGTGCCAGCTTGGCTGCAGTGGATAGAGGGTGCGGCACTGGCCGTCGTCATGGCATTTGCCGGCTTTGTAGCGGTGCAGTGGATCTACCAAAGTCTTGGTACAGCCATCCCACCACGCGTATTACTTCCCATTCTACTCAGCGCGTCGCTGGGATTCCTGTTCGGAGCCACCATTCCGAGCGGTTATCGCAGAATCCTGCGGCAGATACACGCCGAGCGCGGCGGCGATCTGACGCTGCCGCCATCGTCGGTTGGCGCAACGAATAGCGCCATATCCAATGAACCCATGAAATCCAAGCCCCGGTGCTGGCGGCATAATTCGCCAGTTGCGCCGTCAGCTCTTGTTCGGACTGTATCCGAGCAGGCTCTTGGCAGTGGCCGACCGGCGTCAGACCCGCCGAGGCGCATCGGAGGGGGCCGCCACCGGCTGACCTAGCTGCTCGCTCCCAAGAGAACGCCAGCGAACGCTGCGATCGCGTCGGGGTCCATGACTCGGCGCTCGTCCTGCCGGTTGCCGTTGTGGTTGAGCGGTCGGAACAGCGGCCCCACGTCAGCGCCGTGCTCCGAGGCCTCCAGATAGGCGCGCGAGCGCGTCGCGCGCCGCCCTTGCGGCAAGTCACGCAGCAGATCGAAGCCGCGGTTCTGGTGCAGGTCGCCGACTTTAGAGCGCGGCGAACTCGGCGCGTCGCAATCCGACCTCCAAGCCGATCGCGCGTCTCGGCGAGTTGCTCGGGTCACAGCTCGAGCGCTCGACAGTCTGGTTTTAAAGCGCAAGCGATTGTCGGCGGCGTGACCGCTGGCCACATGCGAACCGAGGAGCCTATCGTCGTTACGGGCTGCAAGCGGCCGGCCCGACTACCTTTCGATCTATCGTGATGCGGCCAAGCGATATCCCGACAAGGACCGCGGCTGTCCGGTTGAAGGATTCTTCCCGCCGAAACTCGCGGGACCCGTCGCTTGCCACCTCACCCTCCCGCTACACGGGTCTATCCCTCTCCCCGCTCGCGGCAAGAGGGTTTCGGTGAGGGGTATTCGCCGATCGCCTTGGAAAATATCGCCGATGCGCGCGCCGACGTCGACGGCTACATCGCGGCGCAGCGACTGGCCGGCAGCGAAGCCGCGGCGGCCAAAGAGATTGCCGAACGCCTTGTCGCCGCGGGGCGGCTCGAGGAAGCCCTCCACTGGGCAGAGCGCGCGGACGTGCCAGCGCTCGAACGCGGGAATATCGCCCGGCTGAAGGTCGACATCCTCGATCGGCTCGGCCGCACCGAGGATGCGCAGGCCGTCCGCTGGTCGATATTCGTGACCTCGTTGTCGCCCGACCTGGCCGAATATCTCGACCGGGTGGCGGAGGTCGCCGCGGGCGAGGCTCGCCAAAGGGCGATCGCGGCCGCCCGCGGACATCCCGACGTGCACCGGGCCTTGCCACTGTTGGCCGACCTCGCTCCGGATATCGCTGCCGATCTAGTGCACCGGCGTCTCGGGGAAATCCAGGGTGAGGTCTACTTCGTGGCGCGGCCCGTCGCTGACCGCCTCGCGCAAACTCTCCCAGTGGCTGCCATCCTACTCTATCGCGCGATGGCCGACGCCGTACTGCGCAACGGTCAGTCGCTGGCGTACGATTATGCCGTCCGGATCTGGTCGCCGCCGAGAGGCTCGTCCCGAACGTCAAGGACTGGCTCGGGCATCTACCTCAGGAAGCCTACCGCCAGCGGGTCGCGACCGAGCATCGGCAGAAAAGGGCGTTCTGGAAGAGGATGGAGCGGGCGGGATTGCCATGGCGAGGATGATTCTCCCTCGCTTAGTCATTCGGTCGCAACGAAACAGCGGGAGGCCTTCATCACCTCGCCGTTGCGAGTGCATTCCGGCAATGCGAGGGCGAGGAAGGCGTCGGTGATGCTCTCGGGCGATGGCAGGCGGCTAGGGTCTTCGCCGGGGAAGGCGCGGGCGCGCAGCCGGGTGCGGACGATGCCGGGATCGATCAGGTTGGCGCGCACCCGGGTCTTGCTGATCTCACCGGCATAGATCTTGACCAGCATTTCGAGGCCAGCCTTGCTAACGGCGTAGGGACCCCAATAGGGGAAAACGCCTCGCGCGACACCAGACGTGACAAAGATCGCGCGTCCGGCGGGGGCAGCGCGCAGCAGCGGGTCCATCGCCCTAATCAGGCGCCAGTTCGCGGTCAGGTTCAAGTCAACGACCTCTGCCCAGGTGGCGGGGTCGATATGGCCGAGCGGCGAGAAAACACCAAACTCGGCGGCGTTGCCGACAAGGACATCGAGCCGGCCATAGCGGTCCAACAGCTTTGCCGCCAGCTCGTCGATCTTGATGAAATCGCGCAGATCGAGGGGGACGAGAGTAGCGCTGCCGCCGGCACCGCGGACGGCGTCGTCGACTTCTTCGAGGCCGCCCACTGTGCGCGCCGCCAGGACGACGTGCGCTCCCTCGCGCGCGAAGCGTTCGGCGACGGCGGCGCCGATGCCGCGCGACGCACCGGTAATCAGCGCGATCTTACCAGCGAGACGCCCGGCTTCGGCGGGCACCTTCACACAGGTGCGGCGAGCAGCGAGAGTTGTACGGCGACCTTGCCGTTATCGGCATCGATATGCGGGATCGGGTAATCGCCGGTAAAGCAGGCGTCGCAGAAGCGCGGTGCCAAGTCATCGCGTGCGGGCTCCCCCATCGCTCGGTACAGCCCGTCGATCGACAGGAAGGCGAGGCTGTCGACGCCGATTAACTCGGCCATTCCCTTGACATCCAAATGCGCGGCGAGCAGCTGGTCGCGCTCCGGCGTGGCGATCCCGTAAAAGCACGGATGACGCGTCGGCGGGCTCGAGATCCGCATGTGGACTGAGCGCGCGCCAGCACGCCGGACCATCTCGACGATCTTGATCGAGGTGGTTCCTCGCACGATCGAATCGTCGACGAGGATGACCCGCTTGCCGTTGAGGTTGGCCCGGCTGGCGTTGTGCTTCAGGCGAACGCCGAGGTGGCGGATCTGGTCGGTCGGCTCGATGAAGGTCCGGCCGACGTAATGATTGCGGATGATCCCGAGCTCGAAAGGTAGCCCTGATTCCTGGGCATAGCCGAGTGCGGCCGGCACACCCGAATCGGGGACTGGGACGACAATGTCCGCGTCGACAGGACTCTCTCGGGCAAGCTCCCGGCCGATGCGTTTGCGCGCCTCGTAGACGCTCCTGCCTTCGACGACGCTGTCGGGACGGGCGAAATAAATGTGCTCGAAGACGCAGAACCGGCTGGCGCACCGATCGAACGGCAGCAGGCTCTTCACCCCGCGCGCGCCGATGATGACGATCTCGCCCGCTGCCACATCGCGCACGAACTCGCCGCCGATGATGTCGAGCGCGCAGGTTTCCGACGCAAGGATCCAGGCGTCGGCGAGCCGGCCCAGAACCAGCGGCCGCACGCCGAGCGGATCGCGCACCCCGATAATCTCGTCCTGCGAGAGCGCCACTAACGAAAAGGCTCCCTGGACCTGCCGCAGCGCGTCAATCAGCCGGTCGACGACGGTCTCCTTGAGGCTCGTTGCGATCAAGTGGACAATGACTTCGGTATCGCTCGTCGATTGGAACAGGCTGCCGCGACGCACCAGCTGGCGGCGCACCTGGTATGAGTTGGTCAGATTGCCGTTGTGGCAGATGGCGAGCCCGCCGAACTCGAAATCGGCAAAGAGCGGCTGGACGTTGCGCAGCGCGACCTCGCCGGTGGTTGCGTAGCGGACATGGCCGATGGCGGCACTGCCGCGCAGCCGCCCGATCACCTCCTTGGAGCTGAAATTATCGCTGACATGGCCCATCCCGCGGTGGGCGCTGAATTGCTCGCCGTCATAGGCGACGATGCCGGTCGCCTCCTGGCCCCGATGTTGCAGCGCATGCAGGCCGAGTGCCGTCAGCGCTGCCGCGTCGGGGTGGCCATACACCCCGAAGACGCCGCACTCCTCGTGGAAGTGATCCGCGTCGAAAGGATCGGTCATCGGCATCCGCGATCCTCGTCTCGATCCCTAAAAAATGGTGACTCCGCGCCTTGAATGCGAGTGGGAGACCACGGGCGAGCCCCGCTATCGAGCATTTTCGATGAGCCGGTCCATGTCACGTCGGTCGCCGGGCTTGTAGGCCGGAGTCTGTTCTTGACCGGGCTTCGACAGCAACGGCGCGGCGGGACTCGAAAGCGCGCGCATCGCTTTCTCAGCGTCCCTTGCCCGCTCCAGCGCGCGCTGCGTGTCGTCGGCCGCGGCGGCACTCTTCACCTGCAGCGATTCGGGGAGCACGCTGCGCAAGATATCCGCCCCCTGGGTGAGAAACGGTTCGCTCTTTGCCTGCCTGACCCAGACCGGCCGATCGTTCTGCGGCAGGCTTACATCGAGCAGAAGATAGGCGAGCGAGACGAGGACCGCGCCACGCGCCAAGCCGAAAATCAACCCGAGCGTTCGATCGATCGGCGAGAGGGCGGTCGAGTGCACAAAACGCGCGAGGTAGCCGGTCAGGATTGTCAGTCCGATCAGGCTGATCACGGCGAGGCCGGCCCCGGCGACGAGATCGGCCAGCAACGGCGTGGTAACGAACCGGATGACGACCCCGTAAACTTGATTGAACCCATAGAGGGTGATCAGCGCGGCGCCGACCCAGGCGACGATCGAAAGCGTTTCGCGCACGAAACCGCGCGCGAATGCAAAGACCGCCGAAAGCGCAATCACCCCGAGAACGGCGAGATCGAGAGCGTTCACGACGCCACCCCGATGCGTCGTTGTCGCGGCAGCGGGCCGAGTGGCGAGCGCTTGGGCGTGAGGCGCTCGACGAGCTCGCTCAGATGGCCGACCGGCGACGTCTCGAGCTCCGCCCCGACAGCTGCTTGCCGACGCCTACCTCGGGGGATCGGCATCCAGGCTTGCACGAAACCGAGCTTGGCGGCCTCTTTGAGACGCGCCTCGGTATGACCGACCTGGCGAACATCGCCCGAGAGGGCGATCTCGCCGAACACGACAGTGTCGCCGGGTACTGGCGTCTCGGTCAGGGCCGAGACGAGGGCCGCGGCAACGGCGAGGTCGGCCGCCGGTTCGACGATCCGCAGCCCGCCAGCGATGTTGAGATAGATGTCGTTGGCGCCGAGCGATAGACCGCAGCGCGCATCGAGCACGGCGGTGATCATGGCCAGCCGCGTTCCATCCCACCCGACGACCGCCCGCCGCGGCGTGCCGAGCACGGCCGGGGCGACCAACGCCTGGACCTCGACCAGCACCGGCCGGGTGCCTTCCATGCCAGCGAATACCGCAGAGCCGCTGATCTGTCCGGCGCTCACCGCTCCGGCCACCTCCGTTCCGGTAGCCGGACGTCCGGCGAGAAACAACGCCGAGGGATTCGGAACCTCGACGAGGCCACGATCGCTCATCTCGAAGACGCCGATCTCGTCGGTGGCGCCAAAGCGGTTCTTGACCGCGCGCAAGATACGGAATTGATGGCCGCGTTCGCCCTCGAAGTAGAGCACGGTATCGACCATGTGCTCAAGGACGCGGGGCCCGGCGATGACGCCTTCCTTCGTCACGTGGCCGACGAGGACCAAGACGAAACCACGCCGCTTCGCCAATCGGATCAGCTCCTGCGCCGCAGCGCGGACCTGACTGACGGTACCAGGCGCACTGTCCAGAGTGTCGAGATACATTGTTTGGATCGAATCGACGACGACCAGATCCGGAGCGTCCTCCCGATCGAGCGACGCGATTATGTCCCGGACATTGCTCGCCGCGGCGAGCAGCATGGGGCTAGCGGCGACACCGAGACGCTCGGCGCGTAGGCGAACCTGATCGATCGCTTCCTCCCCGGTGATATAGGCTGCGGTGCCGGGCGGCGCTTTGAGCTTCCCTGGACCCTCCTCGATAGGCGGCGCGACCGCAGCCGCTGCCTGGAGCAGCAATGTCGACTTGCCGATTCCGGGATCGCCGCCGACCAGGATCGCCGAGCCGGGCACGAACCCGCCGCCGCAGACGCGATCGAGCTCGGCGATGCCGGTTTCTCGGCGCGGCGGCAGCATGCTCGGCCCGATCAGGCCGACAAAACCGAGCGAGCGGCCGCCGCGGCGGTCGTGTCCCCGCTTGGCGAGCCCACTCGGCAGCTCCTCGCGCGGCATTTCCTCGATCAGGCTGTTCCAGGCGCCGCAGCCGTCGCAACGGCCGGTCCACTTGGCGTGCACGGCCCCACACTGCTGGCAAGCATAACGAGCCTGCTGCCGCGCCATCGCTTCACTCCCGCCGCGCTCGAGGGAGGATCGTCATAGCGCACGGATCTGCATCTGGATCGGCCCCTCGGCGCGGCCGTTGATGAACTGGTCGACGAACAGATCGCCCGAATGATCGATCTCAGCCGTCAAACCGTGCCAGACGATGTGGCCCCCGTGCAGCATCGCGATCCGATCGGCAATCTTGCGCGCGCTGACCATGTCGTGGGTGATCGAAACCGCCGTGGTGCCCACTTCGCGCACGCATTTCACGATCAGATCGTTGATCACATCGGCCATGATCGGGTCGAGCCCGGTGGTCGGCTCGTCAAAAAAAATAATCTCAGGCTCGGCCGCAATCGCGCGCGCCAGCGCGACCCGCTTTTGCATGCCGCCAGAGAGCTCGGCCGGCCGCAACTCGCTAACCTCGGGTCCGAGCCCGACCGCCGCGAGTTTCGCGAGCGCGACTTTCTTTGCGGCCTGCCGCTCCATGCCGCGACCTTGGACCAGTCCGAATGCGACATTCTCCCATACACGCAGCGAGTCGAACAGAGCACTGCCTTGAAACAGCATGCCGAATTTCTGCATCAGACGCTCGCGAGCAGCGCGCCGCAGTCCCACCGTTTCGACGCCGTCGATGCGGATCGATCCCGCCTCCGGATGGAGCAGGCCAAGAATGCATTTCACCAGCACTGATTTGCCGGTTCCAGAGCCGCCGATGATGACGATGCTCTCGCCGGTTGCGCAGTCGATGTCGATACCGTCGAGCACGCGGTTACGGCCAAAAGACTTGCACAATCCGCGCACGGAAATTTTTGGTACCACGGCGTCGGTCATCGTCCGAAGAAGGCTGCCGTAATCACGTAATCGAAGACAAGAATCATGACCGAGGCCGAGACCACGGCGTGGGTCGTCGCGTGACCCACCCCTTGCGCCCCACCGCGCGAGTAATAGCCATGGTAGCAGCCCATCAACGCTACGATGAAGCCGAACACGGCCGCTTTCACTAGACCCGAAACAACATCGCTCATCTCTAGATATTGCTGAGTACGATTTAGATAGGCCTCCGGATTGAACCCAAATCTGTAAATAGCGACGAAGTACCCGCCGAAGACGCCGATGATGTCGGCGACCAGAACCAGGATCGGCAGGCTGAGAAAGCCGGCGATCAGGCGGGGCAGCACGAGATAGCGCAGCGGATCGGTCGACAACGTCGTCAGGGCATCGATCTGATCGGTGACACGCATCGTCCCGATCTCGGCGGCTATTGCCGCACCGACCCGACCGGCGACCATCAGTGCGGAGATCACCGGTCCGAGCTCGCGCGTCATCGACAGCACGACGACGGTCGCGACCGCCCCCTCGGCGGAGAACCGGCTGAAGCCGGTGTAGGATTGGAGCGCCAGCACCATCCCGGTGAAGAGCGCGGTCAAACCGACGACCGGTAGCGAAAAGTAGCCGATATTAATCGTCTCACGCAGAAGCGCCCGGAAATAATACGGCGGTGTCAGAACGGTCGCGAGCGCCAGACCGGCGAACGTCACAAGCCGCCCAGTGGCCGCGAGAAAGCCAAGGAAAACCGCGCCGATCGCGGCGAGAAACCTCAGCATTGGGTCGGCGCGCCGCGATATACCCTATGGCAGCGTCGGCTAAGGGCGGTCAGGATCTCGTAGCCGATCGTTCCGGCATCGGCCGCTGCCGCGTCGACGCCGTAGTCTTCGTCCAATAGCTCGACGAAGCCGCCTGGCCGCGCAAGCGAAGGGTCGACGGCCGAGACGTCGAAGACGACGAGATCCATGGAAACTCGACCAAGAAGGGGAAGCCGCGTGTCGCCGAGGCGGCCCGAACCGCGATGGCTCAGCGACCGGAGCCAACCGTCCGCATAGCCGACCGCGACAGTAGCGAGGCGGCCCGGGTGCTCCATTACGTGCGCGGCACCGTAGCCAACCGATTCACCCCGGTCAACCTCGCGAACCTGCACGATTCTTGCCTTCAGCCGAACGATCTGGCGCATCGGGTTGGGGGCACCGGGCTGCGGGTTGATGCCATAGAGCGCGGCGCCCGGACGGACGAAGTCGAAGTGAAACCTGCGGTGGAGAAAGATTCCGGACGACGCGGCCAGGCTCGCAGGCAGGTCGCCGAAGTGCCTACGCGCGGAAACGAAACGCCCGAGTTGGATTTCGTTCAGTGGATGCGCCGGGAGATCGGCGCAGGCGAGATGGCTGATGAGCGCCCGCCAGCGGGTCGCACTTTGCTGCGAAAGCTTGTCGGCGAGCCTTTCGAACTCACGCACACTCAGGCCGAGACGCGCCATCCCGGTGTCGACATGCAATATCGCCGGCAGCCCGCCGTGCCGGCGGGCGATCCCTGCCCATTCGGCGATCTGCCCAGGCTCGTTCAGGACGGGCACGAGCTGATAGGAAACGAACTCCTCTGCCGATCCGGACAAGGGGCCGTCCAGAACCGCGATCTCGCATGACGCGGGAAGTACGAGGCGGAGCGCGATCGCCTCGTCGAGCGTGGCGACAAAAAAGAGCCTGCAGCCCGCCGCGGCAAGGGCGGCGGACACTTCTCGTGCTCCCAAACCGTAGGCGTCTGCCTTGACGACCGCAGTGCAGCCGGCGGGTTCCACCCGCGCCGCCAACAGCCGCCAATTCGCGACGATGCCAGCGAGATCGATTTCCAGGACGGCACTCGCGCGAATAGCCAGATCCGTCGCCATGCTCACCCTCATGGACCGATCAGCGCACAATCGGCAAATGATCGGGTGCGGCAAAGTCTTCGAACTTCGTCGTTTGCGCGTCGAACCGAAGCTTGACTGTTCCGATCGGGCCGTGCCGTTGCTTCGCCACGATAATCTCACCTATGCCGTGAACTTTCCGGAATTCCTCTTGCCAGTTCTCGTAACGCTTGTTGAATTTGTCGTCGGTTTCATCCGAGCCGCGGATCGGCTCCCGCGACTTATAGTATTCCTCGCGGAAGATAAACATGACGACGTCGGCATCCTGCTCGATCGAACCCGATTCGCGCAGGTCGCCGAGCATCGGTCGCTTGTCTTCGCGCTGCTCGACGGCGCGTGACAGCTGAGACAGCGCGAGCACAGGGACATTGAGTTCCTTTGCCAGCGCTTTCAGCCCGCGAGTGATGTCGGACACCTCCTGGACTCGGTTTTCGATGACCCGAACCTGGTTCGAGGGACGAAGGAGCTGCAGGTAGTCGACGACGATCAGCCCCAGCCCTTGCTGGCGCATCAGACGCCTCGCGCGGGTGCGCAGCGCAGACACCGTCAGGGCCGGCGTGTCGTCGATGAAGAGCCGCAGCGCAGCGAGTTGCTGGCTTGCTCTGACAAATTTGTCGAAATCCTCGTGACTCACATCGCCCCGCCGGATCCGGTCCGAGGAGACGCCTGACTCCTCGGCCAGGATGCGGGTGGCAAGCTGCTCCGCCGACATCTCAAGAGAAAAAAAGCCGACCACCGCTCCGTCTTCGACGATGATGCGGCCGTCGGAAGCGCGTGACGGCTTGTACAATTTCGCCGCGTTGAAAGCGATATTGGTGGCGAGCGCCGTCTTTCCCATCGACGGCCTTCCAGCGAGGATCACGAGATCGGACGGGTGGAGTCCGCCGAGCTTCTGGTCGAGATCAACGAACCCGGTAGCCACGCCGACCGTCTTACCGCTCTTCTTGAATGCTGCCTCGGCGTTGCTGATGGCGTTCGTCAGCGCCGCTCCGAAGGGGCGAAACCCGCCTTCCGTCCCGTCCGCGGTGGCAAGATCAAACAGCCTCTTTTCCGCGCGCTCGATCTGCTCGCGCGCCGGGTCGTCGAGATCCTGGCGGAAGGCGTCGTTGACGACGTCCTCGCCGACGGTGATCAGCTCGCGCCGCAGGTATAGATCATAAATTGTATGGCCGTAGTCTTCGGAGTTGATGATCGTAACCGCCGCGCTGGCCAACCGCGCCAAGTATTGTGCTCCGCCGATCTCGGTCAGTGCTCCGTCCTGATCGAACAGGTTCTTGAGCGTCACCGGGTTGGCAATCTGGCCGCGCTCGATCAGCTTCCCGATTGCGGCGAAGATTCGGCCGTGTACGGCATTGCCGAAATGCTCGGTTTGGAGGAACTCGGAAACCCTAAGGTAGGCCGCGTTGTTGATCAACATCGCGCCGAGAAGCGCTTGCTCGGCGTCGGTGTTGTACGGCGGGATCCGAATGGGTTCTGGGTCGGGTTCGCGCAGCGGCGTAACCCGAGAAGTCATGCTCGTTTCCATGCGGTCGCAAATTAGCATCGTCGAGCACGCGGCTCCGCGCGGAATAAAATTCACACCTTGTGGATGTCGGGGATGAAAGTTATCCCCGAGCGATCTGCCTAGTTTAACCGTCGGCGGCGATATCTAAGCTCTCGGCGGGTTGATAGCTCGGGGACCGATCGGAAGCGGCGCCGTGCTCGCGTTCCCAGTCCAGCATGTAGTCCCGCGTCATCGGCACCGAATCGATCGCCTTTGCGAGCTGCATCTGAAAGACCATGCACCCGCTCCGCCGGAACACGACCTCCGAGCCGACCAGGTACATCTCCCACATCCGGCAGAAGCGTTCGTCGTAGATCGAACGCAGCCGGTCGCGATTCCGCTCGAATCGACACCGCCAGGATTTCAGCGTCTCGGCATAATGCAGGCGCAGGATCTCGATGTCGGTGACCCACAGTCTCGACCGTTCGACCGCCGGGACCACTTCCGAGAGCGCCGGAATGTAGCCGCCGGGAAAGATATATTTGCGGATCCAAGGGTGGGTCGAGCCCGGCCCGTCTATGCGGCCGATCGAATGCAACAGCGCAACCCCGTCCGGCGCCAGCAACGACTTCACCCGGGTGAAGAACGTATCGTAATGATTGATACCGACATGTTCGAACATGCCGATCGAAACGATTCGGTCGTAATGCCCGAGTTCCTCGCGGTAATCGCGCAGGTAGAATCTGACGCGATCGGAAAGCCCTGCTGTCGCGGCGCGGTGCACTGCCACTTTGTGTTGCTCAACCGAGAGGGTGAGACCAGTCACGTCGGCGCCGCATTCGCCCGCTAGGTAGAGCGCGAGACCACCCCAGCCCGAGCCGATGTCGAGCACCCGTTGTCCTGGCCGGATCAGCAGCTTGGCCGCAATGTGGCGCTTCTTGTTGAGCTGAGCGCTGTCGAGGTCGTCGGTGAGATCACGGAAGTAAGCGCAGGAATACTGAAGGTCCTGATCGAGGAATAGCTCGTAAAGCTGGTTCGACAAGTCGTAGTGGTGGGCGACGTTCTGCCGGGCGCGCGAGACCGGATTGTATTGATGCAGGCGACGCAACGCAGTAACGGAGCCGTTCAAGAGATGCCCAAGCAATCCTTCGGGCAAGCGATCGAGATTGACTGCGAGCAGGTCTAGCAAATCGTACAGGCCGCCTTCCTCGATCGTCAGCGTTCCATCGACCAAAGCTTCGGCTAGGTAAAGGCGCGGCCGGACGAGGAGCTTCCAGTGCAATGCCGGGTCGTTGAGCCGGATTGCGACGCTCGCCCCCGGCGACCCCGCGAAGGTGTGGGACCGTCCGCCGGCATCGACGATGCAGAGCCGGCCGACGGTGATGATCCGCTTGAAGAGACGCGCCGCCAACATTCTGACAAGACCGAGTGCGGAACGAGCAAGCCACTATCGGCCAAATCCCGAAGTGTAGACAAGGCGAGAGTAATCCGCGAATCCGGTAAGCTCCTCAGCGACCACGGCTCTGTGGCATTGCCGGCATCCCGTGAGCCTTGGGGCACGACCCCTGACATTCGCTACGGTGGCGTATGCGCCAGCGGTTGCCGATCGATCATTGACGCAATTGCCAGCGAAAAGCGGTCTTGTCTCGAGTGACTGATTGATGGCCTATGCGTCCGGGGTCCATCCACCTCTGACCGCGTCGGCCCCGGGACAACCTCATGCCGCTCGATAATCCCGTCGGATCGCGCCTCGAAGATCGGCTGCGCCGCGAGATGCGCAGCGAGGTGCTGTTCGATGCGTTCAGCCGGGGGCGCTACTCCACCGACGCGTCGATCTACCAGATCGAGCCGTTGGGCGTTGTCGTGCCAAAGAGCCGCGAAGATGCCGTGACGGCGATCGCGATAGCCCGCGAAGAAGGGGTGCCGGTATTGCCGCGCGGCGCGGGCACCTCGCAATGTGGGCAGACCGTGGCGCGTGCGCTGGTCATCGACTGCAGCAAACATCTCGACCGGGTGATCGCGGTCGATGTCGAGGGGCGCCGCGCGCGGGTCGAGCCCGGGGTGGTCCTCGATAGGCTCAATCGGCTGCTGCGCAAAGACGGGCTGTTCTTCCCGGTCGACCCGTCGACGGCGAGCCGCGCGACGATCGGCGGCATGACGGCGAACAACAGTTGCGGCTCGCGCTCGCTGCGCTACGGCAACATGGTGCACAATGTGCGCGGCATCGACGCGCTGCTCGCGGACGGCACCGCAGCGTGGTTCGGCGAGGTTCCCGGGAACTTCGACGACGCTGCGATGCCCGAGCGGTATCGCGAACTGATCCACCATATGCGCGCGTTGCATCGGCGTGAGGCCGACGAGATCGAGCGCTGCTTTCCGAAAGTTCTGCGGCGGGTCGGCGGCTACAACATCGACAGTATCAGCGATGGTGGGCACAATATGGCTCGCCTGCTGGTCGGTTCCGAAGGCACGCTGGCGTTCTTCAACGAGATCGAGCTCGGGCTGCAGCCGATCCCGACGCACAGGGTTCTCGGCGTTTGTCATTTCCCGAGCTTTTACGGCGCGATGGCCGCGACCCGGCGGATCGTCGAGCTTGGTCCCAGCGCAGCCGAGCTGATCGACCGCACGATGATCGAACTGTCGCGCGACATCCCGATGTTTCGCGCCGTCGTCGACCGCTTCGTCGAGGGCGAGCCCGCCGCGATCCTGCTGAGCGAATTTTCCGGCGACGACCCGCCGGAAAATCTGCGGCGCCTGAAGGCGCTGGTCGCACTGATGGGCGATCTCGGCTTCCCCGGCGCCGTCGTCGAGGCGATCGACCCCGCCTTCCAGCAAGCGGTCTGGGGGGTGCGCGCGCAGGGCCTCAACATCATGATGTCAATGAAGGGCGACGGCAAGCCGATCTCCTTTCTCGAGGATTGCGCGGTGCGCCTCGAGGACCTCGCTGACTACACCGAGCGCCTGACCCGCATCTTCGAAAAGCACGGCACCTACGGCACTTGGTACGCCCACGCCTCGGTCGGCTGCCTGCACGTGCGCCCGGTGTTGAACCTCAAGCAAGAACTCGAAGTAAGAAAGATGCGGGCGATCGCCGAGGAGGCTTTCGCGATGGTTCGCGAATACCAGGGCTCGCATTCGGGCGAACACGGTGACGGCCTGGCGCGTTCAGAGTTCCATGAGGCGATGTTCGGCTCGCGAATCACGCGCGCCTTCGAAGAGGTCAAGGACGCCTTCGACCCGGAGAGTTTGTTCAACCCCGGCAAGATTGTACGGCCGCCCAAGATGGACGACCGCAGCCTGTTCCGCTTCAAGCCCGACTACCGGCAATTGCCGCTCGACACGGCACTCGACTGGTCGGAATGGGGCGGGTTCGCCGCCGCGACCGAGATGTGCAACAACAACGGCGCCTGCCGCATCCGCGATGCCGGCGTCATGTGCCCCTCCTACAGGGCGACCGGCGACGAGCAGCATCTGACGCGCGGCCGCGCCAATACCTTGCGGCTGGCATTGTCGGGCCAGCTCGGTCCCGAGGCGCTCACTTCCGACGACATGCGCGACACGATGGCGCTGTGCATCTCGTGCAAGGGCTGCAAGCGCGAATGCCCGACCGGCGTCGATATGGCGCGAATGAAGATCGAGTTTCTGTATCATTACCGGCGCCGCCACGGGCTCAGTGCCCGCGATCGGCTGATCGCGTATCTGCCGCGGTATGCTCCCTATGCCGCGCGCGCGGCGCCGCTGCTCAACCTGCGAAACCGAGTGCCGCTGCTGGCTCGGCTCGGGCAGGAGCTGTTCGGGCTGAGCGCGGCCCGCCAACTGCCGCGCTGGTCGGCCCGCCCCTATCATGGGAGAACGATCGGTACGGGGCGAGACGTAATTCTGCTGATCGACACTTTCAACCGATATTTCGAGCCGGAGAACGCGCGCGCCGCCGAGCGCGTGCTGGGGCGCGCCGGCTATCGTCTCGTAATCCCCGACCCGGCGAACCAGCGGCCGCTCTGTTGCGGGCGTACCTTTCTCGCGGCCGGTCTCGTCGAGGAAGCGCGGCGCGAAGCCCGGCGCTTGCTCGACGCACTCGCGCCGCATATCGCGGCAGGCAAGCCGATCGTCGGGCTCGAGCCCTCCTGTCTCTTGACTTTGCGCGACGAGCTCCCGGTGATGTTGCCGAGCGCCGAAACCAGGGCGCTCGCCGAGCGTGCCCGGCTCCTCGAAGAATTTATCGACGGCGAGCACAAGGCCGGGCGGTTCCGGCTGTCGTTCGCCCCAATGGAGGGCCGGACGGCATTGCTCCACGGGCATTGCCACGAGAAGGCTTTCGACACGGTGAGCGCCTCAGTTAGTGCGCTGCAGCTCATTCCTGGTCTGATCGTTGAAACCTTCGACGCCACCTGTTGCGGCATGGCCGGAGCTTTCGGCTACGAGGCCGAGCATCATGATCTGTCGCTGAAGATCGGCGAACTCGGCGTTCTGCCGAAGATGCGAGCAGCTCCACCCGACACATTGCTCGCCGCAAACGGTACGAGCTGCCGTCACCAGATCGCTGATGCCGCCGGCCGCGAAGCCCGCCATCTCGTCCGCATCCTGGATGAGGCTTCCGCCGGGATGGGGGTCTGACACGCGGGACAACTAACCATGAGCGGCTGGCGGACAGTCCCACCTGGGCTTCGGGACCTCGATTACACAGCAGCGCTTTCTAGCCGGCGTTCCGCCTCGGCCTGGATGATTCGAGCGAGATCCGGCTGGCGCAGAAGGAGCTGGCGAAAATCGACGATGTCGAGGCTCAGAAGCGTGCATGGCTGTGCCGCAACGATCGTCGCGTTGCGTGGGTCGCCGGTCAGCAATGCCAGCTCACCGAAGAACCCCCCTGTCCCGAGAGAAAAAAATTGCTCCGGCGCCAGCCGGACCTCGACTTCGCCAGAGGCAACAAAATACATGCAATCCCCGCGCTCGCCGCGCCGCATGATGACCGCCCCGGTCGGGTAATCCCGCGGGCGCAGCAAGCGCGCCACGTCCGCGATGACCGCGGCCCCGACATCGTGGAAGAAGGGAACCTTGGCAACGAGGTCCCAGGTTCTCAGAAACTCGCGGCGGCGCAATTCCTCCGCATAGCCCGTCGCGAGGATGCCGGCCCACAAGGCGAAAACGAGAATGCCGCTGACCATGACGATCCCGGCCAGCATCCGACCGAGCACGGTGTGCGGTACGACGTCGCCGTAACCAGTGGTCGTCATGGTCACGATCGCCCACCACAACGCCGCCGGGATCGACCCGAAATCATCGGGTTGGGACGAGCGCTCCAGGAGGTAGACGAGGCTCGCCGCGAGGAGGAGCACGATTCCGAAGCCGAGCAGAACCGAGAGCAGCGCTTGCCGGGCATTGCTGACCACGCGCTCCAGGCTCGCCAGGCCCGGTGTATAGCGGACGAGCTTGAACGCCCAGATGAACCCGAACAGGGTCCCGGAGCGAGGATCGAACACGATGTCGAGCACGCCCGGGAGGGCGCCGAGGAGGTCGAATATGCCGCCGAGCGATGTGGCCCAGGCAAGGCGCGACGGCCACCTCCCGCGGTGCGCCGCGCCGGGGGCTCCCGGTGCAGCTATCAGACGAAGCACGTATTCGGCAAAAAAGAATGCACAGACGATCTGAAATCCGGCGTCGAGCACTCCGCCGTAAGCTTTGTGCCATGGCCTCACCGTCTCGGCGAGCATTATCCCGATCCCGGCCGCGACCATCGCATGATGCACGCTGCGGAAGATGCTCGCGGCAGGGTCGCGGGTCTCGGGATGCAGAATCTGGTAGAGGCGTTCCTCGTCCATACCTTATTCTAGGGATTCGGCGGTCGGGCCGGAATAGAGGGCGGCCGTGGCAATTCCTGGCCCGTGTCACCCGTTCGGCGAGGTGCCGCTTAGCCTGTCGGCGCGGCGCGAGCCTCGCTCGCGCCCGAAGCGCCGTTTCCCGCGCCTCGCAATTCCTGTTATAGGGATCGGGGATCACGGGGGGACGGTGGCCATTTTTCCAAACAATCGGCGAGCCCTTCTCGCCTTCCTCCACGACGCGCTGATGGCGGCAACCTCGTTCGTCGCCGCGCTGTATTTGCGGATCGGAGGCGACATCGTCGGCTACCAGCCGCGCCTGACCGTCATCTACGTTGTCGGCTTTACGCTGATCGCCGCGGGCGCATTCCTGCTCACCGGTCTATACCGCGGTATCTGGCGTTTCGCCTCGCTACCAGATCTTTTCAATATTACCCGCGCGGTGACCTTGACGGTGGTGGTCTTCCTGCCGGTGATGTTCGTCCTCACCCGCCTCGAGGCGCTTCCGCGGTCGACATTGCTGATCGATTGGTTCGTACTGATCGCGTTGTTGGGCGCACCCCGCCTCGCCTACCGGCTGTCCAAGGACCGCGGTCTCGACCACATTCTCGAACGCGCCAAGTACCACAGCGTTCCAGTGCTGCTGATCAGCACGAAGGACGGCGCCGACACCTTCATCCGCGAGATGATGCGCGACCCGCGTGCGGTGTATCGCGTGGTCGGCGTCCTTGCCGATACGCCCTCGCGGGTCGGCCGGGAGATCTACCGTGTCCCGGTCCTTGGTACCATCGACGCGCTCGAGGAGGTCGTCGAGCGACTGGATCGGCGCGGCAGACGCCCGCAAAAGCTGATAATCACCGCACAAAACTTTTCCGGCGCACAAATGCGAGGGCTGCTGGAGCGCGCTGACGCCCTCGCGATCCCGCTTGCGCGACTGCCGAGGCTCACCGATTTTCGGCGCAACCTCGACAACCTCGAACGTGTGATCGAGCCGATCGCGCTCGAGGACCTTCTCGGCCGTCCGCAGGCGGTGCTCGACCGCGATGGGATGGCGCGGCTGGTGTCGGGGCGCCGCGTGCTCGTCACCGGGGCCGGCGGGACGATCGGCGCCGAGCTCTCCCGGCAGATCGCGGTCTTTTCGCCCAGTCGGCTTCTCGTGCTCGACAATGGCGAATTTGCGCTCTACGCGATCGACGGGGAGCTGCGCGAACGCTTTCCGGGGCTGGCCCAGCTTCCGCTGTTGCGCGATGTGCGCGAGCGCGGGCAAATCGACGAGGTTATGGCCGTCGAGAAACCCGAGATCGTGTTTCATGCAGCCGCGCTGAAGCACGTCGCCATGGTCGAGGCCAACCCGATCGAGGGGGTGATGACCAACGTCGTCGGCAGCCGCAACGTGGCCGAGGCGGCGCGTGCCTTCGGCGCCTCGCTCGTCGTCATGATCTCGACCGACAAGGCGGTCAATCCGGTGAGCGTGATGGGCGCCACCAAGCGCATCGCCGAGAGCTTCTGCCAGGCGCTCGACCTTTACGAGGCGCGGCGCCGCGCGCCCTCCGGGCAGGGAACCCGATATGTCACCGTGCGCTTCGGCAACGTGCTCGGCTCGACCGGGTCGGTGGTGCCGCTGTTCGCGCGCCAGCTCGCGGCCGGCGGGCCGCTGACCGTCACCGATCCCGAGGTCTCGCGCTTTTTCATGACGGTGCGCGAGGCCGTCGAGCTGGTCCTGCAGGCTTCAGCTCTGTCGCCCGACCCGGCGGCGACGGACGCGCGCGGCAAGATTTTCGTGCTCGACATGGGCGAGCCGGTCAAGCTCGTCGACCTGGCGCACCAGATGATCCGTCTCGCCGGGCTGCGCCCCGACCGCGACATCAAGATCGAGTTCATCGGGCTGCGCCCGGGCGAAAAGCTGCACGAGGAGCTGTTCCACCCGGCCGAGCCGCTGATGCCGACGGCGAACCCCGCGATCCGCCTCGCCGCCCCGCGCACCGCCGACTATCCGATGCTGGCCCGCTCGATCGACGAGATCGAGGAGAACGCCCGCCTGCGCCGCGAAGACCGCGTTCTCCAGCTTCTCGAACGGCTGGTGCCCGAGTACCGCCGCGGCATGCCCGGGCCGAGCGCCGCTATCGCCTCGGGGGGATGAACGGAGCCCGCCCGGGCCCAAAACAACGAATTTCGTGAAATTTGCCCTCTGCGCGCCCGATTCGAGCTGGAAGACGCGCCGGATTTCAATAACTTAAGGAGCAAATTCGCTAACCGAAGGAACAACGAATTAAGAGTTTTCGCGTCGCTCGCCGATGCGAAAGCTCTGTTGGACTGACGTGGATCGGAGCTCGCCGCAG
>Ga0074045_10001479_pt1 | contig 22551 bp, 29 predicted proteins | sample BogForMeECP23OM2_FD_94442 | JGI IMG/M metagenome (GOLD analysis project Ga0074045, IMG submission 94442) | Bog forest soil microbial communities from Calvert Island, British Columbia, Canada - Bog Forest MetaG ECP23OM2 | ecosystem: Environmental > Terrestrial > Soil > Wetlands ... | reverse complement strand
AGGCCCAGATATCGGTTCACTTCTTCATCAAGAAATGCTCCGATGCCTGTTGCTCCCAGTCCAAGAGCCTCGGCAGCGAGATACATTCGTTGGCCAATTGCTCCCGCCTCGAAATGCACGTATCGATACCCGCGATCTTCGTACCTGCTGGCAGCACCTTCAAAATCGCCGATCATGGAAAATGCCACGCAGGCGTTACCCGCCAGGTCTTGTCCCAAACTGAGGGCTGCCGCAGCCAGGCGTTGGTCTCCTGCTTTGATTCTTTCCAACTCTGAATGCTCCGGCCAGAAGCGATAGACACCCGGCTCCAAGCCTTCGACGCGATGGACGTAAAGATAAAGATGCACGTAACGATGTGTAGCGAAATCGGCGACGAGACCTTCCCTTGTCGTGGACAGGAGAGTCGCAAGCTGCTGGAAGGAGATCGACTCGCGCCCACCCTTGAAGTCAAGAGCAGAACGCCGTGTACGAACGACGTCACCGAAACTTTGGTTTGTGGAGACAGGAGGCGGCAGGCTGACTTCCCCGCGCCCGGACACCTTCGGCTCGCCAGGAGAGGGGATGGTGGATTCTGTGCTGAGCTTCGTGGCAGTGTGAATGCGTTCGATCAGAGGGTAAGTTTTTTGCTCCTTCGACAGGCGGTTGGCTTGGCCGCCAAACACAACCGTCTCGTCTGCAGTCAACCTGTTCACCGGAATGGATGGGCCGTGAAGCCCGACGATTAGCATGGGCCACTCATCCGCACTGAGGAGACACGATTCAGCCACCCTGTCATCCGAAAAACGCCCGAGCGCAAAGCTTTCGCATCCGATGGATCGAGCGGCCAGCGTGAGAGCCTGCCACGCGTGCCCGATGTCGTGCAAGCAATACCGATAGGCCCGCTCCCGATATTTCCAGGCTTCGCGCCAAGCAATACTGGTCAGAACGAAAATGAGTGGCGCGGAGTCGTTGACAAGATTCGCGGCAAAATCTCCGATGGCACGTTGTTCCGCTATGTGGGATGAGGGACGGTAATGATAGATGCCATCGGGCCAATCGACCAGACCTCCCGTGCAAAAGTGAAATTCGGTGGGATGGAGATTGCCGGAGGAAGGATTGACGCGCAGAGAGTAGATCGCTCCGGTGGACGGGACTCGCTTGGACGCGCTAATCGAGGCTGAATAAAACATCAACTGCGAAAGGAATTCCGCACCGTCCCTCGCCAGAGTATTTCCTGTTTTGCCCTCGAGTACTTCGAGAGCCGAAATCTGTGGAGCCGGCGGGTCGGCAGGCAGATCCAGGACAGGGACGCCTTCATAGTGCCGAAACGGATTGGGCATATTGGCCCAATCGAGGTAGTGCTGAGTTCGTCGCAGCGACTCGGCACTGTGTTTCGTCAATTCATGATATTCGAGCCAGGTCATGTACCGTGAATTCTGAGGTCACTCTACTCGCACCACAGGAATTTGGGTAATGGTTGATTTCAATTGTCAGCCAAGAGAGCGTATCAAAGGTTGAGGGACATGTCCGATTGCCAGGCACTGAGTCCATTGGCTGGTAATAACCTGCTATCCCGTACGGGCGATGGGTCTCGTCAACCCCCGCTGCAAAAGTAAAAGGGCCGGCGAAATCGCCGGCCCCTTGCTGCTTGGTCTTCGCTCGGCTCTCTTCAGCGAGCTCCTGCCGCGGCCGCAATCGCCGGCTTTTCCACATTTACCTTGATCTGCTTCGGCTTTGCTTCCTCGCGCTTCGGAATGCTGAGCGTCAGCACACCATTCTGATAGTCGGCTTTAATTGCGTCCGAGTTCACAGAGTTCGCCAGCGAGAAACTCCGACTGAACGAGCCATACGAGCGCTCGATGCGCAGGTAGTTTTCCTCGTTCACCTTATTCTCAAACTTGCGTTCGCCGCGAATTGTGAGAATGTTGTTCTCGACGTGAATATCCAGGTCCTGTGGATTCACGTCCGGCAGGTCGGCCTTCACGACCAGCTCATGCTCGGTCTCGTAGATATCGACGGGCGGGGCCCAAGGGGTCAAGTTCGACTCCTCGCCCGTGCGTCCCACTAAATCGCCAAACACGCGATTGATCTGTTCCTGCAGGGTGGTAACCCCGCGGAAAGGTTGTTCCAAACGATTCATCATTCTCATTGTAGCCACCTCATTAGAGCTTTACGCATCTGTCTCAGCCAGTGCAATGTCAGTTAACGCATGTCAGCTCAGATTGCCATCTGGTTCTATTGGTATTTAACCAGCATGCCCTACTTTACTGACGTTGTCAAGTAATACGCCAGAGCAGTTTTACAGCTTTACCTGTTGAGTTAATCCCGCAGTCGAGGTTCGTACGGCTTTCCTAGTTTCGAGTTCTCTTAGCCATGACTCATGAAAATGTTGAGAGTCATTTCAGGGGAGAACTTGCATAGAAGTAGTATCGCTGACCAGAGTAAATTGACTTTTTTTCGAGGACCTCGATAGCGGCGAGCTTCCGGTCTACATGAGGTTCTAAGCGCTTGCCTCCTGAATGCAACACACACGGCATTCCGATAGCGACACCGCAGGTAGGACAGGGGACGGCGGATACTTGTTTGAGCGTGAGTTCGCTCTTCTTCATTCCCACAGAATGCGACTGTAGCCAGTCGCGAATCTGTTCAATTTCGGACAATTCCCGTCTTGGTGTCAATTCCGATTGAAAATTCTCCGTTGTACCGGTCGAAAATTCCCCACCCCTGAACCTCATCGATGGGCCTCCTTGGCCTCGGACGGAGTGGAGCCCTGCGCCGTCTTTTGGCGCGTTTTGGGCGGAACGGAGTCCGAGGCCAAGGAGAGCCGCGGCCTCCGACCCTTCCTGTCCTCGCGGCGGCACCATGCGGGCCTTGAAATACACTCCCAGTCCCGAGCGGATGGCTTCCTCCGCCAGCGCCACGCTCACTTGCTGGAATCCGTTCGCCCCAAGCACTTTATGGATGGCGGACCCACGAGGTTTTGGGGCGTAACATTATGGATGGAGGTTACCGTGGGCGCCTCCACCCGTGAGGAGGCAAATCAGCATATGGCTGCGTTGAAAGCGGGTCAGAGCTGGTCTGGAGAATTCGCGATACTGTGCAAAAATGGAGAGTATTTGCCGGCGGTAGTAACTCTCTCTCCGGTCTTCAACGAAGAGGGCGTTTCAATCGGCATTTTTGGAATTAGCCGAGAAATTGCGCTGTTCAGAATCATCCAAGAGGCGCATTGGAAATTCTTGACCAATGACCGAGGGGGGGCCTGCCCGTTGTTGATGATATGGCAAACAAACCACGGAGTCGGAATCAAGAGTATGCAAGAACGGTTGCGGCCCTTCGGTGGCCATCTGGAGATCGAATCAACGAACGCCGGCACGACCGTTAGAGCCATTCTACCTGCTCCGGCTCGTATAGAAATGGCTTTAGGCGAGAGCGCCTAGCCTTGTTGCAATTGCCGCTTCGCCGTTCGTTGTAGTGTCTGATAAACGCGGCCTATTCGAGAGTCTTGGCGTCGAAACTAGCGAGCGCATCGTCCTGTACGCTGTAACTGACCTCGATTGGGTTGCAGCACACTTCACAGTCCTCGACGTAGCTTTGGCGGCGAACCGACAGGTCGAGAACCATCGAAATCTCTTCTCCGCAATAGGGGCAACTGAAGGAGTGTTCCACCGGAACAGTATGTTACAGCAGGCCCTTGTGGCGCTCTGTGAAAAGGCAGTTTCCGCCTATGCGACTAGGCAATAGCTATTCTTTTTTCTCTACAGCATCCGAATCTGCGTTGATAGTTACTTCTATGTGTGCGCCTCGTTTTAAAGTGACGCTATCACCTGATTCGTTTTTGAGAGTGTTCTCAACGCGAAGTTCAGAGAAGAGTTCATCGCATCCATCGACTGAAATCTGAATTTTCTCCGGTTCCGCGTCCCTCGCAGGAAGGACTTTCTCCACGGTCGCAGGAAGGGTCACGGACACATCATTTTCATTCGCCACGATTGTTCCTCCTAAAAACCTCACGATTGAAAGGGTCTTCGCCTAGGGTCTCCCGTAGATAAAGACCAATTAGGCCGTGAGATCGATCCATAAAATGCCAACAGATCTCACACTCTAACAACATCGATTCCGTGATGCTGTACAAAAAGGAACAAATATGAAACCGCAAACTACCCGGAAGCTAGCTCGGTTTGCGAAATAAAGCGTTCCTTGAACTATCGCGTATCGGAGTGAACAGCAATACGCGAAGGAAACCGGCAAGATGATGGGGACATGCATTCAGCACACGGCACATCGAAGAAAAGCACGCTGCCATCGCGCTTTTTCTTTCGTATTTTGGGCACCTTGGCACCGCTTGGAACAACCACAGGTTTAGTGATTCTGCTCGGTGCAGGAAAATGGCTGGTCAGAGAAGACCGCTAGAACAGGCCACCGCAATTGCGGTACTGAGCGGAAACATCCCTACTCACGCGTTAGAGGCAGCACGGCTCTATCACGACGGATACGCCAAGGAGATCTGGCTGACCCATCCCCGGCGCACGCGGATGCGCTGAACGTGCTCGGCATTTACTACCCCCGGGAATCCGATTTCAACGTCTGGGTGCTCCGGGAACAAGGTGTACCTGCAAAGGCGATCCACGTCCTGGATTCTCCGATCGCCAACACAGCCGAGGAACTGGATGTGATAAGCGCATCGCTGAAAGCTGCGGGCGGACAGAGGGTCATCGTCGTCACGAATAAAGGCCCACACGCGGCGCGTCCATGTCCTGTGGAACATGTATTTCGGATCGCGCGGAGAGCTAATCGCTCATGCAGTCTCCGACGATGACTTCGAGGCATCCCATTGGTGGAAAACCTCTGGAGGCCGGGCGCAAATGAATCATGAGCTCCTGGGAATCATGAACGCCTGGGCGGTGTTGCCAGTTCAACGGGTCCCCCACCCGACGGATGCGATTTTAGCCGGTACGATCCGGTAATTCGGAACACAACGCAGTATGGGTTGAGAAGATATCGCCGTTTGGATGACGACCAGCACGGCAATGATGATTGCGTCGTAATGCAAGTCCCGGCGGCTCGGCGACTCAATGTGCCGGCAGCCGGTCCATTTCGGTTCGTACACCCTGGGCGTTTAGCGTCCCTGGCTCTGCTCTAACGCGACAAACCGGACCTTTTTGCGTCCCAGCTCCACCTGCAACTGCCCGATCTACTGGTACAATCCGCCTTCAGCGCTTCCTCGCTCGTGTCGGGCTGCGACCGCCGATCCGCAAACAGTTCCGGCGCTCCTTGAATCGCTTGCCACTTCCAGTTCGTCTCCTGGCTGGGATGCACCCCGTAATCGGAAGCGATTTCCTGAATGGTCTTCTGTTCCTTGATCGCCTCCAACGCGATTCGTGCTTTCATATCCGCGCTGCAGCTCTGCCGTTGCCTCGATTTCATCTCTGCTCTCTTTCCGAGACAGCGATTTTACATCTGGTTGACTGGTCCGAATTTTGGGGGGCACTTCATCCATCCTCCACGTCCAGTACTGATAAAACCGTATAAAACTGAACAGCGCGCATCCCTGGGAATCCTTAAAATGTCGTACCGGACGGCGAGGAAGGGCGATATTGGCCGGAGGCTCTGGGCAGCCCGGACGGTATCAACTCTCTCGCCGTTTTCCCATCTCGAACTTGGAAAACGGCCTTTCATTTCAAAGTCCAGGAGATAGAGGAATCGTTGAGTCAGCTACGAGCAAGCCCTCGGGTGTCGCAATTTGCCAGTATGTTCCTGGGACTGGGACTCATCCTGCGTTCCTACTACCTACGGGAACTTCTGGCCTGCTGGCTGTTCTTCAGCTTGGTGTTTGGTCTATTGGCACTGATTGTTGTTGGAAGCGTACTCGCCTTTTGCGCCGGAAAACGCGTTGTCCATTGGACAAGAACGGCAGCGCAGGTGACACCTATTGTTGATTTCAGCCCCGGTGAACTTCGCGTGAAGACGATCTTGGACGACAGTAAATGAAAGTGAGTTTCAGGAAACCGATAAAATGACCGAAGCCGGAAGTAAATACGACCTTCCAACTAGCCAGCCAGTACTTGAGGATACGAGGTCACGCGTTGCCTTGTACCTGGTAGGTGTTTTCTCGCGGCGGATAATGCGCTCAACTCACGCGAACAACCACGTCATCAACGAGCTGTGGAATCGGGCGCAAAAAGATACGTGGGCCGTCTCAGGCGATTTTGCAACAGTCGCTTGACAAGACAAGTGTCTAATTCGATCAGCATCGCCAGCCGAGCCAACCCCGCTTGGGGAGTTGCAGATAGCAAAAATGCCAGGCCTCTGAAAGTGAGGGACAGCACGGCAGGGAATCTACACAATCGATTGGGAACAAGAGGTTATCGAATACCGCGCTCGGACCGATTTGGAGGCAGGTAACAACACCTGTTGGAGCCGGTAGTCCAGAGAATCTCGAGCAAGTTGCTTGGCTCGAAGTGATTGCCTCGCGCTTCTATTTCTCGGCAGAGGAAAGAATTGAAGCAAAGTTCCGCGCCGGCGCTGGTCTTCTGTGGTGACAATTCCAAGCTGTTCCGTGAAGCCGATGATTCTCGCGTAGGCAACTCCAGAAGTTCAGTGAGCGATTCTTTCGTGGATTGAAGCGTTAGTCGTGCAGGACAACACTCAAGAGGGAATCGTTGACGCGAATTTCGCCGTTGTATTCAATGAAGCCTAATTTCCTGAATTTGTTCATGAAGAAATTGACCCGGGACCGCGTTGTGCCAATCATCTCAGCGAGCATCTCTTGCGACACTTTGGGCAGCCCCTTGCGAGGATGGCCCGGCGCGCCATAGCGCGCGAGCAACAACAGAGTGCGCGCCAGCCGTTTCTCACTGGAGTTGAAGAGCTGGTCTATCAGATCCGCTTCGACTCGGATGTTTCGCGCCAGCATATGAGCGATGAAGCGGTCGGAGAACTCGTGTTCCCCGTGGAGCACGCGACTCATCTCGTCTTTCGCAATGAGGAGCACGGTGGTTGGTGCAATCGTGGTCGCAGTCGCTATGCACACGGCCTGGCCGGCGAGGCAACCTTCGCCAAAGAAATCGCCAGGTCCCAGAATGGCCACAACGGCTTCTTTGCCGGTCTGATTGACCACAGAAAGCTTCACACCGCCTTCCTGAATGTACATGACGTTCTTCGCCGGATCGCCCTGCGCGAAGACGGTTTCTTTCGCTCGAAACTTGGCAACCTTTCTTCCCAGACCTGCCGAATCGAGAAACAATTTCAGATCGAAAACAGGGGTTACCAAATTCACTTTTTTGATGGAGCGAGAGGCCTTCGAGGATGCCACTGTAGGAGACATCTGTGCGCATTATAGCATTGATTTTGCCATTTGTTCATTATCGAACACTCGGCTCAACGGGCACACCGTGTCGATACTCTGACGCTGATCTCCGACAAGTCCTGGGATTCCGCCGATTACCGCCAGTTCCTAACGGCTCCGGAGAACTTTCCGCAACGACTGGTGCACTTCTAATCTCCCATTGTAGTCAATGAATCCCAACTTCCTGAATCGATTCATGAATAGATTGACTCGCGGCCGAGTGGTCCCGACCATTTCCGCCAGAACTCGGTGACTTAGAATGGGAATCTCAACAATCGCTGGCCCTCTTTTATCCAGGTGGGCCAGCCGCAGAAGCACCCGCGCGAGCCGTTGTTCCGCAGAGGAGGTCAGCAGATGCGCAACGTGATCCTGGTAGTTCTTGATGCTAGACAGCAAATACGCCACCAGCGAATTGGAGGTCTTATTCCTTTTGCGAAGTATTTGGAGCATTTTTTCTTTTTTGATGGCTCGAATGGAACTGGCAGTCAACGCAACGGCCGTGGACATGCGAAGGGGATAGCCCGCAAGGCACAGTTCACCAAAAAAATCACCTACGCCCAGGATCGCCGTGACTGCCGAAGGTTGGTGTTTCGATTGGGTGGTGAGGCGGACCCCTCCCTCCTGAATATAGAAGAGAGTGTAGGCAGGCATTCCCTGCTTGTAGACGTTTTGCTTTTTCCGATAATTTAAAACCGTACCGCCCAGACTGGCTCCTGAAGTGAAACCCCCAAGTGGAGAAGGGCTTTGGTTTGTCCGTTTCATAAGTCGCTTGCCCCGCCCTCAGTTCATCTGTCTGCCTTTATGGCTTTTCAATCGACTTCACGGACTTCCGATGAGCTTCTTGCGACCATTCGAAAGCTCTGTTGGCATGTTCCATTGCCTGCTTGGAGTGCTCGTGTCCGGTCTGGTGGTCTTCTTTTCCATGGTGCACAGCGGCGGTGCGGTGCGCGTGTGCCGCGAGTTCATGAAATTCGGCAGCTTTTTGATGTGAGTTATCTGGCATGGTATTTCTAGTCCTCAGTGTCTGCTCCAATCTAGAAGCATTACGCTCGACGCGTATCCGCTACAGAACCTGGTGACTCAGTTCTCGGAACTGGGCCTTTCGCGAGATCTTTTTCCGAGCGTGCCCCTCCAAGGTGAGAAAGGGCTCTCGGAGTCCGGTGCGTGATCGTAGAGTTGAATTGCCAGAGCAGCGAGAGAGGTTGCTCGCTCGATCAGCATAATTTCATTTCCGGTCGGGCTTCGTCGACAACAGCTGTAGATCTCGAATGTGCCGAGTAGTTCATCGGATTGCGAAAGAATAGCCGTGCAAGAGAAGACCGAGAGCCCACACTCCGCTCCATTCTGCGCGATTGTGTGCGTGAAGTGTTCGTCGTCATCCAAGAACAACACCACTGACACTACATTGCCCATTTGAACATCGAATGCAGCGCAAATCTTATCTAATACATCGGGGAGCGCCGCGCCGGTGGAAATCAATTCAAGCACGTAGCCTTCGCTGAACTGCAGGGTTTGTATAGTTTCTGACTCTTGTGGATACAAAGCGAACCCCTTTGCCGCCCCTTTGTAGCGAGACTCGCTCTCCGCTTTTTCCGCACCGTCGGGTCCTTGTCTACTCGTAGATGACGTTCTTCGGGGCTTCCCGTCGATACACAATCATCCCCAACGTACTTGCGGTGTTTCTTGACAATCCTACGCGCCGGGCGAAGAGACGTCTGTTCACTTTTGGACATATTCTGCCCAACAAAACAGATCGCTACAACAGAAGCAAAGAATGACGCACGTCTCAGTGGCTTGAGGCGCGATCCGTTCGTTGTGGTTCGCGCTGGTTCCATGGCGGTTAGCTATGCCGAGCTGCGCCATTTCTTTTTTTGATTCGACAAGGGCTCCACGTGCCGTTCGTGTGCTGCGCAGCAGGTCAAGAAAGATGGGAGAGTGTCTCGATGTGGACAGTTATCTGGCTTCTTCTTTCGTATGATGAAGGTTCATGCAGAAGAAGGATTCGAGTCAGAACTGGAGAAATAGTCATGAACTTTTCAGCGTTAAGCTTGATACAAATAGAGATCATCGTCGCCATTGTGTTGATCGCAGCCGTAGCCATCGGCATTGTGCTTTCCCTTCGGAAGCGGCGGACGGAGAGACTGCGCGCGCAGTTTGGAGGTGCTGAATATACCCGTGCCGTGACAGAAGGCGGGAGTCGGCGGCAGGCAGAAGCGGTGCTCGACAATCGTGCCGAACGCGTGGAACGCCTGCACATCCGGCCACTCGCGCCGGGCGATCGTGCGCGTTTCGTCGAATCCTGGGGAAGAGTACAGGCGCGGTTTGTTGACGGCCCCGGAGGCGCAGTCACCGATGCCGACCAACTGTTGGGCGATGTGATGTCCACGCGCGGCTATCCGGTGAGCGATTTTGAACAACGTGTAGCTGATATCTCGACGGATCATCCACTGGTTCTCGATAACTATCGTGCAGCCCACCACACGGCAGTTCGCCAAACCCGAGGGCTGGCAAGCACGGAAGATCTGCGCCAGGCCATGATTCATTACCGGACCCTGTTTGAAGAGTTAATCAGGGAGCCAGCGGCGGCGAGTCCATACAACGCTTGACTTGTCAGGTAGGTCTGCGGCTTTGCAGCAACGGCGGAAAGTATGCAGCGAGTCGCGCAATGTGTTCCTTTCCGTACGGAAGCACCGGTTCCTGGGGACTAATACTCAGACGTGGATCCGACGGCGCCATTTGTGCGCAGATAACTTATGTCTCATCAGGCCTTGAATAAAAGTGCGGGTGCCGAACAAAGTCAGATGCATGAGGTCGATCTGGCGCCGCCGTCTTCGACCTCATCATCGGAAAAGTTGCTTCGCAGAATCGCGAGTCTGCTTTTCATATTGGTGGCTGGCTTGCTTACGGTGTTCGGATACTACGCGAGCTCGCTTTGCATCACGGTTGTCCTCGCTGCATTTCTTGCCATTCTGTTTGACCCCTTGGTCGTCCTACTGGAGAAGCTGCATCTGTCGCGCAGTGTTGCCGCCGCAACGGTGGTGCTCGCAGGCATGGGTCTAATCGGGTTGCTGGGTTACGGGCTTTACGGAAAAACGATAAGCTTTGTGGAAGAAATCCCAGTCTACACCGCGAAGATTCGGCAAACCATCGGACCAATCAGCAGGAATCTTCAACAATTTCAGCAAAGTGCTGGAAGTCTTACGAACGACGTGCAACCCGCCAAGAAAGTTCCCGAGATCCGACTGCAGGAATCGCCAACCTGGCCTGCCTACCTGGTACGCGGAGCGGGTTCTGTGTGGGGAGTGCTGATTATTGGCGGTGTGGTACCATTTCTCGCGTTTTTCATGCTCTGCAGCAAGAACCAAATGGCCATCCGCATGGATGCCCTTTTCAGTTCGAGGATAGATACAACTCGATTCATCACGAGCCTAATCCAGATGATTCGCGGGTTCGTAGCCGGTAACCTTATCATCGGTACCTTGATGGCCGTTGCGACAACTCTGATGTTGATGGGTCTTGGGGTGAAAGGGGCTATACCGCTCGGAATCGTCAGCGGGCTCCTAAATCTGCTGCCATTCCTCGGACTGCTCTTTTCGCTGGCGCTTCCACTTGCGGCGGCCCTCCTTCAGTTCAGCACACCAGGGCCATATATCGTCATCACTCTGACTATCCTCCTTCTGCATGTCGTGTCCGCGAATCTTCTGATTCCAAAGTTTATCGCCACTCGCGTGAGTATCGGGCCGGTGGCGGCGACGGTCGGGATTCTCTTCTGGGGCTGGCTGTGGGGTGTTATGGGACTGCTGTTGGGGGTGCCACTTACGGCGCTGGTCAAACTTGTCGCCGATCTGCATCCGTCCTTATGTCATTTGTCGCTGACGCCCCGTCCGATGCCACGTTGGGTGCGCTATGGCGAAACGATTGTGGAACGGACGATTCCTTACTTGCGTGGTCGTCCAGGAAAGGTTCTGTAGGCCGTCGGCGTATAGCTAGCACTCGGATTCTTCGGCAGTGTCTGGATCTGAAGCGGCAGGTTTCACTCATTCGTAAAGACTGATCGGCCACGCCCATTCCTACTGGGGGAAATGGCATAGTGCTGGTTGCCTAGTGGCTCGCAACTGTTTGCTGCCAGAACGACCGGTTTCACGAAACAGTCTTCGGTTCCCTCAGCAGAGAATCTCGGCACACCGAGCTGATTGGGGGACCCTCTCGCAATAGTCGGCTGAAACTCTCTCCTCAGATAGGCATCAATGTTCTCTTCCATTTCTGCAGGAAATCGCGGCGCGGGACCGACTAACTTTTCCTGGTAGACCTTCAGGATAACTTCTCTGAATAGCGGTAGCGCTGCCAGAGCGCCGGTTTCTTTTCTGCCCAGTGAACGGTTGTCGTCAAAGCCAACGCGCACGGCCACCGTGATTCCGTTGGGTCCAAACGTAGACCCTACAAATAGAGCATCCCGGTAGTTGTTCGTTGTGCCGGTCTTGCCCATCACTGGAATGGGGAAGGAACGCGAGTCAAGCGCGTGCGCGGTGCCGGATGGAATGCGCACGACCCCACGAAGCCCTTCCTGAATCAGGGACAATCCAAAATCGTTGCTGTTCGGCAAACAGCAGGGCCGATGGTAGCTGTAGACGGCCCCTCCTCCAGTGTGTTGAATTTTGTCAATTATGTGTGGCTCTCCGGGCATTCCCCCAGCCATCAGCCGGTAGGCGTTCGCAAGTTCCACCAACGTCACTTCGGAGGCCCCAAGGGCCGTGGTAATGTAGGGCTGCAACTTTGTTCGGACGCCCAGCTCGTGGGCTGTCTTCAACACGGAATCAATCCCAATCTGTTCGGTAACCCAAACCGCCGCGGCGTTTCTCGACTCGGCCAGTGCCCGTCGGACTGGGATTGTGCCTTCAAATTTGCTGTCGAAATTGGAGATCCACTTAGGAGGGCGGTCTCCAGACGTCACTACCGAGATGGGCTCGTCGGGCACGGATGTATCCAGGTCGAGAGCACCTTGACGAAAGGCTGCCAGATAAACAAAAGGCTTCATCGCGGACCCTGGTTGGCGCTTCGATTGGGTTGCGCGGTTATAGTGGCTGTAGGTGTTGTTAAGGCCATTGTAGACCTCTCGGCCACCTATCTCGGCCAAGATGCCAGAGTCACTGTTTCGAAGAACGACCACCGAGCCTTGAATCAGCCCCTTGCTTTTGGGATGCCGCTTCTCATAGAGCTCCAGTCCATTCTCGAGGGCCACATTCACAATGTGTTGGATACGGTGGTCAACCGTCGAATAAACTTGGATGTGGCCTTCGAGGAGCTGCTCAGTTCCGATCTCCGAGGCGCGATCTGGAGCCAGTTGTCTGAGTTCCTCGAGAGTCGTCTCCACCGCAGCAGGCGCTTCTACTGCTTCAATGCTATGAGCAGCCACACGAATTGGCGCTAGCTCCAGGCGCTGAGCCACCTGCGCGGGAAGGAAGTGATTCCCCACCATGAGGTTTAATATCTGATTTCTGCGGCGAGTGGGTTTTTGAAGGTCTTCCACTGTAGGAGCATATTCGGCGGGTGACTTTGTGATACCGGCCAGGATGGCCGCCTTGTCAGCGTCGTCCAGAGTGAACGTCTCGATGGGCTTATGAAAGTAATATTCCGAGGCCGCAGCAAAACCATATCGGCCATTGCCCAAGTAGACCAGACTCGCATAGCGTGCGAAGAGCTCTTCCTTGGCCCGGCGTTTGGACCCGTACTGCTTCCGCATCTCTCCCTCAATCCACAAGGAGAGCCGGATTGTCTCTATTTTCAGCAGGAGTTTGTTCGTCCCCGGGACACCGATGACAAACGCGAGAACGTGCGGGAATATGCCCTCATGCTGAAGCGAATTGCTGTTTTTTGTGCTGGAAAGTTTTTGCAGGAAGTAGCAGCGCACAAGCTGCTGGGTGATTGTCGAGCCTCCTTGTGGAAACACGAGCGGGCGTTTGGAAGCATCTTCGTCACGGGAAGTCGTGAAATGCGCTGCCAAGGCTCGAACGTTGGTTTTGGCCAGCAAACGAAGGTAGACCGAATAGTCCACACCCGAATGCGAGAAGAAGTTTTCATCCTCGGCCGACAATATGGCTCCGCGCACAACATCGGGAATTTCCTCATACCGAAGGACGTCCCGGCGTTCCCGCCCTAGTTCGATCAGCACGCGACCATTCGTGTCGTACACGTGGCCCGTCGTGGGAGGTTCGAAGCGAACAAATGCATCTAAGTCGGGAAGATCTGTTCGATTGAAATTGACATAGAGAGTCGTGAGTACCGCAACGATTAGCGGAACCAGGGCGATTCCCGCGACGATCCGGAAAACAACACGGGCCGTGCGATTTTTGTGCACAATGACACAGGCCCTGTGAAATCGGGCACGGGCCTGTCGCATGAGATCTTTAGTATTCGGCATGCCACCTGCAACGAGCAAAGGGCCTTCTTATTGTTTTGTACGGACGCTCGTCTAGCGACTCGAGAATTGAATGGACCAGAGCGTTAGCCCAAGCAGTTATGGGGCAGATTCGAGATTTGCGGCCACACCATCTCAAGCAAGGTCCCACTTCCCGACGTGAAATTCCGTCTTATGCTGTGGAACTACTACCTCTAAACAAATGGACGGCCAGAAGTACGATACCTAGAACGAGCACGATGTGAATGAATCCGGCGGTAACGTGAAATGCGAAAAATCCGAGCAACCAAAGAACAATCAGAACTGCTGCAATTAATCCAAGCATGTCTTTAACTCCTTCTAGCTCAATGCGCGCCAATGAGGAATTCAATTCTCGCGCACAGCACGGATGCCGACTTCTCGATGGATTCGTGCTTGTAGTGATCATGCTGCCAGATCGGGGACCTGGATACTGTTCGATATGAGTCAGAGACGCGGATTTAGGAGAATGTTTTCTTTTCACATGCGTGCTGTAAGGAACATACACCGCGACATTAAGGGTACATAGTCATTGCTACCCGGAGTTCTGAATCCAGCGTCTCGGGCATAGAGGGGTAAGCATGCGGCATATTGATCAATATATCGGTGCCTTGTTCTTAGCGGCCTCCATTGTTGCACCGGCGTTAGTCGTGGCTGAAGCCAAAGCTCAAGGGACCAGCGTCTAGCTCCGAGTCTATGACCACAGCCACCATGACTATGACAATTGGGACATTCGGGAGGACCGTGCCTACAGGCATTACTTGGTCGCAGAACACAGGAATTATCGGGAATACCACGGGCAGCACCATGACGTGCAGAGGCACTACTGGAATTGGCGCCACGCTCATCCGGACTGGGATTAGCCAGGGCCAACAACGAGATCTCAAGCTTGTTAGGACGTCAATGGGAACGTGGTCCAGGATCATTTTCCAGACAATCTGAGCGACTGGACACGATCTGAGCAACGCCGCTATGGTAATACGTCACCTGCGCAAGACGTCAAAACCGGACATGGCCTCGATCCTTCCTGGGATCGCCGTTCGACCAGGCGCATCGGGGACTACCGCAGGTGAACCATCAAGATCGGCTAAAGGTGACACACTGCAACGTCTAAGGAATCTGGTTTCGCCGTTCCTCAGTTCTTCTTTGCCGTTTTTGATATCCAGGTCTCTGGCCGTACTTCTGTATGCTGCTGCGCCAGGAATCTTAGCCACTCAAAATTCTCCGGCTAACGATAAACAGGAGGGCATGGTCCAGGCGCAGATGCGCAACGTCAGCTATCACTTTTCGGACGCGGTAGTGGTGAATATAAAATCGCTGAACGGTGAACTCGTGCCAGTCGGCAAAAATGAATTTCCCGTCTTCGACGACAGAACCTCGTTTAACCTGCGCATAAGCACAGCGGAGATCTCCATTGATTCGTCGAGCTTGCCAAACATTCTCAATTCATATGTTTTCGCGCGTCCCAATTCGCCCTTAACCGAGCTATCCATCATCGTTGAAGGGGGGCATCTGAAAGTGAAGGGAAAGCTCCACGACAAGGGGGACATCCCGTTCGAGACGGAGGGAATTCTGACTCCCACCGCGGATGGAAAACTCCGGCTGCACAGCGAGAAAATCAAGGCCATGCATGTTCCGGTAAAAGGTCTGATGGGTCTGTTCGGTATCGATTTAGGCAGTTTGATCAAGGAAGGTAAAGTCCCGGGTGTGCAGGCTCAAGGGGATGAGCTGCTCATTGATCTTGAACAAATCCTTCCGCCCCCCATATTGAAGGCAAGGTGGTCTCTGTAAGAATTGAAGGCGATAAGATTATTCAAATTTTTGGCGGTTCGGATTCAAGGCCGGTGAAAAACATCCGCGCCGGTAACTATATGGCCTACAAAAATAACCGTCTCCGCTTCAACAAGCTACTCATGAATGATGTGGATTTGATCCTTATCGACATGAATCCAAGTGATCCACTCGATTTCTATCTGGAGCATTACAGAGAACAGCTCGCAGCGGGCTATACAAAAACCACGCTCGACTCCGGCTTGCGGGTCTATATAAAGGACTACAACAAACTTCATTCCGCAACAATGCCTCCGGGCAGCGACAAAGGGAAGTGAAGTTGCATGCAGGACTTAAGCGGGTCGGACAAAGGTAAGCCTCGTCGAGTCGAACGAGAACTCGGCTTTGCGATTTGTCATCTCATGTGGCTCCCCCTTACCACTAATGAGTAGAAAGTCAGCAAAGAGAAAAGAGCAGGCCGGAGAAAGCTGGGAAGAAAGAGGAATATCTGGGCGAAGCCTCCAGGCTTCGTTTTTCAGCGCTTGCACAAGTTGCTTAAGAACGGATTGGCGGCGAAAGCCTGACCAGTGGAAGCAAAACGATCAGTGTATAAATTCCCAGTGTGGTCCCAAGCGGAATTTCAGAGACTGACAAGAAAGACGCAACCAGAGCCAGCATGCGTGCTGACCGTCGATTTGCCAAAAGAGCCAGACCGGCCAAAAGCCCGAACACACCGCTCAGCAGCGTTAACATCACGATGCACACATAAATGATATGAAAATCCCCCATTAACGCAAACGGATCCGCTACGCGACTGAGAAGCGCGCCAAACATGACCGTTGCGGTTCCACTAAACAACACGAGACAAATCCCCGCAATCGCACGGTAAATCCCGTAGACGAGCCACATCGTTCCCAAGTTTCGCCAATTACCATTAAGATTGCCGGTCGCTGATTCATCTAATGACATCGCGGTCTCCCAATTCTTGGTTCCGGGCACTTGAACCGTCGCTACATTAGTAGCCCATTCTTCGACCTACCGTCTGTGCACTTTAAGACATCCGCCAGCGCTGCAAGCACGATACCCGCCCACTTGCTCGGCTAACTGTGCGCTCGTTTCTTGCGCTTACGAACGAGAAAAAACACGAGAACCGCCATTCCTGCCGCAATCAGGCTTACCACCGCGATGACGACCGGATGTGCATGTTGCGTGATTACCGTGAGCACTTGGCGCCCATAATGGGCGGCCAGGTACGCGAGAAGGGTGTATCGGACAATTCGACCGAGCGTCAGCGCTACCAGAAATTTCTTCACGGAATATTGCATCGCGCCGGCGGCAAAGACAAATGGCACCATAGGCGCTGGCGGGGGCAATAAGGCGGCGACGGCGATGGCTCCAAAGCCCCATCGGCCGAAGATCCTGTAAACCTTCTTGAGCCTTTTGACCGGGAATTTGCGTTCCAGAGTTTCCTTCCCTCCTTTGCGGGCTAGCCGGTAGGTGACGTAGCCTCCGATGGCCGAACCAATCGTGGCCATCAAGGCATAGTAAAACCATAACTCTCGCTGACGCGTAGACAAGACGATCGTCAGTACATCCATGCTTCCCGGAAGCGGAATCACGGAGCTGTCGAGCAGCCCGAGCGGGATAAAGCCCAACCCACCGAGATGGAAGATCCAGCGCCGCATGCTGCGTGCTACCGTGGGTGCGACGATGGCGACAATTTGGCGAGTTAGCATTGAGAGTCGAAGCCGGCATCCATTCTCGCCGTGGGAGTGGCCGCCATAGCGGCGTTTTACCCCCCGGTCGCACCGGTGTTCCTGCTGACGCGCGGCCGAGATAGCACGGTATTGAAAGGCACGGAAGTGACAGCGTACACGAACAGGGATGCTTCTGTGGAGACAGAATATCTGCCGTTCGCGAAGCAGAGTGGTTCCGGTTCCGGCGTGCCCGAGATGATCAGATTCTTGCCGCCTGAAGTTCTGAACCGTGAAGGCCGCGAGGGCGATATGCCGAATCTGATCTTCCTGGCCAAGGAATATGATTTGCAAGGTGCTTTTTTGCGCGCGCCGGCAGGCTAAAGTCGGAAATAGAAAGGGCGGCCCGTCTGAGAACCGCCCGATTGTAAAGTCAGAATTCTGTCAAATTCCGCCGAACAAGTTGCAACTGACAGATAGGATACTGCTCGTGTGGAGCATCTGTCTGTCTGCAATTGAACAGCCCGCCGTCTTCGACGAATCCGCCGAGAGTTTTCTAATGTGACCAACCAAACGCCTCTAAACTTTTGGCGGAAAGGTGGTGTCGGTTTCCGTGTCATCGCCGATATGGGCGTTTGCGACCAATCCTAGCGGCGTTCAAAAGTGAACGGTTTCTCGCCTGGTGTTGGGGCATTCTTTCAGTACGAGGGTGAAACTCAGACAGCCGTCAAGAAAGCAAACTAAGTCGAAGAGAACCGCGGATAGGAGGTGGCACCTATGACGAAGATGGTTAAGAAGCAGACTCCCGTGATGAAGTTAACAAGAAAGAAGGCAACTCCGAAAAGGGCCGAAGTGAAAATGAAGAACGCAACCGGGTTGAAAATGATGAGCGCACTGAAGAATCGGGTTCAGGAGGAGAGCCGGAGCGTAGATACGGCGGCATTCGAACGTGAGGGGCTGCGGTCGCGGTCGGGCGAGCAATCTGGAGATTTGCAGGGATTGTCCAACGTCCAGAGTGCGGATTCGGAGAGTGTGGATGAGTTGCTCGAGCAAGGAAATGCATTCGAGGCCGAAGTGGTAACGGGCGTGGAGGATGCCGAGGACGCTGACGAGGGTGAAGTCCGCACTCATGAGGTGCCGCAGCATGATGCTTCCGGCGAGTATTTGAATAAAGAACAGTGACCGAGCGCATCGTGCTGGCGGGAAACCATGGGGCGGCATGAGAAAGGTTGTGCGCCATGACACAGACGGCCGTCGGCCTACGGGGTCACTTCGCAACAATGCTCAGCGGAGCGATGGACCAACTGGACATTACCATCCGAGAACTGAGCAAGCAGGTTGGCATCTCGTGCGAACACGCACGGAGATTGCAGGATGGCAAAGCTCTTCCCAGCAGACTGGTGGTGCAAAAAATCGCAACCGCCGTAGGCCTGCCGTGGGAAGAGTTGCAGGATGCAGTTCAGCGTGACAGGATGCGCAAGGCAAACGACGCACGATAGTTCCGGTTGTACGCATCCTCACCACGGAATAAGAATTCGATGCCGAGAACACTTCATCTGGCCGTCACTTCACGGTGGTGCATGGTCGTTCGCTCGAAACGCCTGCCACAAAGATGGCACGGGGAGGTGTGGCTTGACCATCAACCCGCCAACACCCGCGCTTAGCGACTCTGAAACGGCAGCGTCTAAGCCCACAGGGTCGCCACCTCCACCGAGCCAGCTGCCGATTCCCACGAAAGGGAAGAACCAACATATCCAAGTTTCGCCCGCAGTCCTCGCTGCCGCACGCAAAGACAGCGAACAACTGCTCAGGGACTTGCGAACGTCTCTGGGTGGTCTAACCCAAGCGCAGGCTGAAGAGCGGGCTCGCACGACGGGGCCAAATGAGGTGGCACAAGAACGCAAGCAAGGTTGGCCCGTTCGCATTCTGAAAATCATCCGCAACCCACTTGTGATCTTGTTGACTGCCCTATCGACGATTTCCTTCCTGACAGGTGACGCGCGTGCCGGGTCTGTCATGGCAGGCATGGTAGCGCTAAGCGTGGGGCTGCGTTTCTGGCAGGAAGCCCGGGCGGACTCCGCCGCACAAAAGTTAAAGGCCATGATCCATGTGACCGCAACAGTCATTCGGGACGGTGCGGCGAGAGAAATACCACTGCGAGATTTGGTGCCCGGTGACGTCATCCATCTGGCCGCCGGCGACATGATTCCAGGCGACGTGAGGCTGCTCTCCACGAAAGATCTGTTCGTGAGCCAAGGTAGTCTCACGGGTGAATCCCTACCGGTCGAGAAGTTCCACGACCCCGAAACGAAGGAAGAGAGTTCGCCGACCGAAGTCAAGAATACCTGCTTCATGGGGACCAGCGTCGAGAGCGGCACGGCCACCGCAGTCGTGGTCACGACAGGTGTTCAAACTTACTTGGGCAGTATGGCGCGCTCAATCACCGGGGAACGCGTACAGACAAGCTTCGACCGGGGCCTCAACCGGTTCACATGGCTAATGATGCAATTCATGATCGTGATGGTCCCGCTGGTTTTCCTCATCAACGGTTTCACCAAACACGATTGGAAGGGAGCTTTCTTTTTCGCATTAGCTGTGGCCGTCGGCCTCACTCCCGAGATGCTGCCTATGATCGTCTCCGTCTGTCTCTCCAAAGGTGCGCTCGCCATGAGCCGCAAGAAGGTAATCGTAAAGCGCATCAACTCAATACAGAACTTCGGGGCCATGGATGTATTGTGCACCGACAAGACCGGGACGCTCACCGAAGACCGCGTCGTCCTCATGCGGCATTGCAACGTAGCAGGACGTGAAACGGATGCCGTGCTCCTGGACGGGTACCTGATCAGCACCTTTCAGACGGGACTCAAAAATTTGCTTGACCGGGCAATTCTGGATAGTACCGACTTCCACGGAAAGGCCATTGTCGAAAAATACAAGAAGTTGGATGAGCTCCCGTTTGACTTCACTCGACGCATGATGTCGGTCCTGGTGGAGGATCCCGAAGGTAAGCCAATTCTCCTGACCAAGGGAGCTCCAGAAGAAGTATTCCTCCGCTGCTCGCACTTCGAACTCGACGGTAAGCTGTCCGAAATGCACCCCGAATTGATGGTCGGGCTGAAGCGAGAGTACGAAAGCCTCAGCAACGACGGCTTCCGAGTGCTGGCCGTGGCAACAAAGGATCTTCCCGGAAAGCAGATTTGCACGAAGGACGATGAGCGCGAACTCGTCCTTCGAGGGTACGTCGCATTCCTGGACCCGCCCAAGGACACGGCAGCGCATGCCCTTGCCGCCCTGCACAAGAATGGCGTGGCCGTAAAAATCCTCACGGGGGATAGCCACCTTATCAGCCGCAAAGTTTGTAAGGACGTTGGACTCTCCGCCGACCCCATGCTGCTGGGCGGCGACGTAGAGAAAATGTCCGACGCCGAACTGGCGGAGGCAGCGGAGAAGGCAGCTCTATTTGCCCGACTCTCTCCCGCGCACAAAGAACGGGTTATCCGTGTCCTCCGTGGCAAGAGCCACGTTGTCGGATTCATGGGCGACGGAATTAACGACGCTCCCGCCTTGCGGGCAGCGGACGTCGGCATTTCGGTGGACACCGCGACTGACATCGCTAAGGAATCTGCGGACCTGATCTTGCTTGAAAAGGACCTGATGGTGCTGGATGGGGGCGTTATCGAAGGCCGGAAAGTCTTCGCGAACATTGTTAAGTACATCCGGATGGGAGCGAGTTCCAACTTCGGGAACATGTTCAGCGTGTTAGGGGCGAGTGCCTTCCTTCCCTTCCTGCCAATGGCCCCGATTCAGGTTTTGACCAACAACCTCCTGTATGACTTCTCGCAGGTGCCCATCCCAGCGGATGCCGTGGACGAAGAGCAAGTAACTCGCCCGCGGCCTTGGAATATCGGTGAAATCAAGCGCTTCATTCTCTTTGTCGGCCCCATTAGCTCGATCTTTGACTATACGACTTTCTTCGTCATGCTCTGGATATTCAAATGCTGGGATCCATCCCGAGCGTCGGTATTTCAGACCGGCTGGTTTGTGGAGTCGCTGATGACCCAAACGCTGATCATCCACGTCATTCGTACAAATAAGATTCCCTTTCTGCAGAGCCGAGCGAGTTGGGCGCTTACCGCCACAACGCTAGCAATCATGGCTCTTGGAATGTGGCTGCCGTATTCCCCACTGGCCTCTGCGCTGGGTTTCGCCCACCTGCCGCGAATGTATTGGCCAATCCTTTTGCTCACGCTGCTCAGTTATTTCGGCCTTACGCAGGTCATCAAGGTGTGGCTGCTGCGAAAGCAGTGGATTTAGTCCGTATTTCTAGCAACGGCACTCCGATCAATGAGGCCCCAACATGTCTACAGTCAAAAAGGAACTACACCGCACAGGGCGTATCGGCTGGCTACGTGCCGCGGTATTGGGCGCAAACGACGGCATTCTGTCTACCTCGAGCCTCATACTTGGCGTCGCAGCAGCGCATGCGACTCACAGCAATGTATTAGTCGCAGGCGTTGCCGGCTTGATGGCCGGGGCTATGTCGATGGCCGCCGGCGAGTACGTGTCTGTCCACTCCCAGTCAGACACAGAGAAGGCTGAACTCGAGCTTGAGCGGTCGGAGCTAAAGGAGGACGACAGGGGGGAGCACAAGGAATTGATGGCCATCTATGTCGCCCGCGGGTTGGAACCTTCGCTCGCGAAGCAGGTTGCTGAGCAGCTGATGGCACATGACGCGTTGGGCGCCCATGCCCGCGATGAACTCGGCATCTCCGCAACGTTCCGTGCCCGCCCCATTCAGGCTGCGTTCGCATCTGCGGCCAGTTTTGCTGCCGGAGCGGCCATGCCTATCTTCGTCACGGCCCTGGCACCGGCGGCTAGGTTGATCCCGTCTGTCTCTGTAACTTCACTGATGTTTCTCGCGCTTCTAGGCAGCTTGGCCGCTCGCGCTGGTCGTGCCAGAGTAGCAATCGGTGCGATACGGGTCACGTTTTGGGGTGCACTGGCCATGGCGGTGACCGCTGGAGTCGGATGGCTGTTCGCGTGATCAGCCACGGCGTCGAAAGGGTCCTCGGGCTTCTCGGAAAACCACACGGTTGACGATGACTGTACCCACATTTCATCGCTCTAACGCGTTTCAGCTTGGCATCGGAGCACACTGGGAATGTGCTTTAAAGATTAACTCAGGTCAGCACTTCATTAGTACTAGCTGTCTCCTAATTATCTGGTTGCTTCAGCTACCCCCAATGGGTAGCGTACAAGGGTGGCCCGACCGCCGTTCCCCAAGACTCTTCGTCAGTTTCAGACCGACTTCGCCACAGAGGCTTGCCAGCGGT